>ERZ650304.83-NODE-83-length-60827-cov-11.857994_pt1 | contig 60827 bp, 100 predicted proteins | sample MGYA00376240_ERZ650304 | MGnify/ENA primary metagenome ERZ650304 (study PRJEB26733, sample SAMN07839271) | wastewater metagenome | biome: small river; feature: stream; material: water | place: USA: North Carolina | collected 2016-03-01 ...
GCTCTTCCGATCTGGCGCGCCGCCCCCCAGAATTCGACCGCGTTTCATTTTTACGAATCTCGGCTGCGCATCGTCCGACAGGATGGCTATAACGGGGCAGAGCCAGCAGGAATGTACTACAGCACGGCTTGCAATCGCGCCGATTGTGTAGCTACACTTTGCGGACATCAGACGGGGAAATCAGGTCATGACGAAAAAACATCAGCCGCCGGTCACGCAAATCGACTGGCGCACCTTCTGCGAAGTGCTCGAGGAACACGTTAAGGCCGGCCGGCTGAACCCGAACGTCCAGTGGACCCTCAACACGATCCGGGCCGCCATCAGCGCCTCGATGATCGAGCCCCCCGCTTTGCCAACGGAGCAGCTTAAGCCTGCCCTGCCGATGCTGCCGCAACCCGGCGACTCATTCACAATCGTTAGCCGAGGCACGGTCTGGGTCTATGGAGAGGCCCCGCATCCCCTGATCGGCAAGACGCCCAACCAGCTCCACAAAACCTGGGTGAGGCGCGACCGCGACCCGTTGTACAAATATTTGATCGGAGGCATTGAGCGCTTCGCCGTGCCAGGGCGGGGAACCGCAGACCCGATCAGAAATGCAGAGCCGATCGGCGTGCTAATCACCGCCTTTGCGCCGATCGATGACGATTGACGGAATTTCCGCCCGGCATTCGACCCCGGCCGGCGGGATAAACGACACGGGGATCAACCAAATGGAGCAGTAAAATGAACCTTTTTCAGCAAATCATCGCCGGCATCAAAGGCCCGGCCGGGGAATTTTCGGGCGTGAAGTTCGGCCTAGCCGACGCCTCGGTCGCCGGCGCGGACCATCAAATGCCCTTCGGCAGCGGCAACACCGACGCAAACTACGTGAACGAGCGGCACGAAACCTTCGTCGGCTCCTTCCCGGACCTTGGATATTCGGTAGCCCAGGGCGGCAAGGTGCACGAACGCGGCGGAGCTGACATCGCGCCAGACAATGTGAACTTCGCCACCGGCAACGCCGAATGGCACGTCCCCGGCGGCCTGGATGAGGGCAGCACGACGCGCGGAGCCTGGAACATCGACCTGTACATCAACCCGAACGCCGACGGCGGCAGGGGTCATGTGCTGGGTGACGATCGCGGCGACATCGACGGCCAGATCGTCATTACCAACCTCGATACCGGCCAGAAAGCGGTCTACGAAATGAACGATGACAATCTCTTCGGGGGCGACATCGACTGGCGCGGCACGAACGGTGCGACCGGGAACTTCGGCGACGAAACCAAAGACGGCTTCTATTCCGACTCGATCAATGAAGCGTTCTTTGATCAGGACGTCGGCGGGTCTCTGCTGGCCGATAACAACTACAGCATCACGCTCGAGACTTGGCATAACACCCCGATCGGCCCTGAATACGATCTGACGTCGCAGACCTTCATCATCCATGAGGATTCGGGCAGCCTCGCCTACTGACGACGGAAACTAGACCACGCGGCCGGGCATTGCGCCCGGCCGTTTTTCTCAAACGGGGAAACGAAGCACATGAGCGCGCAGGACACACCCAACGCCAGCACAGCCGCAGCCGAGCGCTTGCGCGCATGGTTGGACGGCTCTTTCCGATACAAGGCATATCGAGGCCCTGCGCCTGCTGGCGTGCCGCAGATGCGCAGCGATGTCGATGCCATTCTGTCGGCCATGCCGGTTGCCCGCACCCCTAACGCCAGCACATTGAATGCTGCACAGGTCGCGGCGATGGTAGCGCGGCTGCGCCGTCTTAAGTGGGTTGACATGGACGATATCGCCGACGCCCTCGAAGCGCTACAGCGGCAGCTAGACGAGGCGCAGGCGAAAGTGCAGATCGCTCTCTATGGCGTCGAACACGCAACCCCTAGCGCCACGTTCGCCAGTGAGGTTGATGCCCTTGTCGCGGTGGCGACCGCCCTATCCAAACGCGATGCGCCTCAAGCGCAGCCGGTGGGGTTTGCCGCAGTTGATGTTCTGGCTGAGCGCCAGCGCCAAGTTGAGGCAGAAGGTTGGGCACCCCATAAAGATGACGATTACCAGCGCAATGAACTCTCGCGCGCGGCGGTTGCCTATGCCCATCCCTCCCCCAAGATGTCATCCGGGTGGATGACTGAAGGACACGACGGGGGGCAACACCAATTCCCTCGCGAGGTGCCCGTTGACTGGCCATTCCATCCGCATTGGTGGAAACCAACGACACGCCGGCGCAACTTGGTGAAAGCCGGCGCTTTAATATTGGCTGAAATCGAGCGTCTGGATCGACAAAATCCCGCCCTCACCCGCCCCCAGATCACGGAAGCAAAGCCAGACGCGCTGGTGGAGGCGTTGGAAGCTTCGTGGACTTCCTTCTGTGACGCTAATCCAGACGATCTAACGTCGCCGGAAGATTTTCCCAACCATGCGCTCATGACATGCGAGCAGTTCGTGCAGTTCGCCCTCGCCGCTCTCGACAACGACAAGGAGTCCAAATGACCATCCGATTCGCCAAAGCCGCGAAGGAAAAGATGCCGGCAAAGCAGTTGGTGTCGCTGCGCCTGGACCCCGACGTGATCGAGGCATACCGCTCGCTCGGCCCCGGCTATCAGGTCCAGATGAACCTCGTGCTGCGCATGTCCATGCCTAAGCACGCCAACCCCGTGCCGAAACAGGCTGCGAAGGGCAAGAAATGACCGGGGTCAACACCGAATTTTCGCACAAGTCGATCGACGAATTGACCGGCTACGAGCGCAACTCCCGAACCCATAGCGAAGAGCAGATCGAGCAAATCGCCGCGTCCATCCTGGAATTCGGCTGGACAGTGCCCGTGCTCGTGCGCGGGGAGACCGGCGTCATGGCCGCAGGGCACGGCCGCGTGGCCGCTGCGCGCCTCCTGGAAGAGCGGGGGCAGTATGACACCTCGAGCATCCCGGTCATCACCGCATGGGGATGGACCGACGATCAGTTTAAAGCCTACGTCATCGCCGACAATAAGATCGCCGAAAACGCCGGCTGGGATCAGGACATTCTGCGCCTCGAGCTGGGGGAGCTGAAGGATTCAGGCTTTGACCTGCGCCTGACCGGCTTCGAAAAGGAAGAGCTGACCGTGCTTTTCGCGGTTGGAACGGAGGGGCTCACCGACCCCGACGTGGCCCCGCCCAAACCAGCCAAGCCAAAATCGAAGCTGGGGGACGTCTGGATCCTCGGAAACCATCGAATCGTATGCGGCGACAGCACCGATGCCGTCACCATTTCCAGGCTGCTGGGCGACGAAACGCCCAAGCTGATGGTCACCGACCCGCCCTACGGGGTCGACTACGATCCAGAATGGCGCGTCAAGGCCGGTGTCGGGGGCAAGGGCACGGCTACGGGCAAGGTCTTGAACGATGACCGCGCCGACTGGCAGGCCGCGTGGGCGCTCTTCCCTGGCGAGGTGTGCTACGTCTGGCACGGGGGCCTGCACTCGGCGACGGTCCAGGCAAGCCTCGAGGCGCAGAACTTCAGGATCCGCGCCCAGATCATCTGGCAGAAAACCCGCTTCGCGCTCGGCCGCGGCGACTATCACTGGCAGCATGAGCCGGCATGGTACGCGGTCCGGGAGGGGCAGGACGACGGCTGGGTCGATGAGCAGCGCTACGCGGAAGAGCACGGGCTGGCCGCCTATGCCGTGCGCGCCGGCGGGAAGAGCCTCTGGAACGGCGATCGCAAGCAATCCACGCTGTGGCAGATCGAGCATGTGAAGAGCGACACCGGGCACGGAACGCAAAAGCCGGTGGAGTGCATGAAGCGCCCGATCGAGAATAACAGCCTGCCAGGGCACGCCATCTACGAGCCCTTCTCAGGATCCGGGACCACCATCATTGCGGCCGAAATGACCGGCAGGCGCTGTTTCGCCTGCGAGTTGGACCCGGGATACGTCGACGTCGCGGTCACGCGATGGGAGGAATTCACCGGCCGGAAGGCTGTACACGCTAGGACAGGAAAGGAATTCAAACGATGAAACATGCCAGGGCAGACTACGATTCAATTCAGGATGCGAGCGGGAAAATACCCGACGATGAGCCGGTCTTTCTGCTTAGAGCGCAGGACATTGTAGCGCCGAACATCGTGCGGCAATGGGCTTCGCTGGCCCTGGTCAACGGTGTCGATCGGGCGATGGTCGATCGCGCGCTCGCGCATGCCGACCGAATGCAGGAATGGCAGCGCGTGCACGGCCGCAAAATCCCGGACATGCCGTCATGAGCGACGTAGACCCGCTGCTGCACGACGACGACAGCGACCCGATCAGTCCGGAAGCGCTCGCCAAAAAGCGGGCGGAGCAGATGGAGGAAGAGATCCGCGCGGCCCTGGAAATTCATCCGCTGTCGCCAGAGAAAGAGGCTCTACTGCGCGCCACCTGCGACCAGATGCTCGAGCAAATCAACCGGGGGCCGTTTCAACAGGGCACCGAATGGTACATCTACGAGCGGATTGGGCCGATCACTGCCAATTACAACTCGATCACGGTCCCTGGCGTTGTTGCGCGCAACGTGCACAAAGACCCGCTGAGCATGGACCTGCTGTCGTAGTGATGATCGAGCCTCCCGAAAACCATCCGGTGCGCGGCTGGTACCGCGACCTGGAAGTCGCCATAAAAGCCCTGGACGAGATCAACGCCAGGATCGAGGCGGTGCTGCGCAGCAAAAGGGGGCCGAAGCCCCCTCAAACGCCCAAACCAGAGAAGCCTTAGCCGGCCTGACCGATATCGTCCTCCGAAGGATCGTCGCCGGCGGCCGTGATGCCATCCGGAGCCCCGAACCCTGCGCCGATCGCTTCCCGGGAGGCGTCCTGCTGCGCACCGGACTCGTCCTGCGACGAAACAGGCTGGTCCAGCTTCGGCTCGGCCGCATTTTTGGGATCGGCCGACTCGCCGGCTGGAAGAGCAGATGCGCTGAACGACGGAAGGCCGGCAAAGGCGTCCCGGTTTTGATCGAAGCGCAGCGCCGTCTCTTCGGCCGTCGTCATAGCCGGGTGGCTGTGGCGGTTGCCCTTCGTAGGATCTTCCACAACCTCGCCTTTGCCTGCGGCGACGTCTGCCAGGGAAGCCTGCCGCGCAACATGATCCTCGGCGACAGTGGTCGGCGGCACGGTGCTCTCGAGCGCCGGATCGTTCGCGCGCGTGGTGCTGGCCGGGTTCTCTTTGGTCGTGGCCGCCTGGGTCTGGGCCGCGATGGTGTTTTCAGGATCGACCTTCGTAGCCTGGGCGGCGCTGGGGGCATTCTTGCGGCGGCCGCGGGGTCTTGGTGGCGGCGGTTGAAGCACCTTCAGCCGGCTTTTTGGCTGCTTTTTTAGCCATCGGGGGAGTCCTCTGTTGCATCCCCCACGGCCGCCTGATTGCGCCGGGGGTCGGGAATAGCATACATCAACGCGGGGCACGGATTGAAGGCTCCTGCGCGAGACGGGGAAATTTGAATGGCAGACCAGCCTGCAGCCGGCACAATAAACGTCCAGGAAGCGACAAAGCTTCTGATGTTCGACAGCCCGCGCCGGGTCCAACAGCTGGCGGAAGAGGGCTGGATAGAGAAGGCCGAACGCGGCCGTTACAATACGATTTCAGTGGTTCAGGGATACATCCGCTTCCTGCAGCAAGAGCGGAAAAACCAGCAACAGAACGTCTCGCAAAACAAAATGCGGGACGCCAAGGCCCGGGAGATAGAGCTGCGCGTCGCCCAGGCAGAGCACGAACTCGTCGAACTCGACGAAGTAATAGCGGTCTTGGACATAGTGACAGGCGACCTGCGGGCTGCTTTCAATGGGTTTGGGGCCGAAATGACACGGGACATACCTTTCCGGCGGAAAATAGAACATGGAATCGATGCCATCTTTGACCGGGCGACAAAGAGTATCTCAGAAAAAGTCGCTGCTCTTCGAGAGAGTGGTGAAGCTGTGGACCCCGACACCCCGGACGACACCTGATCGCTGGGGAGCTTCCAACCGCATATATCCCCCCACGACCGGCAAGCCCGGCTGGCGCGACCCGACATACACCCCGTACATGATCCCCTGGGCGCGGACAGTCGGCGAAGGCATCGTCCCCCTCAGCGTCTTCGTGTGCGGCGCACAAATGGGGAAGACCGACACGCAACTCGACATCATCGGGGAGCGCCTGGATACCCGCCCAGGCCCGATCCTCTATGTCGGCCCGTCGAAAGACTTCAACACCGAACAATTCGGCCCCAGGTTCGAAGAGCTGCTCGGCCAATCGAAGAGCCTGCGCGGCAAGATCACCCCCGGCAAGCGCCAGAAACAAACCCTCAAGTGGATCGCCGGCGTCCGCGTTCGCCTCGCGCATGCGGGCTCGAGCACACAGCTGAAGTCCGACCCGGCCGCCCTGGCGCTGATGGACGAATACGAAGAGATGCTGCAGAACGTGAAGGGGCAGGGCGACCCGCTGGGCCTCGTCCGCGCCCGTGGCTTCACGCATGCCGACTTCGTGACAGCCGTCACGTCCACGCCCAAGCGGGGGCTGGTCGACACCGAAATGGATCTCGCCAGCGGCCTCGAGTTTTTCAAAATCGCCCCGCCGGAAGACCTGGAATCCGCAATCTGGCGGCTGTTTCAGCTCGGCACCATGCACCATTGGGCGTGGCCCTGCCCGCATTGCCGGGCCTATTTCGTCCCGATGCGGAAGCACCTGCACTATCCCGAACAAGTCTCGGCCGCTCGAGCCCGCAGGGAAGCGGCACTCAAGTGCCCGGTCTGCGCCGAACTTATCGTCGACGAGGCGGAAGGGGAGAACAAAGGCGCGACTAAAAAGTGGATGAACGATCGGGGTGTGATGATCTGCAAGGGGCAGTGGATCAACGCCAAGGGCAGGGTCGAAGGGGAGCCGGCGGCCGACACGAACGTCGTAAGCTATTGGGCTTCCGGGCTGGCCTCCCCGTTCGTTTCCTGGGGGGAGCGGGTCGAGGAAATCGTGGCAGCCGAAATCAGCGGCGACCCGGCGGCCATGCAGACGGCCGTCAACGCCGGCTGCGGTGAGACCTACGCCCCAGGCGGGGGCGATCTGCCGGCGTGGAAGGAAGTGCTCGAGTGCCGCATGCCATCCCTGATCCTGCCAAAGGATCCGGAAGAGATGATCCTGCCGCCCGAATTGGTGCTGCTCACCGCCGGCGTCGACGTCCAGAAAAAGAGCCTGCCCTACGTGATCCGGGGATGGGGGCCGCGCGCGACCAGCTGGCTCGTCGACTACGGGGAGCTCTACGGGCCGACAAACCAGCCTGACGTCTGGGACGCGCTCGATGACCTGTTTCAACAGCGCTGGGGCGGCCTCATGGTCAAGGTCGCCTTCATCGATTCAGGCTTCCGGCCGGCAAAGACCGACGCCATCCCGCAGAACATCATCTACGAATTCTGCCGCAACCATCGGCGCTTCACATGGCCGACAAAGGGGCATGACGTCCAAACGGTCCCGCTGAAGAAAGCGAAAATCGAGGTCCAGCCGACCGGCGGCGCGGCAAAGTTCGGCCTCGAGCTGGTCCACCTGGACTCGGATTTCTGGAAATCCTGGGTTCATGAGCGCATCCGCTGGAACAAAGCCAAGCCCGGCGGCTGGTACCTGCACAAAGACACGACCGAAAACTACGCGCGCCAGATCGTCTCGGAAGCCCGCATGCGCAAGCCGGACGGCAAGCCGCAGTGGATCCGCCGCAGCCGGGAAAACCACTTCCTGGATTGCGAGGCCCTTGCAGCCGCAGCCGGTTATATGTTGAACGTGCACCGGATCGCCCTGACAGCGAAGCGAGACGGCACCGTGGACAGCGACGAAGACCAAGGGGAGGCAACTGAGGCCCCCAGCGGGAAGCAAGCGCCAGCGAAGCCGGGAGAGGCCCCAGCGCCGCCCCCAGCCGCAGCCATCCCGGCGACAAAAGATGCGGTCTTTGACAAATACGCTAAGATGGCCGCCCAAACGAACCTCTCGACGCGAAGGTAGACCCCATGGGCGTGATGAATTGGACCCGCGGGCTCGTCGGCAAGGCGATCGGGTACCGCGAAGTCGACACCGGGGCGCTCCCCTCGATCACGCGCCAGACGGCACAATTCATGCGTGGTGGATCCTCGTCGCTGCTGGCGCGCTGGCTTCCGTCCCTGCGCAACACGCAAGACGACGTCGGCGCGGCCTGGGGCTTGGCTACTGCGCGCGCCGTCGACGGGATTCAGAACTCGGGCTGGGTCACCGGCGGCATTCGGTCCTCGATCGGCGGAATCATGGGCGCGGGCCTGCGCCTCGTCGCCGCGCCAGACACGACGCTGGTCAAGTTTGAGGGCCTGAAGGCGGAGAACGGAGACGACATCGACGCGGACGGCTGGTCCCGTTACGTCCAGCGCCGGTGGCAGACCTACTCCACGAACCCCCTCGAGTGCGACGCCCTGGCGCGCCAGACTGTCGACCAGCTGGCCGAATCCGCCATGAAGATGTGGTTCGCCACCGGGGAAATCCTGGCGACGCTGCCCTTCCGGCGCGATCTGTCGATGACCGGGACGAAAGTCCTGCTCACGCAACCGTGGAAGCTGTCGACACAGACCGACCCGACCAAGAACATTATCCAGGGCGTCCAGAACGACGAACACGGCCGGCCCTACGCCTACATTTTCCGCGTCAAGAACCGCATGGGATTTGAGGAAGACGTGTCGATCCTCGCCCGCGATGGCGCGCGCCGGCCCCAGGTCATCCATCTGTTCGAAGGGCTGCCAGGGCAGGTCCGTGGCCTGACACCGCTCGCCCCGGGCCTGATGGTGCTCCGCCAATACGACCAGCTCGCCAACGCAACCCTGACGGCCGCGCTGATCCAGTCGCTGTTTGCAGCAACCATCGAATCCGACCTGCCAACGGCCGACCTGCTCAATTCCCTGGGGACGATCGGCGAACAGGGCGTCGGCGGTTCGGTCGACGACTTCCTGAAAGCCCGCATGGGCTGGCTGTCGCAAAACCATATCGACCTGTCAGAGCAGAGTAAGATCGCCCATCTATTCCCGGGCGAAAAGCTGAAGTTTAACCGCTCCGAACATCCGAACTCGAACTATGAGCCGTTCGTCAACGTGCTGCTGCGCGAGCTGGCAAAGTGCATCGGCTGCTCGGTCGAAGCAATGACCGGCAACTGGTCGGGCGTTACTTACACCGGCGTCAAAATGGGCGGCACCGACAACTGGCAGACGACGCTCACGCGCCGGCAAAACCTGACGGCCCGCTTCTATCAGGCGATCTATGAAGCGTGGCTCGAGGAAGAAATCGAGGAAGGCCGTATCCTCTTCCCCGGCGGGTTCTACAACTTCCTGCAGGTGCGCCCCGCAGCTGTGCGCGCGCTCTGGAACGGTCCGGCCAAACCGCAGGCCGATGACCTGAAGGCGGCCCGCGCGCATGAGGCGTACAGGGCCATGGGCGTCATGTCGGATTCCGACATTGCCGACGATCTCGGCACTAGGATAGAAGACGTCTACGAGCAACGGGCACGCGAAGCCAAACTCCGTGAGAAATACGAGCTGAAGGATACCGGACCATCGACGCCATTGGCGGTGGCCGAAATCCAGGCGCGGGCAGCGGAAGAGGCGGCAGCGGAGCGGGAAGCGGAAGACGCATAGAATGGCCTTCGTGGTCCCGGGCGATGAAGCCTACGATCCCTGCACGGTCTACATCGAACTTCGCAACGCGCGGCTCGAGGTGCTCAAAGGCGCGTCGGTTAAGCGGAATCGCTTCCGCAACGGCGACGATGAGCGCGAAACCGAATGGTCGACCGTCAACCTCGAGAAGCTCGAGGCCGCCATGGCAGCCGCCAAGCGCGAATGCATGGAAAAGGAACTCGGCCGGCCAGCTCGATCGGCGATCGGCATAGGCTATCCAGCGCCGCTGGTGAGGGGTCCATATGACGTTTGAGGTAGACGCCACCACGACGCCAGCGCCGACGGAAGAACCCGTGCGGCACAAGGTACCGCGCGTCCTGCACTCGATCGCCTCCGCGCCGTGGGCGATCACTGAGGAAGCCCTGGACCAGATCGTCTCGATCGCCAGCCGGGAAAACGAAATCAGTCAGGAAGCGCTCGAGGCATACCAAGCCCGCAAGGCGGCCAACGGCGATCGCCTGCAGGTGCGCGCCGGCGTCGGCATCATCACCGTGTCCGGCCCGCTCTTCCGCTACGCCGACATGTTCTCGGCCATTTCGGGGGCGTCGACTTATGAGGGCATCGCCCGCGACCTGACCGTGGCGCGCGACGATCCGTCGATTCAAGCGATCCTGGTGAACCTCGACAGCCCAGGCGGGGAAGTGAACGGCTGCTCCGAACTGGCAAACATGATCCGCAGCTACGCCGGCGTGAAACCGATCGAGGCGTATGTCGGCGGCATGGCCTGCAGCGCAGCATACTGGCTGGCCTCGGCCTGCTCGAAAATCACCATCAGCCCCACGGCCGTGCTCGGCTCGATCGGCGTGCGCATGGGGATCCGGGACTCTTCAGAGCGGGACGCAAAGAGCGGTGTGAAGAACATCGAATTCATCTCGTCGCGGGCTCCGAACAAGCGCACCGACTGGAATTCGGACGAAGGCAAGGCTCGAATCCAGCGCATGGCAGACCAACTTGAGGCCGTGTTTGTGGCAGACGTCGCCAAATTTCGCGGAATTACCGATGATGAGGTAGTTTCCAACTATGGCGGAGGCGGTGTAGAGATTGGCACCGATGCGATCAAAGCCGGCCTAGCGGACGCGATCGGATCGTTTGAATCAACGGTCGAACGCATGGCGGCCGGCAAAACTTCAACCGTTCGAGGATCCAAAATGACGCAATTCACTCAGGCCCAGCTCGATGCAGCCCGCGCTGAAGGCGAAGCCGCCGGCCGGTCAACCGCTTCCACCGATGCCGCCACCGCCGCCGCGACTGCAGCGACACAGGCCGCCACCGCCCGCATCGAGGCCATCCTGGCCCTGGACGAATCCAAGGATCGCCCGGCAATGGCCCGGCATCTGGCCTTCAAGACCGACATGTCGGTCGATGCCGCCAAGGCAATGCTGGCCGTAGCCGGCAAAGAGACTGCCGCCGCCCAGGCTCCGACCAACCGCTCGAAGGATGCTGCCGGTGGCCTCGCCACCGCGACGCTTACCGAAGTGGGAGCGGAAAACGGCACCGAAGGCAACGAACAGCCGCTGCCGCCGGCAAAGATTGACGCCGGCGCGATCTTCGCAAGGCGCGAAAAGGCGATGCAGCCAAAGGGCTCCGTGCCGACCATCAACTGAGCCCCGCAACCCTAAGAGCAACGGCCCCCGCTCGAGCGGGACAGTGAAAGAGGAAAAACAGCAATGCCTGTTCTGACAAGCGGTCTCCGCCCGGGAGCCTTCGTCCTTCAAGAAAGCGGCTCGCGCTCGCGCGACAACCTGACCGTGCTGAACGGCCAGAACCTCAAGCCCGGCGAGATTTGCGGCATCATCACCGCAACCGGCAAGGTCAAGGTTCTGACCCCAGGCGCGAGCGACGGCAGCGAAGTGGCGGCCGTCATTCCGCTCTACCCGTACTACGCCAACGGGGCCGATCTGATGGGCGCATTCGTCACGACCGACACGGAAGTGATCGAAGACGCCCTGATCTTCCCGGTAGGCATCTCGAGCCCGAACCGCGCTGCGGCAATCGTGGCCCTGGCTGCCAAGGGGATCAAAGTCCGCCCGCGCTCCTACGTCGGCTGACGTAGGGTCGCTCCCAAACCACAAGCAAAGGATCGGCAGGAGCCCGCACAATGCTAAACGTTTTTACTCAAGACGCATTCAGCGTTGTCCGGCTCACCGGCCGCGTCAACGATCTCCCCTATATCCCGGGCCAGATCGGCGCGCGGGGCTATTTCCAGGAAGAAGGCATCGACACGACCTACTTCGCCATTGAAAAGCGAAATCACGGTCTTGCCATGGTCGGCCCGACCCCCCGTGGTGGCCCCGGTGAATCCATCGCGCATCCGGAAGACGAGATGCGCCTGTTCGCAATCCCGCACTTCCAACGCGATGATGCGGTGCTTGCGGATGAGGTCCAGAACCGCCGCGCCTTCGGCACAGACGACACGCTCGAGACCGTTCTCGGCCGAGTTGACCGGAAGATGCAGCGCCACACCCGCGACTTTGACGTGACCCTCGAGCATCAGCGCGTCGGCGCTATCAAGGGCATCGTCACGAACAAGGCCGGCGGCGTCATGATCAACCTCTACACCGAATTCGGTGTGGCCGCGCCGGACCCGGTCTACTTCGCCCTGGATACCACGTCGACGGATCTCCGCGACAAGTCCCGGACCCTGCTCTACCTGCTCGAGGATGCCCTGGACACGACATACAGCGGCATCGACGCATGGTGCGGCCGCACCTTCTGGGACAAAATCACGACCCACAAGTATATGCGCGACGCCTACATCGCACTGCAGGATCGCGCCCGCCTGCTCGGCCAGGGCGAGGTCGACGCCTTCGAAGCCTTCGGCATCAGCTGGATGCGCTACCGCACCGGCGTCAAGGCGACGGCAGCCAACGGCGCAGCCCCGTTCATCGCCCCCGACGAATGCCGCTTCGTGCCGCGCGGTGTGCCCGGCATGTTCATCACCCGCTTTGGCCCGGCCGACTATGAAGAGACGGTCAACACCGACGGCCTGCCGCGCTACGCAAAAATGTGGAAGCGGTCCGACGGGAAAGGCTATAGGCTGCAGGTCCAGACCAACCCGGTCACGATGTGCACCTTGCCTCAAGCACTGTTCAAGGGACTCGTGGCCGCTTCCTAATCCGGAGCAGCCAATGCCTAGTTCTTTCGCGGCCGCTGATGCTAAGTCTTCAGCGGCCGTTTCTGCGACTTTCGGGGAAGACCTGCGGTTTCTGCCTTGGACAAGGGGCGGCTACACGACAGGGGGCGGAGCCGACAATTCCCGATCGGCCGTCACTTTCAAAGCCATCCTGTCCGGCTCCCTGGGCTCCCAAAACTCATCCGGCGATCGCCCCCAGAATTTCACCCTGGACGTCAACACCCGCAACCGGCGCGTGTCCTGCGACCTGCAGGCGTGGCCCGCGTCCGCGCGCAAGGGCGACCGGATCAAGGCGCTTGATCAACCCGGGCAACCGACCTACGAGATTTCAGAAGAGCCGGTGATCGACGGAATGAACCGCTGGATCGCCGACATGGTGCTTACATGAGCCTCGTCCGTTCCATCCTCCGCCTGCTGACCGTCAAGGCCCTGCACGACCGCACGATGGCCGACACTCGCGTGGTCGACAGCTCGATCGCCCCGCTCGAGAACGTGCTGCAGTCGCCCCAGCCGATCATCCTGGTCTACACCGACGACGAAATCTTTAAGCCCGACGACAAGTCCCTGTGGGGCAGTCAGGGCACGATCACCATGGTGCTGCTGCTGGGCGTGGCCTCGGCGACGACGGCAAAGGTCGCGGACAGCGATGAAACGGTCACGACTTTCAGCTTTCCGCACACCGACTCGGCGATCGAGCTGTCACTCGACATCATGGAGCGCCAGATTCAGCACGCCCTGATGGATCCGGAAAACCCCTGGGCTCAACACATCCTCGACATCGTCGACAGCTTCACCCAATGGAAGAGCGAACGGGGCGCTTCAAATCAGGAAGGGACTCGGTTCGGCGCGCGCCAGATCATCATCCAAATGGAAACCGTGCACGACCCCGTGCCAGGAACGCCGGTGGAAGGCATCTGGCCTGACGTCCTGGCGACGATCGCCGGCGACGAAGACGCCGACTTTGCAGCGCTGGCCCCGCGCCTGCAGGCATTCATGGAAGGCAAGCCGGTGGCGAAATGGCGGACCACTCAGCTGCAGGGCGGCTACACCTTCGCCACGCTCAAGGCGATCGGCGAAGCTCCCTGGACAACCGGCACGATCACGGTCACCGGCCCGACGGAAATCGAGATTGAAGGCATGGGGCAGATTTCAGAGATCACCGACGCGGAACCGGAGCCGGTCCTCACTGAGGATGAGGAATAAATGCCGGCTCCACACCCCTCGGCCAAGGTGCTGGCCTCAGCCCTTAAGCGGATAGCCGAACTCGAGCGCCGCATAGAAAACGTAATCCGCATGGGGCCGATCGATTGGGTAGACCCCAAAGAGGGGGAGGCCCGAATCCTCACCGGCAAAAAGGGCGGCAAGGATCAGAAGGGGCCAAAGGTCCGCTACGCCCAGCAAGTCGGCAAGAAAGGCGGAAGCATCCACATGCCGCCGGTCAAAGGCGCAACAGGGCTGCAGCTCGCCCCAGGCGGGGAAATGGATCAGGCGTTTATCATCCCGTTTTCTCGGAACGACGACAACCCGAGTCCGCGGGACGATGATGGCAATGCCTACACGTTCGGGGATAACGTCCGGATTGACGTCGACGACGGAAGCATAGTGATCACCGTAGCCGGCGTGAAATGGACGCTGACCGCATCAGGGCTCGAGCAGCTCGGCGGCGACGTCAAGCACGACGGCAAGTCGATCGGCAAGGATCATAAGCACGTCGACTCGGGCGGGGCTGGCCTTGGTGGCAAGCCCGTGTGATGTTATTGAATCCGCGCTACCACCTAGGAGAGATGCCGCCATGAAAAAGTACTACGTGACCGATGCAGCTGGCCCGCGCCCCGATATCGGCGGCAAGCGTCGTCTGCCAGACGAGCCGATCAACATCAGCGCCCATGACGAAGAGCACCTGTATCAGCACGACATCAGCCGGGGCGTGCTGATCACCGAAGAGGAATGGCTCCGCCGCAACACGCCGGTCGAAGAGCAGGAAGCCTTGGCGGAAGCCGGCGCGATCGAAGACCCGGCCCCAGCGCTTGATCCGCCGGCCGCTGCTGAAGCCGACCCCGAACTGGAAGCTCCCCAGGGCCGCAAGGGCAAAGGCAGGTAAGCCCCCCATGGGCGGCATCAATCGGCATACCGGGAAGCCCCTCAACGGCTTCCCGCACGTCGTCCAGAGCGTGCAAGTGCTCTTCGTGACAGCGATCGGCAGCCGCCGCATGCGCCGCACGGTCGGCTCTGCAGTGCCGGCAATCCTCGGCCGCTCCCTGACGCCCCAGAGGATCCTGCGCTGGAAGGCGGCGATCGTCGTGGCCATGGAACTGTGGGAAAAGCGGTTCAAGATCGTGTTCATCCACGGCAAGGTGAATAACCAAGGGCACGACAATACGCCTGAGAAGCTCCGCGTCGGCCGGCTGGCCATGACGCTCGAGGGGGAATACCGCCCGCGCGGGCACCTGGGCGACCCGACGCCCGAAACCAGCCGCATGAGAACGATCGAGCTCTAGACCCCCTGTCCAATCGGAAGGCCGATTGATATTGTGCGCGCCAACCGCACCGGGGTCACCATGGCGAACATCATCAACGTAACCCGTTTTTCGCCAGCCGCCCCGACCCTCGATCTGTCGCGCTACCCTGCACCGGAAGCGATCACAGAATACGACTACGAGACCATCCTGGCCGCGCGCATGGCGCGCCTCAAAGCCCTGCTGAACGCCAACGGGTTCGATTACGACGTCGAAGTGACGGAGCTGGATTCCGGTCCGATCACTCAACAGTCCGACACGATGGAGGAAATCTGGGCGATTGAGCAGATCAACGCCGGCGTCAAGGCGGGCCTCGTCGCCTTCGCGCTCGGCGCGGACCTGGACCACCTCGGAGCAAACGTCGGGGTCGTTCGCCACGTCATCTCGCCGGCGGGCGAGGCAATCGTGATGGAGTCCGACATCGACTATCGGTACCGGATCCTGCTGGCCACGGAAGGGTTCGTGACCGGGACAAAGGGCGGCTACATTTTCCAGGCGATGAGCGCACACCCGCACGTCCGCGCGGTAGACGTTTGGAGCCCCAGCGACGGCAAGGTCTCGATCGCGGTCCAGTCGCGCTACAATGACGGCATCCCGACAGACGAAATCCTGACGGCCGTGCGGAATCAGGTGCGCCGGGACGATGTAAAGCCCTTCACCGACGTCGTGTCGGTTCGGCCGATCATCAACATCCCCTACACGATCGACGTGGAAACTTTCGTCCTGCCAGGACCGGACCCCGCCAAGGTCAAGGCCGATATCGTTGCGGCCGAGCTGGCCATGGCGGAAGAGAGGCGCAAGCCGTCGCGCGACGTCCCCCGATCGGCGGTGTCGGCGGCCGCCTTCGTGCCGGTGGCAGACAAGGTCAACGTCTACAAGCCCGCCCAGGACATCGCTCGAGGCAACGGAGAGGTCGCTTTCCTGACCGCAACGCCAGTGGTCAAGGTCACCGAATATGCTGGATGACGAAATCCACGGCCTCCCGCCGCAGTCCTCAGCCTATGAAATGGCAGTGGAGCAGACGTCGGCCGAGCGCTGGAAGGCGCTGGACACCGACATCATCAACCGGGTTCGCGACCCGTGGCAGTGCCCAGAGCACCTGCTCAACTTCCTGGCCTACGAGCGATCGGTAGACATCTGGAATCCAAACTGGCCCGTTTGGAAAAAGCGGTCCGTCATCGCCTCGGCCCCCCAGGACCACCTGAAAAAGACGACGCTGGCTGGCATTCGTCGGTACCTCGAGATTGCCGATGTGGAGCTGATCTACGCGCGCGCCCCTGGCGGCTTCCGGGTCGGGGCCTCGATGACAGACGCCGAACGGCTCGCGTGGCTGAACCGCTTCCCTGAGATCCGCGTCTACCGGGAGCGCCGGCGATTCCCGATGAAGGGAATGGTCATCGGCAAGTGCCCGCTGGGCGTGAATGGCGTGCCGCCGGCGACGCCCTACGGCCCGGGCTTCCTGCATCCCGACGACGCCGAATCGTATGCCGTCCCCCAGGCGTTCCTCTGGGACCATGGCGTAGAGGTCATGCGCCTCAACACCTCGAGGCGGATAACCGACGTCGCCCAGATGGCGGTGGAAGACGAGCTGACCATCCGCATCCCGCAAAAGATGCGCGGGTTCGTGCTCGGCCGCAGCCTGCTCGGCCGCGCACACCTGATCGAAGACAACGCGGCGGACCGGGTCCACACAATCCGGACTCGATCGACACAGGCAATCCCCGGCGAATCCAGGCTGGCGATGGACCTGATCCGCCCGAACTACCCGCTGATGGACGTCCGGTCCGAATTGGTCTTCGAACGCTTCACCCTCAAAGGCATGATCCTGGGGCGAAAGAGGGTCGGTGTGGTGCATCTGCATCCCGACCGGGCAGTGGATCACATTTTCAGCCGAACGCGCCTGTTCGACCCGCTACGGCCGCTAGAGAAGCGAAAGTCAGGGGGCAGCGTGCTCGGCCGGGATTATATTAAGATCCCGCCGCACAACGGAATCCTTCGCGTTCGGATTCGACAGAAGCTGCAAAAGCGGGCCATCATCATCGGGCGGCCCCTTGCGGGCTTTATCTCCCCCAAGTTAAACGATGCATACGAACTGGCGCTGAACGCCATTCGGTCGGCCCAAAGGCTAAGCGACCGGCTGTATGTGGAAACTCGAACGATCGACGTGGCCAAGGTCGGCAGCGGGCTCACGATCGGTCAATTCAAAATCGGCCAAATGAAGGATCTTCTCTAATGTCGGTTCGCCAAACAGTCGTCGATCGTCAGGTTCTCGAAGCCCGCGACATCAACAATATCGGCATCTGGTCCTGGTTGGACGTCGACTCGATCATCCAAGACGGCCTGACCACGACCCCAGGCTATGCCGGCTTCAACGTCGCGCCAGCCCAGAACAACATCAACATCGTGGTTTCGCCCGGCCGCTTCTACAACGGAGCCAACGGCCTCTTCCATCAGACGTCGACCGACACCTTCATCCTGACCGGCTTCACGCCGATCCAGAACAAGAAAATCATCGCGGTCACGGTCAAGGGCGAAACGACCCCAGGCGCGGGGGAGCAGCGCTCGGTCGCCATCAGCGTCGACGACGACACTGGCGAACCGCAGCAAGTCATGACCCAGATGATCCGCAAGGCGACCGTTGAGGTCACCCAGGGCGCGGAAAGCGCGGATCCGCAGATCCCCGGCCTGCCGGCGAATTCCATCCTGGTCGCAACCGTGCTCATGAACCCGTCGGGCATCGAGCTGATCACGATGAACCCGGCCACGCTGCTGATTTCCGGCAAAAAGAACTCGGAAGACATCGGCTCGCTGAACGCCTTCCGCGGCACCATCCTGCCGGTGGTCAACGGCTTGGTCTCAGACCTTGCCAACCTGACGGCCCGCACGCTCGATCGCGCCAGCCGCCAGGATCTCGCACGGGGCCTGATCGATATCGCCCGCCTGAAGGAAAAGGCCGACCTGCCGGACGACTACGCGCAATACGGCACGAACTTCTTCACCGACTCGACACAGACGGATACCGGCTTCTCGAGCGGCACCTGCAAAATCGAGAACGGCCTGCTCTTCCCGGACGCTGCCGGCGACGACAAGACCCTGGACCTGTTCAACTCGAACGATCCCAAGGCGAAGAAATTCACCAGCGGCTTGATCCTGCCGGCGCACAATGAGGCCATCGCGATCGACGGCCCGGCGACGGTCGGCGACGTCTCGATGTCGCAATACCCGGTGGCAACTCACGTCATCAAGACGAAGTACGTCTACAAGACCAACACCTTCTTCGGCCGCCTGTGGAACTTCGCCCGCCGGTGGTTCGCGACCCGCTTCCCCTACGCGGCATCCTTCGCGGTGCAGTCGCAGATCGTCACCCCGAGCTATTGGGGATATTGGCGGCAGTTTCCGGTCCAGATTTACTTCGGCTGGAATCAACAGCTCGTCGGCCTCACCACGTCGGTCACCTCGACCACGACCAACATCAACGGCATCCTGACGGCCGAAACTTTCCGCTCTCCACGCGCCATGTACAGCCTTGGCGTGAACCTCAAAATCACGTCGGTGGACACGACAGGCGATGTGACCTTCGTGCTTTGCGAGACCCTCCTGGGGCAGCCAAAGCTCGATCAGGCTTTGTCCATGGTGACCGTCACCCAGCCGAACCTGAAAAAGTTCGCAACCCAGGGCAAGACCCTGGTCCGCTGGAACCCGGCTCTGCTGGACTCGGGCAAGCTGTATGCCGTGGTCATGATCACCCAGGGCAACCACCGCATTGCCACGGTCGCCGGCGCTGATTGGCGCGACGGAACCTACTTCTACGGCACCGACACGGAATACTTCGTGGGCGACCTGACGAAGGACATCTACATGGACGTGGTCTGCGCGGAGTTTACCTCCCCACGCAACGAGCTGGTCCTGCAGACCCTGGATCTGGTCGGCGGCATCGAAGACATCAAGATTTCCGCGGAGCAGCTCGTACCGGAGGGAACGTTCCTCTCTTACGAGGGGCAGATCGGCGGCATCTGGTACCCGCTAGAAACCCTGCAGTCGATCCCGGGCGGCACGACCACCATCCCCTTCCGGGCGGTGGCTGTCGGCACGAAAGACCTGATGCCGGCCTTCTACGCTGGCGCGAACAAGGTCCGGGTCTCGAGGGCGGCGCTGTCGATGACGGAACGGTCGACCGTGATCAACCTGACGGCACCGGCCGACGACTTCCAGCTCGTGTACATCGTCAACAAATGGGATGCGGCGCACATGACGCTGGCCCCGACCATCCGGCACAGCGGCGGTTATTCGACCGTCGACACCCCGGACGTCTCGGCCGCGGCGGTGGCAAACGATGCCGACGGCGAAACGGTGCGGCTGGTCTACACCTTCAACATCGCCAGCGGGAATATCTCGAGCCTCGTGCTACAGCAAACCGCAACCCGGGCAAGCAACAGCTACCCGCCCCCGGTGATCCTCGAGCGCACCTTCGTAGCGCTAACCTAAAAAGGGAGTGACTGATGGCTAAAGAGCCCGCGAAAGTGGTGAACGGGGATGACATCCCCGACACCGAAAATCAGCCCGACATCGAAATCCAGGTCAACAGAGCCGACAAGGATACGGTCAAGGGAATGATCTTCCGCCCAGGTGAGACCTACACGGTCAAGCCGGCGATCAAGGAAAAGCTGCGGGCCGCAGGTTCGCTGCTCGTGCAAGAGTAGGAATACCCTGGCATGCGCCTGTACGGCACTCCCGAAATGCCTGCCTTCGTCGACAATGTGACGGATGGCACGGCGCTGACCTTCAATCAGTATTGGGATCTGCTGGACAGGCGCTTGAACGGCCTCGAGCTGCTAGACGTCTCCTGGCAGGCCGCCATCGCGGACGTCACCACGATCGGCCTCTCGCGGCTGAACGAATTCTTCGCCCCCTCGATCGACAAGTTCGAACGGCTGGCGGAGCTTGGATTCCTCACGGCCCCGTCGACCACGCCGAAGACCCTGGCGCTGGGGCAGACCATCATGGTCATCGACGCCGGCGACCAGCGCGACCTTTTCACCCCGACCCCCTTTGTGACGATCGTCCGCGAAGACGAAGACGGCATTGACGATTGGGCGGTGGCGCAACGGCTGGCCTGGAACAAGGAAAACGGGGAGCTCTCCCTGGATATTCTGATGATCCACGGCAACCCGGGGCCGCATGATGATTGGGTGGTGACGGCCTCGGCCGGCATGCTGATCGGCATGGACGAGATCCGCGCGACGGTCGCGGCCGACAAGGCGACGGTTGCCGCAGACAAAGGCATCGTAGCGGCCGACAAGGCTACCGTCGCATCCGACAAGGCCGATACCAATACGGCCAAGCTGCTCGCCCAGGATTGGGCCTCCAAGGCCGAAAACTCGGTCGTAAGCGGGGGTCTCTATTCGGCGCTCCATTGGGCGGCAAAGGCTGCCGCATCGGCCGTAGCAGCTGCCGCCTCCGCCGCGGCCGCCGCAGTGTTCGATCCGTCAAGCTACTGGACGAAAGCCCAGAGCTACTCGAGCGCCCAGACCGATGCCGCGATCGCCGCAGCCATATCGGCCGTGCGCGCCGGCGTCGGGTCGGCGCTGGATACGCTGGCGGAATTCGCCACGGCCATCAACAATGACGCCAGCTTCGCGGCTACCATGACAACGGCGCTGTCCGGCAAGGCAGCCGCAGAGCCCCTGGCCGTTCGCACGACAGACGTAACGGTCGCGTCCTGGACCCGAAACAAGGTCGACTCCAGCGCCGGCGCACGGATCATCACCCTGCCTGCCGCGCCGGCCGATGGCGACACGGTGTCGGTGTGGCGGCGCGGGGCAAACCAAGTCACGATCGCTAGGAACGGCAAACAGATCAACGGCCAAACCGACGACCTGATCTTGGACGAAGACTACCAAAAAGCGAACCTGACCTACGTCTCATCGACGATTCAGTGGCGCTTCACCGTCGGCAAGGAATTCTGAGCCATGTTCGCAAGTGCATTCATGACTGGCGGCATGAAGGTTCTCTACGACCAGAACATCGACACGTCGCAAACTTGGGTGAAGGCAACCGCGCTTAGCGGGATTACGCTCAAGGGCAGTGAGGTTGCGGAGGTCTCTCTGTGGGGCGCAGGCGGAGGCGGCGGCTTTTCGTCGACATCAGCGTCGGCGATCGCAGGCGGCGGCGGCGCGGGAACATTTTTGCAGTTTGTCGTGCCGTTGTGGATGATTGGTGCATCGGTTGCCCTTGTCATCGGCGCGGCCGGTGCTGGCGGTCTTGGTGCGTCTTCCACAGCATCCACGGCAGGCGGGCAAACCAGCTTTGGAATCAGCGGCTTTAAGGCCCCGGGCGGCAGCCGTGGAAACGACCAATCAAGCGGCGGTTCTGCCGCCTCCAGTGCGTCAACCTCGCACTCCGACCAGAATACACTGAACTCGCCAAATGTAATTTTTTCGAGCGGCGTGCCCGGTGCGGCGGCGAATGCTGTCGGCCATGACGCATCACTCTCCCATGCTACTATCCCTTACAGATACAGCCCCGGCGGCGGTGCAGGCGGCTCAAGCACTGCATCGGTATTCGCGGGCGGAGCCGCCCCGGATGTCGGCGGCGGCGGCAAGGGTGGCGATGGCGCTTCGTCCACAACGGCGGCAACGGCTGGCGTATTGCCCGGCGGCGGTGGCGGTGGCGGGCGTGGCCTCGCGGCCCCGTATTACAACGGCGGCAACGGCGGCGGCGGGCGCATCAGAATTCGGATCCTACAGGGGTAAAAGCACATGCGCGTTCTGATCAAGCGAAACGGCATCATCGAGAACCTGATCGAAGTCGCCGGCGTGCCGGAAGCCAACGAAATATTTTCGCCTCAGCGCGGCTACGAGAATTTGCCGGCCGACGATCTGCCGGGCGTCTCGGTCGGCTTCATCGAAAACGAAGACGGCACCTATAGCGCGCCGCCGGAAGGGAACTGACCATGGCAATCGAGACCATCGGTAGGACAGACTACATCACCGGCATTGACCGGATCGAGGTGACCGAAATCGTGGTCGACGAAATCAACGGCGGATTCCTGCGGGACGTCCGCGTGTTCCTAAACGACAGCGACCTGCCGGCTTTCACGCTGCGCCTGCACGGTGCTGACGAACAGAAAATCGTGGTCAAAACGCCGGAACTGACCTTCTAGAGTCCCTATCGGCCGCAACCGCGATGGTGTTAAAAGGCAAAAATTCGAACGGGCCGCGGTAGAAATTCCCGGCCGCTTAGGAGCGAAGCGACAATGACTGAGCCCGTATTCGGCATTACATTCAACCGCCAGGACGATGACCCGCGGTCCGTAATTCAGCCCGACATGTCGACAATGGCTTTTGTCGGCACGGCTCCTGAGGCTGACACCGATCTTTTCCCGGTCAACACCCCGGTCCTGGTCCGCACGAATGACACGGTCATGCGAACCGCTCTCGGCACGACCGGCGACCTTCCCGACGCCATTCGAGGCGTCGCCGGGCAGCTCGAGGAATTCCAATCCGCCACCGACGTGATCCTGGTCCGCGTTACCGCCGGCGCAAACGACTTCGAAACCATCGCCAACATCATCGGCAATGAGGCGAACTTTACCGGCATGTGGGCGCTGCTCCTGGCCGGTCCCGACCTGACCCTGGTCCCGCGCATCGTCGGCTTTCCGGGCAAAACTCACCAGCGCCAGAAACAGCTCAAGGGCGGCACCATCGTGCCCGGCTCCGGCGGCACTCCCGGCACTTACCCGATGGTCTTCACCGGCGGCACGTCCACCGTGGCGGCAACCGGCACCATCACGGTCGGCCCGGGCGGCGGCATCACCTCGTTCAATTTCACGAACAAGGGCATCTACACTGTCGCCCCGACGCTGAACCTTGCCGGCCTCACGGGCCTCACGGGCGGCTCGATCCCGATCACCCTGGATCCGTTCGCCAACGGCATCGTCGCCAGCGCGCATGCCCTGCTGGCCAAGCTGCTCGCGCATGCGGTGGTCGAAGGCCCGGGCACCACGGAAGCGGAGATCAAAGACTGGCGCGAAGACATCTCTAGCGACCGCATGATCCCGATCGACATGTGGGTGAAGGTCCAGGAAGGCGTCGACGTGGCGACCCGCCCAGGCGCACCGCGCGTCATGGGCCTGATTGCGGCCGTCGACTATGAGCATGATGGCGTCCCGATGCACTCGGCGGCCAACCGGCCAATCCGCGACATCATCGGATTCGTTCGCACGCCGAACTTCTCCCTGACCGACGGCGCAAACGAAGGGCAGGCTTTGCTGCTGGCCAACATCGGCATCGGTGTGAAGGGCGAACTCGGACTCGAGTCGGCCGTGGCGAATTCGGGCTTCATCTTCATCGGCACCGACAACGCCAGCGAAGACGTGCTGTGGCAGTTTTACAATGTCACGCGCGGCCGCGACTTCATCCACATTGGTCTGCTGCGGACCCTGCGGTTCTTCCTCGGCCGGAATAACATCACCGGCCATGTGATCCAGCAGGTGCTCAACACGACGCGCATCTGGCTCAATGACCTGCAGACCGACGGCCACATTCTCGGGTCGGATGTCGGGTTTGAGGCGGACAAAAACAGCCCTGAAAAGCTGCGCCTCGGCCGCTTCCGCTTCTACTTCGCGGCGGAAGAGCCCCCGGTCCTGCGTCGGATCGACATCGACAGCCGGCGATACCGCAAGGCTCTGGAATTCATGGTCCAGGATCTGCTCGCCCAGGTGCAACCAGGATCCCCGGCAATCTAAACCAGAGAACCGCAACCCGCCCCGCAACGGAGCTTTTTAGCGATGGCAAAATTCTATGTGATGGAGGCGGTCAACCTCTTCTGCGGCAACCACGATCCGAGCACGTCGAAGCATCTGACTATCCAGACGCTTCGCCTGCCGGTCCTCGAGGAAAAGACCGCAGAGCATGGCCCGGGCGGCTCGGTAGCCGCAGTGACGCTCGGCATGGGGCAGATCGCCCCGCTGGACATCACCTTCAAGCTGAACGGCTACGACCCGGATATGCTCTCGCTTTTCGGGGTCGGCGGGCGCAAAATCCAGCCGTACACGGCCTACGGTGTGGTGCGGAACAAGCTGAACTCCAAGGCGATCGAGTCGAAGACGATCGTGCACGGGAAGCTGGGGCGCATCGAGCCGGACGAAATCCAGCGCGGGGAGCTGTCAGGACACGACCACACCATCATCGAGGTCATGCACTACGAGCTCTACTTTGACGACAAAGAGAAGTTTTTCTTCAACTTCGCAAACCAGATTTGGCGGGTCGATGGGGTCTCGCAAAACGCCGACGAACGCCGTATCCTCAGGATCCCTGGGGCAGCCTGATCAAGCGATCAATCCTGAAAGACCCCGGGCAACCCCCGGGGTTTTTTTATGGCCGAATGGAAGACTGACGTCATCACCCTCGAGCATCCCGTGCCAGTGGATCCGGAAAAGTCTGGTCCTGGCGATCCCAAGCTAACCAGCATCGTACTACGGGAACCCGACGCCGACGCGCTCGAGGTGATCTCCGACCTGGGGCTGAAGGAAGGCGATGCGCCGAACATCAAACAGATGCGCGTGATCATGGTGGCCCTGTCCAATTTCACCGATGAGCAGATCGGCAAAATGCACCGCGACGACTTCATGGAGGTTGCGGCACGTATGAGCCCTTTGCTCGGCGATACTTCCGATTCTGGGGACTCGGCGCAGACTACGAGCCCGGCCTCGAGCGACCAGCCGCAATCTTCGAACGCGACCTGATCGACGCCATCCTCGCCGACGTCGCTCATGTGCTGCATACCTCTTACGTGGAACTCCGGAAGCGTCCTATAAGCGAAGTCTTCCGGATGCACGATCAAGCGAAACGTCTGCGATAGGAGAGGCTCCCCGTGGGAAAGATTACGTCGGAACTGGTAGCCCGGCTAATCGATGGGGTCACAAAGCCTGCCGCCGGCATCGCACGCGCGATCGGCGGCATTGGCCGCGCCCAGAATGCGGTCAACAGCCGCGCCGGCTTCGGGGTCCGTCTGGCCGACGCTGCAGCCAATGTCGAGCGCCGCATGGATAGGGCGCGCATGGGGATGCTGGACACGGTCGGCATCTCCTACGTGCTGGCCCGGGCGCTCAAGGCTCCAACCGACGCGGCAATCGAATTTCAAAGTCAGCTCGAAGACATCGGGCAAAAAGCGAACATCCCCCAGGAAAAGCTGGCGGGTCTGGGTAGGTCGATTCAAAAGGTCGCCCGGGACACAAACAACGCGACCACCGAAATGGCCAAGGCGGTGGACTCGATGCTCGGCAAGGGCGCGAGCGAAGACGTCGCGCTGAAGCTGGCGAATCCAGTCGGCAAAGCTGCAGTAGCCTACCGGGCATCCACGGAAGACCTAGCCAACGCGGCCTGGGCGGCCGTCGACAACCTGAAAGTGCCGACCGATCAGGTTATGGCCGCGATCGACGCGATGGCCGTCTCGGGCAAGGAAGGCGCGTTTGAGCTGCGCGACATGGCGCAATACTTCCCGGCCTTGGGTGCGTCATACCAGCGGTTCGGACAGAAGGGCGTCAGCGCCGTGGCCGATCTGGCGGCCGCGCTGCAGGTCGTGCGCAAGGGCACCGGCGATTCCGCAACCGCCTTCACGAACCTGCAGAACGTCATGCAGAAAATCTACGCGCCGGCGACGCGGAAGAATTTCAAGAAGCTCGGCATCAACCTCGAAAAGGAAATGAAAAAGTCCCTGAAAAAGGGAATGACCCCGATCGAGGCCATCGCGGAGATCACGAACAAGGCGCTGAAGGGCGACCTGTCGAAGCTGGGCAACCTCTTCGAAGACGCCCAGGTGCAGGCCGGTCTGACGTCCATTATCCAGAACATGGAGGAATACCGGCGCATTCGCGCTGAGGCCATGAAGTCGTCGGGCACGACGGAAGCCGACTATGAGCGCCGCATCAAGACGGCCGCCGGCGCGACGCTGCGCTGGTCGGCAGCAATCGAGAACCTGAAGCTGGCGATCGGCACGGCGCTGCTGCCAGGGCTCGTCGACCTGATCGACAAGCTGACCCCCATCATCAACCGCATCACGGAATGGACGGAAGCCAATCCGGAGCTGACGTCACAGATCGTCCAGGCCACCACGGCGCTGGTCGGCCTGCGGCTGGCCATGTCGGTCCTGAAGTTCGGGGGCCTGTGGATGTTTGCAGGGGGCCTGCGCGCCGCAGGGAAGGCCGCCAGCGTGCTTTCCTTCGCGGGGCGGCCATTGGTCGGATTTTTCCAGACCCTCGCCCTGCGCGCCCGGCTGGCCGCAGGAACGACCGGAAAACTGCCCGGGCTCTTTTCCCGCATGGGCGACGCCCTGATGGTTGCCGGCCGGGGGCTGGGCAGGATCCCCCTGGGAGCCCTGCGCTCGCTCGCCGGCGTGCTGTCCCGCGTGAGCCTGCCGGCGGCCGCGATCGCGACAGCGGGAAAGCTGATCTACGACAACTGGCAGGGGCTCAAGAATTTCTTTGGAAGCTTCGGCACAGAATTCATGGCGGGCCTGGGCGACCTGGGGCCGGCCGTCGAAAAAATCAAAGGATGGTTCTCGCCGCTTCAAGGTATTTTTGATGGGCTGAAGGCGGCCGGTACCGGCATCGTCGACACCCTCGGGCAATTCGCGGCGCTCAAAGACCTGTTCACCATGAAGTGGGAGATCGCCGATCCCGCGACCATGGGGCAGTGGGGAGCCACGGCCGGCAAAGCAGCCGGGGAAATCTCCCGCGCCGTCATCAGCGCACTGAGCAACCTGCCAGCATCCATGGCGAACGCGCTCTCCCAAATCGGGAGCACGATCTACAACGCTTTCGCCAACATCGATGTGTCCGGAGCCGCGCTGGAAATCGCTCGCAACTTCGGCAACTCGTTGGTTTCCGGTATCCAAAACCTCGCCGGGGCAGTGGCCGCCGCGATCAAGGGCCTTTTCAGTGGCATTGGCGGGGTCACGGTTCCCGTCAACATCAATAACAAAGGGGCGGGCGGCGGCGGTAACGACGGAGCCGCGGCTGCCGGCGCGGCCGTGGGCGGCATGGCCGGTCCGCCAAAGCGTGCTCGAGGCGGCCCGGTCCAGAAAGACCGGGCTTATTGGGTAGGAGAGGAAAAGCCGGAAGTCTTCGTCCCCAGGCAATCGGGGAACGTGGTCCCGCTGCGCAAGCCGACGCCGATGAGCGGCGGCCGGGCAAAAAAGACGGCCGGCATGACCTACAGCCCGTCCTACCATATCGGCAATGTGACTGGCGTAGCGGACCTGCAGGCGGAGCTGGCAAAGCACGACGCCAGGGCGCGGGCTCAATTCGAACACTACATGGCCGGCATCTATTCGGACGAGGCGACAGCATGACGATGCCACGGGGCGGAACGCCAGACTGGCCGCTGATCGACGGCGCGCTCGAGATCGTGCGGCAAGCGCTCGAGGCCGGGCACATTGGCTATGCCGGGCTCATGTCCAGCCATCAGAGCGACTCGGTTGCCATCCTCGAGCAGCTCCACGTCTGGATTTGCCAGAACCGTGCAGCCTCGGCCGTTGCCGTGCTAGAGAAGCTCACCGCCCTGCACGCCAACCACCGCGGCCGCGAATCCATTCGCGCGGTCAACACAACCGCCCCGCATCAGCTCGAGGGATAAGAGGGATGCTCTACCAATTCGGCGAAGTGACGTTTGAGGTCATCCCGATCAACATCGATGCGCACGACCGCACCGGCTCGGCAGACTACGCCATCAAAGACGTGATGAACGTCTACCGGCCGGCGGAATTCACCGGGGAAGGCGACGACCTGCGCAACATGTCGGGAAAACTCCTACCGCTGCACTTCGGCGGCCTCGAGGAATTGGAGATGCTGCACAAAATGCGGGTCTCGGGAATCGCCTACCACCTGCTGCGCGGCGACGGCCGCAATGAAGGATGGTTCAACATCCTGACGGTAAACGAGCGGCACTCCAACCTGCACAAAGACGGCATCGGCAACATGATCGAATTCGACATAGCGATCAGGCGCGGGGCGCTGCCGAGCCCCAGGCAGTATATCCGAACGCTGCTTAAGCTTTTGACATAGGAGCAGGCGCGCCATGGCAACGCACATCCTCACGGTCAACCAGGAGGGCATGACCCTCGATCTCCTGCTTTGGCGGGAATACATGTATGAGGCGGATAAGCGGGTCCAGGACACGATGAAGGCCGCGGCGAACCTCAACCTGACCCGGGAGAACGACACCATCCTGACGGTCGGGACGAAAGTCGAGGTCGAAGTTATCAACCCCGATTCGCCGAACGTTACCGTGCGGCGCGTGATCCGGATTACCTCGTGACACAGAAGACGCTCTTTTACGTCTCGATCGACGGCCAGGACGTCTCCACCATCCTGGGGCAGGCGGTCACCGGCATCACGATATCCGACCAGACCGGCGAATCGGCCGGCACGGCATCACTCGACATCGACGATCGCGAAGCCCAGATCGGCCTGCCGAAAATCGGCGGCTACTGCGACATCGGCATGATGTTCTTCGATGCCGGGATTCCAACGCCGACGGTCATTTTCAGCGGGGAAATTGACAGCGTGCTGAGCACCGGCGATCGGGGCGGCGGCATGGGCCTGTCGATCGGCGCTAAGACCGCGACGGCAACGAAGACCAAACTGAAGGAACAATTTGAAGAGCACGAAGACGACACGACCTTCGGGGAGGTCGCCCGCAAATGGGGCAAAATGTGCAAGCTGGACGTCCTGGTCCACAAGGATCTCGAGAACATCCCGAAGCGCCATTGGTCGATGAACAACGAGTCCTACCCGGCCTGGGCGGAGCGCATGAAAAAGCAGTTTGGCGCTGTCTTCAAAATCGAGGGAACGAAGGCCGGCTTCGTGCCAAAGAACGCCGGCGTAACGGCGACAGGGAAGCCGCTGACGCCGATCTTCGCCACTCGGCCGGGCAATGTCATCAGCTGGTCCCTGAAGCCCCTCAGCGGCCGCCCCCAGCACAAGAAAATCAGAACCCGCCGGTTCGACATCAAGACCGCGAAGTGGGTCGAAAAGCTGGTCGACGTTTCCTACGAGACGGAGGCGGAAGCGGAGATGACTACCCGCTTCACCGAACTGACCGACGACGATGCAGAGCGCCGCTCCAAGTCGAAAGAGAAGGACACCGACAGCGATCGCGGCGGCGGCACGATCGAGATGGATGCAGAGCCGAATGTTCAATGCGAGGCCCCGTGCTTTGCATCCGGCCTGCGCCCGGGAGTCGACGGCAAATACAAGGTCGACGGTTGGACGCATAGCTACAACCGGGGCGGCGGCTGGACCACGTCGGTAACGGTCGCCCAGCCCGGCGAGGGCACCGGAAAAGATAACCGGGCCTAGTTGTGCGCCGTGCGCAAAACGCTGTAGGCTTTCCCCGTTCAAACCAACCGAATGGGGAATCCGCATGGCACAGCAAATCATCGCCTCGATCGACGGCATGGATTTTACGGTAGACGTAGTCCAGCTCGCCCTGAAGAAAGCAGGCTTCGATCCCAAGGGCATCGATGGCGTTCGCGGCCGCAGCACGATCAAGGCGATTATCGATTTTCAGCACGCGAAGAATCTGGACATCAAATTTCCGGGCACAGTCGGCGAAAAGACGCTGAAGGCCCTGGGGCTCCTGGATCCGGAAGCCAAGGTCAAATCCGAGATCCTGCTGCCGCCATGGTTTCTCGAGGCCCGCCGCAAGCTGGGCCTGAATGAAAAGCTCAATAACAAGACGCTCCGGGAATACCTGAAGAGCGACGGCAAGACCCTCGGCGACCCGGCAAAGAACCCGTGGTGCGGCGACTTCATGGAAACCGTCATCGCCCTGTCGCTCCCCAAAGAGCCGATGGTCACGAACCCGTACTACGCGCTGAACTGGATGAAGTTTGGCGTGGCCGTTCCCAAGGGCATCGTCCCCCTGGGCGGCATCGTCCCCTTCAAGCGCCCAGGCGGGGGGCACATTGGACAGATCGCCGGACACGACAAGTCGTACTTTCATGTGATAGGCGGCAACCAGTCCAATGGCGTGACGATGTGCAAAATCCTAAAGAGCCGACTGTCGGGACCGATTCGGTGGCCCCGGACATGGCCGCTCCCACGGGTATCGCTGCCGTTCACCACGTTCAACGGCACGATCACGACCAACGAAGCATAGCGAATCCACAACCCCTGAAAGGAACTGCAATGAACTCTGATCAGTTTGCCTCTATAGTCCGGCAAATCTTGCTGGCCGTGGGGGGCTTCGTCGTAGGCAAAGGCTGGTTCGACAATGAGACCCTGGTCCAGGTCGCCGGCGCAATCTCGATCCTTGCCGGTTCGGCATGGGCTCTTTGGAGCCGCACCGACAAGAACATCGTGGCCTCGGCCGCGGCGAAAGTGGAAGTGCCTGTCCGCAGTCAGGCGGAGGTCGGGATCAAGCCTGCCGACGCGGTGAAGCCATCGCCATGAACATTGCGACGATCCTCGCACTGTTCAAATTATTCCTGGAACTCGCCGTGATGATCTCACGGCGGGTTACCAAGGCGGAGGTCGAAGATGCGCTACTCGAGGAACTCAACAGCCGCCACAAGGCGCGCGTCGACGCTGCTGCTCGTGCTCGGGATGACGTCATGTCTGGCCGCGTGCCAGACAACCCTGGGGTCGGTCCTGACCCCTACGAGCGCGAAAGCTGAAAAGACCGTAGCCGCCCAGGCCGACGACCTGTGCACGCGCGCCTGGAAACCCATCACCTATTCGCGGAAGAACGACAGCGCCCAGACGGTGCTCGAGATCCGCGCCAACAATGCAGCTCGGGACGCATACTGCTCGGCCCCCAAGCCGGGCGTGTGAGAGGACCATGGCAAAGACGCCAGGATCTGTCCCGGGCTTCCCTACGCGGCTCCTGGACCTGGACCCGCGCACGGTGGAGCTGCTGGCCCGCCTTAACGAGGAAGAGCGCCGCACGCTCATTGAACTATCGAATCTCAGCAAGCTGCAGCTCGGCCACCTGATCGACCTGTTGGACGTGCTCGAGGTCGAAAACCAGGGCGACCCCCCGAACGCCAAGGTAAAGCGCCTGGGCGAATTCCTCTCCCTGACGGAACCGAAGTGGCGGGCCGGCTTTGATATCGTGACGAACTGGACCTTTGTGCTAAAGGTGCTGAAGGCGACTCCCTGGTTTGTCATTGCCCTTGTGGCGCTCATGACCGCAGCGGGGCAGCTTTGGACACTATTCTCAGCGTGGTTTCGGCTTGGAGGGAAAGGCTGATGATCCGCACGACCCCGCCCGCGTGGGCGCTTTGGGCTGCGGTTCTCGCGTTGCCGTTCGCCTACCCGATCTACTTCATCGCCAGTAGCCTGCTCGATCGAGACCCGCCGGTCTACTACGTGGCTGCCCAGGCGATCACGGCATCGGCAAAGCCCGGGGATCCGATCACGACACGATTCGAGACCCGGCGATATCGTCAATGCGTCGTGCAGAAAATTCAGCGCTATGCACGGAGCCTGACCGACGGGTACGACTACGCGATCGCCGAATACAATGTGAAGGTCGCCGACCCCAGCCGGCCGGAATCAGGCGACGCCACGAAGATCGGCACAAACGTCTACCAGCGCAGTTTTACCGTGCCGAAGATGCCGGCCGGGTTCGCCGAATACTTCATCCGCATCAATTACCAGTGCAACTGGTCGCACCTTTTCTGGCCGATCCTCGTTGAATCACCCCACATCCCCTTCATGGTAGAGCCGTCATGAAAGACATGGCACCGCAGCAAAAAGTCCTCTTCTTGGCCATCACGTTCCTGGTCGCATCGATTCCGGCCGGCGTGATCTTCTGGCTGATCTGGCCCCTGCTCCAAATCCATCAGGATCCGGCCGAGTGGTTCACGGTCGAGTCGGTCAAGGTCTACAACGCCCGGGAGGGGGAAGCGCCGGCGATGACCGTGCGCAGGACCATCAAGCAACCGTTTGACGGCAGATGGACGGCCGAGGTCGCCCAGATAACGGAAGCCGGCGCGGTCATGATCTGCGCCGCGACCGGGACATCGAACTACGAGGTAGGCGACACCCTGCCGGCGAACCTACCGCTGGATTGGTGGCTAAGCCCGGTGAAGTGCAACCTGCCCGTGGGCGGCCCCTATGTCGTCATCACCCGATGGACGAAGCCGCCCCAGGGCAACCCGGCGTGGGAAGTCCGGGCAGAGTCTAATCAGTTTTGGATCGAGCCCCGCTGAGGCGAGCGACCAAATCTTTCCACTGCTCGTCGAAGTAGCCATTGCACCGCCCCTCCGGGTCCAGGTCGCGGAAGTCGAATCCGCACCACTCGCATATGTGGCGCGCCCACGACCGGAAATGGCCGTCGGCAGAACGCTGGCGGTTTTTGCAGTGCATGAGAATGTATTCCTGCGCCCGGCGGTACGATGTCGAGGTTAAGAAGCCGATCTTCCTGAGGGCCTCGAGCGCCCAGATTTCAGCCTCGTATTCCACGATGTACACTGGCCGGCTCGAGCCCTGATGCCGCAGGGCAATGTGGCCGACTTCGTGCGCCAGGGTGTGCAGGCGATCGGCAGACCGGACCGGAAGCTTCATTAGGATCCTGGGCTGGCCCGTATCCCGAAAAAGCCGATACGCCATAGCCTCGGCACCGTCGCCCATGTGCCGCTTTTTGAAGAGATGCGCCGGCGTCAAATTAGCCATCGCCAGGATCTGCACTGCCGCCTCTTTGTAGGCCGCCCGGCTGTCGCGATCAAAGTAGCGATTGATGATCTGGGTATTAAACCCCTTCAATTTGAATTCCAGCTCGAGCGGGCCAAAAAAGCTACCGCCGATGACAGAGGGCGGCAGATCGGCCGGGGTCGGCAGCTGCACGTCCGTCACCTTCACGGTAGGAGCCTCGGCGTCAAAATAGACGAATTGAACGCCATGGATGATTTTAGTCTCGGCCATTTGCCTCTCCCATGACGGCTTTCACGTTTTGGCGCAGAGCCTCGAACGTGACCACCATCACGGTCGGGTTTTCGTCCGAATCTCCGTTGATGCGGTCCCATAGCGCCAGATAGGTCGCTTTCGGGCTGAGGTCGGCAATCCCCGCTCCCGGCACGATGCAGAGCCCGTGCTCGTCGACCACGACACCCTCGGCCAAAGCATCGCTGTCGGTTATGGCCTGCAGGGGCTCAGAGCGCACCGCTGACACGCGCAAGGTGAGCCGGGAGAATATCATGGGCAGGTGCATCGCCGCGCGCAGGCGGCCCGCATACGCCGGCATGGGGCCGTCGTCCTGGTCTAGCGAACCGACGACAAGCGGCCGATCGTCAGAAACGCCTCTGGAAATATAGGCGGACCCGCCGGCCTCGTAGTGGATCCCCGCGCCACGCTCCATTTCCGGGCTCCACAACTCGGACGGAGTCAGGGCGTCCAGCGATATCATTGTGCGCCATGCCTCCTTCACCCAAACCAGATCCCCAGGCTGGCCTTTGAAGGCGAACCGGCGAGTCTGGGTTTTCCGGCCGGCCAATAGCGCCAGGACCATAGGAGCGGAAAAGATCATCGGGAACGTTCTCATGTGCTGGCCTCTTTCAGGGCGGGATCATCCCAGCGCAGCCAATGGAAGCCGCGCTGGTGAAGTTCGGCACCGCAGGCTTGGCAATTTGAAATGCCGACGGCATTGCGGGAGGGAAAGCAGACCCCCGAAATCTCGCACGCCGGATTGTCGCGGCAGTGTTTGCGCTGGCGTTTGGCCTCGGCATTCTGGCCATAGTCGCAATCTTTGCAGACGCTGCATTCGTACGCCGGCACCGAACACGACGCATCCTCATAGCAGCCGCAGTTTGCGCCGCCCATGTGAACCCATCGGTGGCCGACTTCCGAGCACTTCCGGCCGGCCATTTCACGCTCGAGGCGGGCAACCTCGGCCTGGGCTGCCGCAAGCTGATCGGCCAGCTTCATGCCGTCACCCATGCGGCAAGCCGGTATTGCCAGTAGAGAGGCCAAATAGCGCCGACAATGGCAGCATCAACTTCGGGTAACGTTCTGTGATGGTCCACGCGATGCTGGAAGTAGTACGCCCCGGTTAGCATCCCAATCCAGACATAGGCGATGAACGCCCAGAGAGGCCAAAGGCGCATCATGCAAACATATCCTTCTGCTTGGCCTCTTGGACCTGCCGGCGACGAATGGCCGCCTCGATCTTTGGCCGCCAATCATCTGGGTAGTGCGCGAAGCAATGTGACCCGCTGCGCCGATTCGATTTCGGACCGTTGTCCTTTGTCGGCGGCCTGCCGAACGCCTTCCGGAACTTCCGCTCAATTTCGCGGCCGACACCCCAATTGACGTGCTTATCGTATTCGAGCCCCAAGGATTTGAAGACTTGCGGAACCGTGACGGCCATCAGTTTACGTCCCCCTTGTCCGGCACATTCTTGTGCACCACGCCCTGCTCGTCGCGCCAGGACACATGCAGGTGCAGGCCGATCTGCATGCGGTTCTTGTGGGCGGCCGGCAATTCCTCGATCACCTGCGCCAGGGCGGTCTCCTGCATTTCCAGGGGCATGGCGCTGATGAGGGTAGAGGCGATGCGAATAGCCGTCTGGGTGATCGACGACACCGGGATCGGCTGCATGCACTCGAGCGCCACCGTGCAGCAATCGCGGAGCATGTTGTCCCCGGCAATGACGTGCTCGAGCGCGTCCGGAATGATCATGCCGGCTTTGCGCTGCGGCTCGAGGTCTTTCACGACCAGACGGTGGAAGCGCCGGAACATGCCCTTCAGCATCCGGATTTCAGGGTCGGTAACGATCTTCTTTGCAGGCATGCTAGTGGCCCTTCGGGAATTGGCGGATCAACAGATCGGCCGGGATTTGCTCTACGGTCGGCCGGAAGCCGGCAACCTGTTTGAAGAAAAAGGCTGTGTTCGTCAGATCGCACTTCCGGGCAACCTCTCGGCCCCACTCGACGTCGAACGGCCGGTCGTTCCACTGCGGCCCCGACTTCCCGCCAAAGATAATCCAGTCCAGCGACGCGCCGTAATCGACGACGCCATTCGTCCCCAGGTACCGGGAGAAGTGCACCATCTCCTGCGCGGGCTCGTAGGACACGCCGACCCATGGGATCGCATACGCGGCCTTCAGGCGGAGCAGCTTAGGCAAATCCCGATCGGCCTCGGCCTGGGTGACGATCGTCACAAGCACGCCGACGTTGCGCGGCCAGAACCCCAGCGTCCAGCCGGGCAAATTCGCGCCCGTCATCTGGGGCACCATCTTGGGGAGGTTGCCGATGCGCTTCGTGCAGATTTGCCACTCGAGATCCGGAGTCGACTCCATGATAGCCATGTGCGCAGCGCGCCAATCGTCCGGCACTTCGTTGTCGAATAGGTCGCCCATGGACAGGGTAAAGACCCGCTGCCGGCGGCCGTGCTTGGCGAAAAACTCCGGGGCCTTCTTCTGCCAGCGGAAGGGCTCGTTGCGCGCTCGCTCGGACAGGAGCCGCCTGGGAGCCCCGGTCCCCCAATGATCGCCCCCGCTGCGCTTGTCGACAGCCTCAGCGTAACAGGAGTCACAGGCAGGGCCGACTTTCGTGCAGCCAAACCATGAATTAAACGTGGAGTCGGTCCACGCGATGCCGGTCTCTTTACCCATGGGATGGCCTGCCTTTGACGTTGTGGGAGGGAAGGAAGCGGCGCGGCCGGCGCGTCGCGTCATAGCGCAAGAAAGTGCCGCCGCAGCCGCAAGCGCAGGACACCTGGACGTTCGGCTCGGTCGGCTTTTGCAGATCGGCGCGCTTCCGCCGGTGCTGCGCGTGCTCGAGGCGATTCGCCTTCACCTCGAGATTGGCGGGGTCGTTGTCAGACCTGATGTTATTTGCGTGGTGAACCTCTTCGCCGGGCAGCAAGCGCCGCCCTAGCTTTTGTTCGGCGACTAGTCGGTGCTCATAGGCATAGCCCCGAACGTCAGCCAAATGGTGGTCAACACCGACCCGGACTAGAACATAGCCGTTTGGAGCGACAACTCGGCCGCCTCGCCAATTTGAGTTTTTAGACCCCTCAAGCATTGCCGCCCCCTTCTTCGATCGCCCGGCTTGCCGCCGGCGTCGGGTAATACACATTTGCCATGTTAACCCCCAGGTCGCGCCGCAGCATCCCGTGCTCCGACATGACCCTGCAGCTGATCTTTTCCCGGGCGCTCGTTGGTGAGACCCGGCCGGCCAGGACGGCCAGCTTCAGCATGCGCAGCTGGGTAGACCCGGTAGGCCGCCAGGGCTGCGGACGGTAGCCGTAAGCCATCACACGCTCCCCTTCTTCCACGGCGCGATGCGCGCTCTAGCGTCGGCAATGATCTGCAGGCCGGCGTCCCGATCGCCGGTGCGCTGCCAGAGCGCCTCGGCAACGGCCAACGGGTCGATCCCCAGGCGCTGCCAGAAATCCCGTTCCTTCATCGAATGCTGGGAATCGTTCCCGGTCCGATGAGCCTCGGCGCACAAGGGGACCGTCCACCGATCGTCGGGCTTTCGCGCCAGGGGCGTGCCCGGCTTGGAATAAGCAGGGTCGGCATAGCGGACATGCGCCGCCTCGATCGACTTCTCGGATCCGGTGGCAAGGCAAACCAGAGACCGAACGAACGCCAAATGCTTGCCGTCGACCAGCCGGCCGCCCTGAGACTTCCTGGAAGTGTCCAGCGAAAAGGCGGTGTCGGGTCGTTTGATGCGCAGAGCCATCAAAGTGCTCCTGTGAAACGGGACTCGAGAGAAGGCGTAAGACCGCGCCCCTCCATCCATTTGAAAATCCGCACGCAAGCGTCGGTGTCCGCCTCGGCGTCGTGAAGGGTCGCATAGTCCTCGGCCGGGTAGCAGAACCGATGCGCTTCCTCGAGGCTCGGGTATTTGAACCCATAGTCGCCCGGCAATTGGCAGACCGGCGTCATGGTCTCCATGGTACAGAAGAACGCCGGCGCGCGGCGCTGCCACCACAGATCGTCCGCCCGGGAGCGCGACAGGGCGGCCCTGATCACCTTCCGGTCGAACTCGGCATTGTGCGCGACCAGAGCCCGGCAATTCTCCACCATCGACTTGAACGCCAGCAAAGCTGCGACCAGCGGGATCCCATAGCGCGAGCAACGCGCCTCAGAGATCCCGTGGTGCTTTTCGGCGTCCGGCTCGATCGACCAGCCGTCCGGGCGGATGAGGGTGAAGAGCGAACCGACCCGCCGCCAGCGCATGTCGAAGACCTGGACGCCCAGCTGGCAGAGCGCCGGCTGGCCTGGGTCGTCGAAGGGCACGGTCTCTTTGTAGAGGCCGCTGGTCTCCGTATCAAAAAACAGCCTCATGCCGGCACACAACGCCTGGGGGGCATAACCCCGCGCCCTTTGGCGTCCCGGTCTCGGGCGTTGATCAGTGGCGTCCCGGGAAAAAGATGCCGCTCATTGCAGCACGGCGGATTGTCGCAAGAATGTAGCGCCTGCATCCCTTCAGGAAGGCGACCAGCAAGACGAAGAGCGAACCGGCTGGCGTTCTCAATTTTTCCGGGGCCAACCCGAAAAAGCCCATAGCCATCCCGGGCGCTGCCCTTCCACGGCCAGCATTCATCAGGGCCGCGAACATCGACCAGCGCCCAGAACCTGGAAACCGGGTCGGCCGTTGGCATAGGTGCAACGGGGTTCGCTTTCCCACTGCAGGATAGCCCGCAGAATTTGCGGGCCTCCCATTGCCGGCGGGAAAGTTTGGGGGAGCGCGCAAACGCCTCCCCGCAATGCCGGCATGTTGTGGTTTCGGCCGACATCTCTAGAGCAGCTTTTTCGCGCCGCCGCTGTTCAGCTCACGCATCGCCAGGGCGACCATGCGGCTGAACGTCGACTCCACAACCGGCGGCTCGGCCTCGAACTTCGAAGAGAGGCGCTTGACGGCCTTGTTAAGATCCCCGGGCGTTTTGCAGAGCGACAGATCCTCGGCGGCCGTAAGCAGGGCGGCGCGCTCTTCATCAGAGAAGTCGCCATCGTCGATGATCTTTTGCAGGCTCGGGTTAATTTCGGCCGGCATTTCGTCCTGGTCGGCCGTTTCTTCCGCAGTCTCCTGACCTGCATCCTCAGCTTCGGCGGAATCGGCAGCCGCAGGGGCGTCCGTGCGCGTTTCGCCTTGGGGAGGCTCCTGACTACCGGAGTCCGGCTGAGGCGCGTCCTGGGCCGTTTCTGTGGCTTTGTCGGGCTCCGCCTTTTTCTCCGGTTCGGCCGGCTTGGCCTTTTCGGCAGGCTTCGCGGCGGCCGCGGCGGTTTTGCCGTCCTTCAGCTTCCCGGAAACGTCCGCCTTCGCCCCGCGCTTCGTCGCCGGCGCAACGTCTTTGAAAACCTGCCGCAGGGTCGTGTCCCCGTCGTTGATCGCCTGCAGCGTGCCGCGCATGACCACCATGTCCTCGGGGGAGATATCCCGAATGTCGGTGCGCTCGAGCAGCCCCAGGACTAGGCTCTCATCGACCCCCAGCTTGGCATACGCCTCGAGGGCAGACGTGCGCCGGCGCTCGATGGTCTCGAACGTGCCCTTAATCGCGGACAAGCACTTGTTGTAGGACGGCCCCCAGACGGCCTTCGGAATCCCCTTCAGGATCGCGTTGCGCAAGGCGATCGACATGGCGGCATTCCCCGTCACCCCGATCATGTCGATGTTGTAGCGGTTGCCGTTCGAATCGATGATGCGGCGCGGCACTTCGAACGAAAACCGATTGTTAACCTCGAGGTCGTGAAAGACGCCCTGGGCGGTGATGAACTCTTTGCCTTCGTCGACGATGCGCGCCCCGAAAATCGAATTCCCCCAGGCCGACGCCACAATCTCGGCAAACCGCACAGACGGCCCGATGATCTCCTTCCCGCCGCGCTTCAGGGCATAGATGCACTGCTGGGCGGTCTCTTCGTCGTTGGTCGCATAGCTGTCGATCAGCCGCATGACGCGGCCGACCATGCGCGGGTAGCGCTTGGCCGTGCTGACCTGACTGTTGATTTCGCTCTCGTGCATCGCTGCCAGGGCGCTAGGCGGGGAAGACGAGAACGCCTCCATGGTGTCTTCGTCGTCGATTTGCTGCAGTGCATTCATGACCGTCTTTTCCTTCTGTTGCGAGCTTGCATAGACCGGGTCGCCCATCGGCAATTCCCCGGCTCATAATTTCCGTCGTTGTTGATGCGATCGATCGACAAGGCCGGATCAGGCCGGCGGCCCATGTCGGCGATAAAGCACTCGAAGCCGGTCAAGCCGCCTTCACCGCTGCGCCAGCGATCGCAGACTGAAATGCCGCGCGCGCCATAGTTTTTGAAGGCTACTGATTTGGCGTTTGTGCAACGGCTAACCAGAGAAGACCAAACCCGATACTCTGGCCAGAATGTCGATCGGGTCGAGGCCCCGTGAATCAAATTGGAAGCAACCGTTCGATCGCTTTGGAGGCATCCGCATGATTGCGTGTGGCCATTCTTTAGGTGGCCAATCCTGACGATGGCGGTTTTTCCGCATTCGCAAGAGCACGCCCATATAGAGCACCTCTGAATGCGATCGAGCGAAACGACCGTCAATCGTCCAAACTTCTGACCAGAGAGATCGGCAAAGTTAGACATCAAAATTCTTTCGGGAAATCCTTGGTTTCTAAGAGGGCCTCGATGCGCTTCCGCTCGAACTCGGAACGCCGAATGTAGCTGTTGTCGTCTTCGCTGAATGACGGCCATTCGCCGGTTCGAAGGCATTCGGCAAACTTGTTGATCGACCAGCGCAGCATGAGCAGCGCCGGCACGATCTCTTCATGGGCGATCGGCGCGATGCGGACGGCAAATGGTTTTTTCGACTCCACCGCGACCAGAACGAATTCCTCAACCTTCCGCCGCAGAACCTCCCACATGCCGACACCGCCCAGGGCCATCTGCATGTCGTAGCCATACTGGAAGACATGGCGCGCCAGCTGCTGCGCGCGGCCGTCGCGGACCGTCTTCAGGTCGGCAAAGATGTTGGAGCCCGACGGGATGGCGTCCGGCCGGGCCTTCAGCCAAACGCCGGTCTTCTTGTCCTGCCAGACGATTGAGCGCTCAATGTCCCCCTCGAGGATCCCCTGCTGGTACAGCTCATGAGACTTCAGGGCCTTGGCGATCAGGTGCACGCGCTGGAACTCGGCCGGGTCGAGAACCGTCTTCCCCTCGAGCTGCTGCTCGGCGCGCCACTGCCTCGCTTTTTGCGTGCGCCAATCGGCGAATATCGGCGGCCGGGTCGTAAACATCTGCCCGAACAAGTGCGGCTCGAGCAAAAGAGCATGCGCGGCACGCCCCATGCGCAGGGCCTCGGCCTCGACCTTTTCGTCGTCTTCCTCGTCCCGGTCCGGGTTCATGTACGAATCGTACCAGTAGTGGAGCGGCGACTTCTGCCAGATCGTCCGGAGCCCGCTGGAAGAGATCGAGGGGCCGACGCAACAGTCGTCGTGATACCAGCCCATCGGCATGTCGTAGACGCCGGGCTCGGAAATCTTCTGGCCATGCTTGATGTGGCGAACCGCGATGAAGCCGCCGGGAACCTCGGCCTGGACTAGATCCTGCATCAGAACAACCTTCCATCCCCGACCAGCATCGACAGAGCGCGCCGCGCCATCCGAGCCTCGTTGATGTATTCGTCATAGAACCACTTACGGCTTCCCCAGGAATGATCGGGCGTCTCGAGGGAAAGCCACCAAGCCTCGTAGGCGATCGCCGACCTTTGCTGGGCCGCAGAAGCGGCATCCTCGAAGAACTTGGTGGTTTCGGGAGAGAAGCTGGTCATCAGCGCACCGGCCTTTCGATCTCTTCGCGGACGGCCGCAGCGTTCATGGCCTTGCGCGCCACGATGTCGAGGCACCGCCGGCGCTCGGCAGCCATGCCACGGCCGTAGACGGCCATGAGCACGCCAATCACGTTCCACCGCGTCTTGGCGGGCACGTAGCCGACCAGCGCCTCCAGGTCGGCCATTTCCTTTTCAAACGAGATGATCATCGGCGCGTTTCCATCAGACAGGCGAGCCCGGCGCAAAAGACCATCACGCCATGCGCGTCGTTAGATGTGGTTAAAGTCCAGCCGATGATGCAGGCCCAGGCTCCAACGACGAATTGGCGTGCTCATTCCTTCACCCTCCCGGCTTCCATCACGATCGCGTCCGAATCCGAGGCGTGCACTGTCTCGATCCAGATCTGGAAGTTTTCGCCGGCGGCAACTTCCCGGATGACGGCCATGGCCTCGTCGTCCAATAGGGAGCCGTCCCGCACGCGAATGACGCGCAACTTCGGATTGGAGGCGATCGCCAGAGCCATCGAGGCCCGGAGCTGCTCGGCGTCGCTGGCCTGCTCGAAGGGCACGCCACGCAACTGGACACCCTCGAGCGTCAGGCTAAGACCGCTGACCGGCAACTTGGCATCGGCAACGGCCCGCTCCACGTCGGCATCGAGATCCGCCAGCTTTTTCGTGAGGGCTTCGGCCTGCGCCTTTTTCAGGTCGACCTGGGCGGACACCCGGGCGCGGGCGCGCTTTGCCTCAACCTTCTCGTTGGCCTCGACGGCCGCGCGAATCTTCACCCGGACGTCTTCGGGGTCTTTCGGATCCTCGATCGGCGGAAGAGCGACAATCTCGTTCTCGATTTCCACGCCTCGAGCATTGTCGCGGTTCGCGTTTAGGTCGGCCTGCTCGGCTTGGGCGCGAAGCTCTTCTGCCAGAGCCCGGTGATTGTCCCGGGAGGTAAAGTGCCGATCGGCCGCAGTCCGCATTTCCCGGCGCGCCTGCAGGTGCTGCTCCCGGGAAACGTTGTGGTCGGAAATGGACGCCAGCTCGAGCGACAGATCATCGATGCTCACCGGCTCGTCGGGAACGTCGCCCAGGTCGGGGAACGCCTTCAGCGTCGCCGACAACCGCGCAACCTCCCGATTGACGTCCGTCCGCTCTTCAAACGCCAGCTTTCGCTTGGCGGCGATCGCATCGAAGTCCACGCCAGGAATCATGGTCTTCAGAATGGAGACCTGCTCCTTCGGCGACGCCCGGATGAACTCCCCCGGGTCGAACGCCAAAGAGCCGACGATGGCGTTCAAGAGCGTCTGCGCGCCAGACGGCCGCATGCCGTCCTCGTTTTCCACGACCAGCGATGTGGTGAACGTCCCGCCTTCCTGGGCGGTGAACCTGCGCGTCACCTTCAGCTTAAGCCCGTCGTCGTTCCCCAGCGCCAGGGCAATGTGGGCTTTCTCTTCGCCATCCCTGATCGGCTTCCACTGGATCGGCTTCTCGCCCCCCAGCGCCCAGAGGATCGAGTCCAGGACCGACGTCTTGCCCTGGCGGTTCTTCCCCGTGATCTCGATCACGTCGCCCTGGGGCGAAATATCGACGGCAACGATGCGCTTGATGTTTTCGGCCTCGAGCCGAAGAATCCGCAGGTTTTCTAATGCCATGGAAAATCCCCAAACGGGGAGCAGCCGGCCTGGGCGGAATTGCCCGGTGCGTCGTGATCCCCGGCCACACTTTTGCGCGCTACGCAAAAGCTATGCAAGTCCAAAAACGCTATTAAACGCGATCAGGCTCATGCTACCTATGCCGCCCAGGTCGAACCCCCAGGAGCCCCCGCCGATGCGCTATCTTTCCCCAAGCTCTGGCTTTGACAGCGGGCGCGCATCGCTGTCGCTCGAGCCGGCGGACAACGTCCAGGCCATCGTCCTGGCCGCCGGCGTAGCAGAGCGGGTAACCCTTCCGGTCGCGGCCGGCGGCCAACCGGCGGCCAAATACTGCCTGTTCTCCGCGACGGGCGACTTCTTCGCCAAATTCGGCGACAACACCGTGACCGCAATCGTGCCGTCCGGCGACATCACCGACGGAACCGCCCCAGAGCTTAACCCGGTCATGCGGACAAAGCCGTCCGGGGTCACCCATGTGTCGCTGATCTCCGCGTCCGCGATCACCGTCACCATCGCATTCTACAGCTGAGGCCGACGCGCCAATGGCGAACACTACTCCTGCTGTGCGGGCCTCGATCCTGGCAGGGCGGAAGCCCTGGGCCGGCAACTACTTCATCAAGGTTCGCCGTGAGGATTTCGACGTCTCGAAAGAGGTCTTCGCCTTAGACCAGCAAGGCTTCTGGCTCGATCCCTCCGACATGGACACCATGTCGGTCGACCATCAGCTACAGACGCCGGTCAACACGGTGCTGTCGACCGACCTGACGCTGGACCGCTCCGCCATCGGCTATGCCGGCGCGGCGGTGAATGACAACCTGCGCGACAAGGTAGAGAAGCTGATGAAGTACAAAGCAGGGCTGCTGGCCGCATAGGGGCCTTGCCTGAGGGCGCGACCTGCGCCTAGAAATGAAACGCCCCGGCTGCTGACAAGGCAAAACCGGGGCGAAAATCGAGGTTGTTAGCTTGGCGGCGGAAACCTCTCAAAGCGGGATATGCCCGTTTTCAGAACGGTTTTCAAGACTTTGCCGCCACGCTGCCGACTTGGCCGTGGCGCTTTTTGCGTCGGGGCTCGCCGAATCGGGGCAGCAACGCGCGGGGGTCGAAAGTCCTACAGGTGCGGATTCGGGAAACTTGAGGATCGGATTCCCGAGAGGGGCCGCGCCGACATGTCCGAGCGCCCATCACGCAAAGCATGTGAGGCTGGATTCCCCCTGACTCCATAGGGTTTTACTCTATGGGGGAGGGGGGTCTTCGCCTCCAGAACCGGCAACCCTCCCGCAAGGGCTTCAAGAGACTGAAGGATAGGAAGAGCCTAGAAAAAAAGAATCCTAAGGTTTGAAATGAAAAACGTGCGCGCGCAAAAAGCGAAAGGGAAACGAACATGACCGGGCTCGAGATAGCGGGGGCGATCGCCCTGGGGCTTTTGTTTGCAGCCATGATCTGGCTGCCGGGGGAAGGGTGACATGCAGAATAGAGACCAGCCTGAATTTGAGGTTCGCGCCGGCGGGTTCGCCTCTGTGTCGATGCCGCCATTCGACCGGCTCGGCGACCAGAGGCTCATCGACGGGGAAACCGGGGAGCCGCTCGAGGTCCACATTGTGCGGGACAGGGCGTGGCTGGAAGGGGCACGGCAGGTCGCCAAGGGCTTCCTGCACCTGAATGATCCTAAGCACGACTGGCAGGAAGCCGGGCGCACGCGGATGACACAAGAAAGGTGGAAGTCCGATCAGGCCGACATGATCAAAAGGGTCTTCACCGAATATGGCTGGTAAACCCCCCTTGCTTCCGTTTTGCGTGTACCGCACAATCGAATCGCCATGCAGTTTATCGATTTCCTCAACAGCCAAAGCCTATCCATGAACGAAGTCGCGACGCGGTGGGGGGTCTCGGCCTCTACCGTCTCGAGGCCCGCGAAGGGGCAGGGCTGGCCGTCACCCATGGTGATCGTCCGCGCTCATGAGCTGTCCGGCGGTACCGTCGGGCTGGCCGACTGGATCGAGACTTGCAGGGAATATCTGGAAGAGCGCGGCATCCTGCCGGCTCACAACGTGGGACAGGACCATCATGGCGAAGGCATCGTCGAAGAAACAGGCGCTGGGGTTTAACGACAAGGAAGACCGCAACCGACACGCGCTGCATGAGCAGAACAAGTCGATCTACAAGCGCCTGCTGGCGGCAAAGAAAAAGGCGGACGCGGATCTCCGCAACCACGGCAAGACCATCAAATCGGAGCTGGGCGAATTCGGCCTGGACATGATCAAGCTGTCGGTCCGGCTCGATGAGGGCGACGAAAACGACGCCAACGAAGTCCGCGCGCAGCTGAAAGAGATGACGCGCATCATGCGCTGGAACGGCCTGCCGATCGGCCATGAAGACGATCTGTTTTCCGAAGAAAGCAACGTCGATCGCCGGCCGACCGAAGAAAAGGCATTTGCCGCAGGACAGAAGGCCGGCATGCGCGGGGAATCCCTGCGGGTACCGGATGAGTGGTCGACTTCGCCAGACGTCGTCACAGCCTGGGGCAACGGCTGGCGCGCCGGCCAGGACGCGCTCTTTGACATCAAAGAGCCGAAACAGGACAACCAGCCGCCGGTCGACGGCAACGGGGAGCCCGTCCCGACAGACGCGGCACCTGAAGACCCGGCACCTGAAGGAACGGGAGAAGCGGAATGAAGGGCATTTCAGGATTGGCCGCCGGCCTCGCCTTGGGCGCGATGTCGATCGCCGGAAGGGGCACCGCCATAATCGACGACGGCCGCGGCCGCGGCGGCGGCGGAGGCAACGGAGAGAAGCCTCGGTCGCGCCGGATCAAGGTTACCGACGAATACGCCCTGGCCGACGCCAAGCGGGAGCGCAAATATGCTCATCAGCTGGCGCATCCGTTCCCGCCGGCGGCCGTAACGCCCAGGCGGCCGCTAGACTTCACCGGCAAGGGCTGGTCTCGGCTTTACCAGTGACCGACGAAAACGACATAGGGCGTCGCGACAACGAAGTCTGCGACGCCCCAGGCTGCGGCGGCTTCGCCCCTTTCGGGTACGGAGCGTCCGACTGGAAGGGCAAGCCGGGCAAGTGGTTCTGCAAGGCGCACCGCTACCTTGGCGAGCGCTACCTTGGAAAAATAAACGACGCCCAGGTGGCGGCAATCGAAGACGGGGAAAATCATGCAAAGACACCAGACCAGCCGGGACTCTTTTAGGCTCCGGAAGAAAACGACAGCCGCATCGCTGGCCGACGCCTTGGTCCTGACGATCGAGGGGCTCGAGCGGGCCATCAAAGAACTCGAGGCATGGCGACTCGGCGTCAACGCCGTCGGCAAGCGCCTCGTCGTCGACTCCGACGTGCCCGGCCTCAAATCCCTGGCCGTCAAGAGCAGGGAGTGGTGCTGATATGGCGACCATCTACCAAGTCGAACGCGCCGTCTTCACCCATGAATTAGGCGAAACGCCTGGGACGGCAGTAGTAGCCTACGTCCCCCAACCGGTGCTCCAATTCCTGGCCGACGCGCAATGGGCCATCGTCTCAGATGCCGCAGCTCCGGTGGCCTGCATGGAACATCGGGCACTTCGGCGATCGTGGCTGCGCGCACTGGCGGCCGCCGGCCTGACGGAAGAGCAGGCAAGGGATCAGGGTCGCGGTCTTTGGACCCGGGTAGAGGATCCGAAATGACGCGCGTGGTCGCCTTCGATCAGGCAACGGCCACGACTGGATGGGCATTCGGCACGGAAACCAGCGCCTTTAAGGATTCAAACGACGTCTTCCACTTCGGCACGATCAAGGCCCCCAAGCGGGACAATTTCGGGGAGCGGCTAGCGATCATCTGGAAGGCGATCGACGGGCTGATCGAGCTCTACAAGCCGGACATTATCGGGTTCGAAGAGCCCTACTTTCCCATGCAGGGCGCGGGCGGATTTCAAAAGCGCCCGTCGCCAGTGACGCCGGCGACCGGCTTCCTGCCGCCCCACATTCGAAATCAGGACGATGAAGAGTTTGAAGAGAAGACCCGCTTCAATCCAGAGACCCTGAAGCAACTGCAGATGGTCAAGGGCATCCTGATCTGCAAAGCAGCGCTGCTCGGGATCCCGGCGATCGGCTGTACACCGTCGCAATGGCGTGTCACCGTGCTGGGATACGGCCGCAAGCCAAAGGGGGAGAAGGACGATTTCATGAAGCGAGCTGTGCGCCAGCACTTCGCCTCGAGGGGCCTGGACCTGTCCAGCGCCGACGAGTCCGACGCTGTGGGGATATGCTGGCACACCCTGCACGGCCGCCAAGCGCTCGAGCGCGCCCAGGGCGACCTGCTCTCGATGGGCGGAGCCCTGCTGTGAAGCCCGGGACGGCCCGCCGCGTCGCGCTGAAGCTGGTCGACCAGACCATGGACGTCCATCCCGTCGGCGACGGCACGTATATCGGCCGGAACCTCTATCGAGACCTGACGGTTCTCGAGCAAAACGCGATGGCGCAAGACATGATCAACGTGGGGCACGATCGCCCCGACTTCTACCGCAATGCAGACGGCAATCCCCGGCTAGTCGCGATGGTGTACTACATCCGGCCGAAACAGGTTCCCGAGCCGCCGGAATGACAAAGCATCCGCTGACCGATCGCGAAAAGCTGGTCATCAAGTGCTGGAACGAACAAGGGCTTTCACAAACCCAAATCGCCCAGCGACTCATGGTCACGAAAAGCACGGTCGCCGCGATCATCAACAGGATCCGCGCCAAGGGCTGGGACATGAACTCCCGCACCTCCCAAAGCACGAAAGTCCGGGAGGCAAAGAAGGTCCGGGAGGTTAAGGCGGAGGCCCCTAAGCGAGCCGGCTGGGCCGATTTCCCGAACTTGCCCGGGGAAAAGGCGGTACCGGCCATCCTGCACCGACAGCCGCTCCTGCGAGCCCCAGGGCAGCTAGACGTGCCGTTTGCAGACGTGACGGCAAAGCAGTGCAAGTGGCCGGCGTGGCCGATGGAAGAAAAAGTAGGTCCAGTTTGCGGCTTGCCCGTTGCTGAAACCTTTTCGTATTGCGAGTATCACCGGCGCACGGCTAGGACGCTCCCCAAAGCAACTTAGCCGGCTGGAAAGACGGGGAAATCGATGGAAGCCTTCACTCTCGCGCCGCTCGAGCGCGGCGGGAACTACTCGGTCATTTTGGCAGACCCGCCCTGGCGCTTCAGGGCCAACAGCGTCAAAAACATGGGGCGCAACGCCGGCAAGCACTACGACCTGATGCCGCTGGCCGACATCGCGGCCCTGCCCGTCAAAGAGCTGGCGGCCCCCCAGGCAGTGCTCTTCCTGTGGATCACCGGACCCTTCCTGACGATCGGCGCGCATATCTCGATCATGAAAGCCTGGGGCTTCACGCCAAAGGCAATCGGCTTCACCTGGATCAAACTGCGCAAACGAGCGCCGGGCCTCTTCCTGGATCCGAAACTAGACCTGCACGTCGGCCTCGGGCTCACGACCCGGAAGAACGCCGAATTTTGCCTGATCGGTACCCGCGGCCGTTCGATGCGCCAAAGCACGAACGTGCATGAGGTCGGGCTCTTCCCGCTCCGGGAGCACTCGCGCAAGCCGGACGAATTCCGCCAGCGCATCGAAGCCTATGTCGGCCCCGGGCAACGCATGTGCGAACTGTTCGCCAGGACGGCCGCGCCAGGATGGGAGTCCTGGGGCAATGAGGTCGGGAAGTTCTGATGCGCGAGACCTTCTCGAAGGCGGAAATCGACAGGATCCGGGACAGCACGAAAATCTCGGACGTCATCGGTCGCTTCGTCACCTTCGATAAGCGCAAGTCCAACCCCAGGCGGGGCGACATGTGGGCCTGCTGCCCGTTCCACGGGGATAAGAGCGCCAGCTTCCACTGTGAGGATCAGAAGGGCCGCTACCATTGCTTCGGCTGCGGGGCCTCGGGCGACGCCTTCAAATTCCTGACCGAAAAGACGGGCTGCAGCTTCCGATCGGCAGTGGAGCAGCTCGGCGGCAAGGCGGACATCGCTGAGGAATCCCCACAAGAGCGCCAGCGCCGCGAGGCCGACGAGGCTGCGCGCCGGCGGAAGGCGGAAGACGAAAAGAACCGCGCCGAACTCAACACCCGGGGGCACGCCCAGGAAATCTGGAATCAGGGGGTCCGCATCAACGGCACGCTGGCCGAATCGTACCTGCGCAACCGCGGCATCGATTTCGTGCTGGATTTCCCCAGCCTGCGCTTCCACCCGAACCTGCGGTATTGGGATCAGGCGACCGGCCGGGCTCTCGGGCACTTCCCGGCGCTGCTCGCCCAGGTGCTCGGCCCCCATGACGAATTCCTGGCCGTCTGGCGCATCTACCTCGACGACAAGGGGAACAAGAATTCCAAGCTGCCGAACGCCAAGCTGGGGCTCGGCGCATACGCTGCCAGCGGCGGAGCGGTGCGCATAGGCGACCCGGGCTCGAGGGCCAACGTCTGCGAGGGGATCGAGACGGGGCTCGGCATCTACGGCATCACCGGCGGCCAATCGGTCCAGTGCGCCTTGTCGACCAGCGGCATGGTCAATTTCATCCCGCCGATCGAATGCGAGTCCGTGCTGATCTGGCCCGACGGAGATGTCGACAGAATCCGGTCTGTCGACGGCCAGGAACGCCACGTCGAGTCCCCGGGCATGAAAGCCGCCCACGAACTCGAAGCGCGCCTGAAGGCCCGGAATATGCCCGTGGGGGTCCAATTCACGCCAAAGCGCGGCACAGACTACCTGGACACGTACAACTCGATGCGAAAGAGGAAGGCGGCAAAGCGATGATATGCAAGCGCGTTCACACCGACGCCCCCAGGCTCAAAAACGGGCAGTGCGTCGAATGCCGCCGGATCACAAATCGCGAAAGCCGCAAACGGAACCGGGAGCGGCACAAAGAGCGTGACAGGGCAGCAAAGAGACGGTTCTACCTAGCGCACCGCGAAGCCATCATAGCCGCCAACACCGCCTACTATCGCCGGCGAAAAGAGGCAAAACGCCTGAAAACTCTGCCCTGGGTCGATCGAGACGCCGGCGCTGCCCGCTACTACACCGGCTACCCGTGCCGGAACGGTCACGACAGCGAAAGGTCATCGAAAAGCGGGAAGTGCGTAGCGTGCGTCAAAGTCGCCAACAGAAAAAGCATGGGAAAACGAAATGGCTCGCCTATCACTTGAGAACCATCCGATGGAGCGCGCCGTCCTCGGCGCGATGATCGACAACGTAGACGCCCTGTGGCGGCTGAAGGACCGCTTCCGGGTCGACCTTTTCACAAAGCCGCTCCACCGCAGCATTTGCGCCGCCATGCACGCCCTGGCCGACGAAAACCGCGAGCTCTCCATCCCCAGCGTGATCTCGAAGCTCGCCAGCGACAGCGACAACTTTTCGCCAGAGGGGTACCTTGCCACTTTGATGGCCGATGACGCCGACCCGGACGAATTGGCCGACAATCTCTCCGACCTGGAATCGATGTGGTCGCGCCGGGAAATGTCCCGGCTGGGACAGGAGCTGATCAAGCAAAGCACGGAAGACAACGGCCTGGACCCGGAAGCCCGCCTCGAGGCCGCCAAAGCAGCTGTGCAGGCGATCGGCGACCCCTTGGGCTCGAGCGTGCGCAGCGCGGCCGCCATCGCCCAGACCGTCGTGGCCCGGCTCAACGAATCCATGCTGCAGGAAACCGTCATGGGGCTCGAGGTCGGCCTGAAGGCGGTGCAAGACTTGACCGGCCCCCTGATGGACGGCCGCATGTACGTGATCGCCGGTCCCCCAGGATCCGGCAAAAGCGCGCTCGCCTACCAGATCGGCGAATTTGTCTCGCACAAGCATCCGGTGCTGATCGAAGAAATCGAGATGGACGGGGAAGAGCTAATCCAGCGCGACCTTGCGTCCAGGACGGGTATCTCGGCCGATAGGATCGAGCGGGCCGCCATTTCGGAAGACGAATTCGAGACGATCGCTAACAGCGCCCAGAAACTCAACAGCCTGCTGCTCTACATCGACGGGGCTTCGAACCCGACGTTCGCCCAGATCAAGGCGAAAGCCATGCGCATGAAGCGCATCAAGGGCCTGCGCCTGCTCATCCTGGACCACCTGCTCTACGTGGCCCCGATGGACAAGAAGGCAAACGAATTCGCCAACATCCGCCTCAACCTGCAGGCGCTGAAGAAACTGGCCCGCGACCTGGAAATCCCGGTCATTGTGCTGTCACAGCTCAAGAAGGAATACGGGGAGGGGACGTGGCAACAGATCCGCCGGCCGAACGTCAATGACCTGTACGGGGGATCGGCGATCGAGCAAGAGGCGGACGTGGTTATTTTTGTGCACCGCGAAGAATACCTGCTGCACCGCAAAGAGCCCGACAAGGATGCGAAGGACCGCGCCGATTGGGAAATCCGCCGCGACCAGAAAGCCGGTCTGGCGGAGCTGGTCCTGGTCAAGCGCCGCGGCGGCAAAGGCTACGGCGTCCGGACCCTGACCTTCAACGGCCCCTCGGTCCGATTCAGCGATTGACGCCCGGTGCGCCGCCCTGCGATCAATGCCGGCGTTCCCCCGGGTTCTCCCCCAAAGCGCCGTCTCTGGCGCGGCGCACGGAAAAGGCCGGTCCTGATCTACCTGGAAGACGGTAGGCGTTTGGAATTCGGGGCCTGGGCGTGAAGTGGTGATGGATGGCAAGGCGCGCCCAGGGCATGAAGTAGGCGCAAAGGTCGGCAAAGCAGAAAGGCCCGGGTTTAGCGCCCGGGCCTTTTCAATGTGCGGAATTGTGATACACAAGCGGTGTCAGCCTGGGGTGGCTTCTCCGCTTTGGTCATTGTGATCCCCGTCCGTTGCCCGATTGGCACGCTTTCTCCCGGCTGACGGCTTTCCCCCCATAATTGGCATTTCAGGCAAAGACGCCACCGGCACGGCCTCCGGGAGCGCAACGGTTGTCGTTTCCCCAGGCGACGCCCCGCCCGTCATTCCAACTTCGGGCAGGCTGGCATAGGCTTCATCGAACGTCCCCTGCCCAAAGTCTCGGTCGATCATTTGCCGGGTCGCCTCAAGGTGAGGATCGATGTTTGCAGGCGGCTCAGCCTTCGGCATCATCACCTTCGCCCGCTTGCCATAGACGTCGTCCGCAGGCGGCTCCATCAGCTCGTCGCCGCTATACGGGTCGATTTGGGCGGAGGCGGCGGCAAATGCCCGGCGCGCGGTCTGCACGTCGACCAGCGCTGCCTCGGCCTCCCGAATGATCTGCTCGAGCGCCTCCTGCATGCCTTCGTACTTTTCCATAAGGGTCGAGAACATGTCCCCCAGGTAGTCGAGCAACGGCTCTTCGGGCAAAGGCGGAGCGGCCGCAACAGCGCGGTGCACTTCAGTGACGATCTGGGATCGAACTTCCCGGTTGCGGCCGCGAAGGGCCTGAATGATTTTCGGCACGATAAAGGTCATTGGAGATCCCCGTAAGGTTCAAGGTTTGCGGCAACGGCCGCCATGGCAAGGGCAAGCATCCGATTGGACACTGGCCCGGTGGACTCGGTGAGCTTCCGCCACGTCGGCTGGGAGACTCCGAGCATTTCGCAAAGCCGGGCGCGGGACCATCCGCGCTCGGCCTTCATGGTCTGCTCGAAAGCAGACAGGGTGACCGGATCAACCATTTAGCTTTTCCGGCCGATCGGTGCTGGCAACCTCGAGGGCGATCTTGCGAGCGCGCAACGCGGTCTCGGCAAACAGATCCTCGGGTACCGCGCCCATGTTGATCGCCAGACCCATGGCCGTGCCGAGATTGTTTGCCAGGGCAGTGACGGCCGCCCGGGCAACCTCGATACGCTCGCCACGGCCGTGCATGGCGAATCCGAACGCGGCAATCAGGGCGGAGATATCCATGTCCAGCCGCAGCATGTCGTGCTCGGACTCGAGCATGTGCCTTTTCAGGTAGGACTCGTGCCGCGCGCTGTCCTCGAGCCACCGCGCGAAGAGCCGCATGTGGTCCGGGTGAATCCGGTCCCGGAAATCGTTGACGTGCCAGAGCAGGGCGATTTTCCCCAGCAAAACGCTGTGCGCGAGGTCGGTCATGCGCCCTGCTCCGGAGACGCCGAGGCCGCCGCCCAACGCAAGCGATCGCCTTTGACGGAAGCGGCCGGGATGTGCTCGATCGCCATCACTTCGTCAACATGGAAGAACACGACGGTATCCTCAACCGACGTCCCGAACGCGACAACCGAATCGCCGATGTTCAGATCCTTCATGACGAAGGTCACGCCGAAGGACAGCGTGTAGGCGACCAGCCCCATTGGCTTCTCGTTAAGCCAACTCACGCTGCGCAGAATTTGGGCTCTTGGGAGTCCCATGAAACGTCTCCATTGGTTTGAGGGTGAGGCTGTGCCTCGGAAATCCACATGTCGGGATTGCCGAAGAACAGCAGGTCCATGCCCGGGAAGGCTTCCCGCTGCCAGCGCGACTGCGCCAGCAGCAGGTCTTCCGCGTCGTCGAAGCGGTTCATACGAAATCCACCGTCCAGTAGTCGGGCGCGTTCCACTGCGGGTCGACCCGATTGTAGGTGACCTTGCAGATTGCAACGCAAGGCGATCCGTCCAACGAACGGGTCGTCGCTTTGGTGAAGTAACCAGACCCGGTGTCGGAAGCGCGGAACCCCAGCGCGATCAGATCGTCGCGGGCGGCTTCATGGGAAGGGTAGGAGTCGGAAAGTGCCATTTTGGTGATCCCCATCACGCCGGCGGGAAGAGCCCCGCCGGTGATGTCCATAGGCCATACGTCGCGAAGTGATGCAACTTCAAAATGAAAGTTTTTTCATTTCCAGAATGCCTCGCCCAGGACGCCCGGCAAAGACAGCTGGCTTTGACCGGCCGGCTTCGCCCCAGGGACGGTCCGTGGCGCGCCTTGGGCGCATTCCGGGCACTGGACAGCCCCTCGAGCGTCAAAGCCCCAGCCTGCGGCCTCCTTTGCCGCGAGCGCGGCCGGGATATCGCTGACGTGCGGGCATTCGCACCGCCACAGAGCGCCGCAGGTGCAGACGGCCGACAGGAAGGCGCTTATTTGCACCATGGGAGCCGCTTCCCGGTCCACGGCCGCACAAGGCCGTTCTCGATCAGGATGGCCCCGACGTCGCGGCCGTCGACCCGAACAAGCGCCAGCGTGCGCCTGTAGGGATCCCGGCGCTTGCTGCGCTCGATCGAGACCCGGCCGGCGTTGTCGAGCAGCTGGGAGAGCTTCAGCTTGGCTGCCAGGGCCTGCCGGCGTTCGGCATCGCACCGGCCTTTGATTTCCGGGGCGTCGATATTCAGGATCCGCACGGTCTCGGTACCAAACCGGAAAGTGTCGCCATCCCAAACTTTGATCTGCTGGGGCGGAGCGCAAACCGACGCGCAAATGACAACGCCGGCAATGATTGTGTGACTAGTCATCGAAGTTTCCCCTCAGCTTCTCGATCGCACGCTGCAGCACGTCGCTTTGAGGTGCCGTGAAAATGAGCTTTGCAAGCACCACAGCCAATTCGTCCCGGCGGCATTGCGAGATGGTATAGATGCCTTCGTACATGCGCTGGATCCGCTCCTGCCGAGCCTCCTGGGCCACCGCGCGCCGGCGCTCCTCTAGCTCTGCCCAGGTAGGGCGCGGCGGTGGCGGAGCGTCATACTTCTGGGGCGGTTTTCGCTTTGGCTTTGGCGGCGGGGGCAACTTGTTATCATCGTACAAATGATAGCCGCCCCGCTTCCAACCCGGCCAGCTCATCGCGAGATAGCCTTCTACCGGGGAAAGACGCTTCTCTTGGTGGGTCGCCTTCCAAACCATTTGCCGTGCACGCGCGACGCTGACTCCCCCCTGACGCTCGCCAATTTCCCGAAAAGTTAAACCAGCGCGACGCATGCGGAGCGCGACGTTCATACGCTCCCATCTAATCTGGGCGGCGGCGATGTCGCGCGGCACAAGGCTGGGCCAGTCCACGGCAGACAGGCGGTGGCGCGGCTCGATCCGATCATCACCGAAGGACATAGTTGCACACAGACTGCGAGTGCGTCTCGAGGCACGACTGCAGGGCCGCCTCGTTGTTCGCCAGGAACGAAAAGACCACCGCGCAAAAGAGCGAAGTGACCAGCACGGCATAGATCGTCAAACGCATTGTGGATCCCCTATCAGCGCCAGGGCCATCGTCGGCTCCTGGTCGTCGGTTTCAAAGAATTGATGCAAGAGAGCGTCTACGATGGGCTCGGTTAAGAATTCGCAAACGAGATCCCCGTGCTCGAGCGACTTATCGGTCAACCCGTCGAATAGCGCCCAGGCCCGGTGGATCATGGCCCGCTGCAGGGCCGCCCAGCCTGCAGACGCCGGCACGGCCGCAGAGAGCAGCCGTGAACGCTGTTCGGGCCGCAGGCCGCGATAGAGCCGCTTCCCGCGCCCAGCGGCACGCTCGAGGCGCACAAGGCCACGTCGCGTGCCTTGCACATATACCTGCGGGCAACTTTCGCTCCGCTCGGCAAGCGAAACATACGACTGAAGGAATCCATCGCCGGCGGCATGGGCCACTTCCCGCTGGGAAACCTGCAGGGCCTCCCGACGCTTGGCGAGTTGGTAATACCAGCGCTCACGCATTGTTCAGCCCCTTCAGGACGGCCTCGAGCACTTGCAGCGCCCGGGCTCGATCGACGTTGAATCGCACGTCCAGAGTTTCACCAGACACGGGATTGTGCAGGACAACCCGCAACTGGCCGTCCGCCCAGGCGCTCATAACCTCGAGCGGACGTTTGACGACCCAAACCATTAGAGCGCGCCGACGATGCTGTAGACCGACTTGCCGCCGGCCTCGGGCTTCGCCGACATAAGCGTCAGCCCCAGATCGCGGGTTTGCACCGAAATGAAGGCGCGGGCGGTGTGCTCCTGCCAGCCCATAGCCTCGCCGACCTGGGCTGCCGTAACGCCAGGATAAGTCCGGAGCATCTGCATGACCTTCAGCTTTTTGCTGCCCGGCTTCAACGCGCCCAAGATAGCGTCAACCTTCGGGTCGGCCATGACAGTCACGACGACACCGTCTCGTACTACATCCGCACCGGCAATCTCGTGCACCGCACGCGGGGCCTTCCGGGCCAACTCTCCGCCGGCCTTCATTACCCAACCCTTCGGGGGCTGGAACAAAGCCACCTCGAGCACGGCCGCCGGCACGGGACCAGCGACATCGACCGAGTCGGTGCTGACGTCTTCAGCAAGAGTAACGACGGGCAGCCAAGTGCCGTCTGGATCCTGCGACGGGTCGCAAACCTGAAGGATTGGAAACTGCTCGCAAAGCTTGCGGGCAACACGTTTGGCGTTCGATTTCACAGTGTGCGTTTTCATGGTGATCCCCATCAACATCGGCAGGATTGCCGGGTAGCGGCCCCCAGGGGAGGCCGCCTCCGAGAAATCCTTAGCGCTGGGCTGCCTTGCGGCCGGCTTCGTAGGCCGCCTCGAGGGCAGAGCGGATGTTCATGACCGACTGCTCCGAGAAGTCGAGCGAGTCACGGCCGCGCAAGAGCAGCGTCTCGAGGTCCAAATGGCGCGTGGCGATCGCCTGGATTTCCGGGAGGATCTTGTTCTTCAGGGCGTCGCGCATGCCGCCGATGGTCAAGCCCTTCGCGTCAATACCGGCGGCCTTGCACTCGTTGTGCAGCGCCTGGACGTAGCGGAGGCGCTCGCCTGCGGTCATCACGGAAGTGTCGCCGGCGGCCGCCTTTTCGCGACGGTCAATCTCGGCCTGGATTTCGACGGCCTTGGAAGAGCCACGGGAAACGGCCAAGCGAAGCTCGGCAGTCGAGAGGCCCGGGAACGGTGCAGATTTGAAGGCTGAGTCAGACATTTGTGATCCCCATCACCGGACGCAACAGCGCGTCCGTGAATTCACTAGGCCATAGTGATCAGACTGATGCAACAGCTAAAATGAAAATATTTTCATACCCGGGATTTCGTCCCGCAGCCGATTGAAGACGGCCTGCAGCCGCGAGTCAGCCGGCACGGTTAACGCATGCCGGACAGCGCTGATCGCCCGCATCGTGTTCAAGAGCTGCTTGGGGCGATGCTCGAGCATGAAGAGCAGCCAATCCTCGAGCGGCGTGTCAGCCTTCAGGTTGTTGCAGGAAAAGCAGACAATGATGCAGACGTTGCCACCATCCTTGCGCGGAATCAGGTGATCCCGCGTCGGATGATAAAGACGGCTCGTAATCGCCATTTGCGTGCCGCAGTAGGGGCACTGCCGCCCCGACTTGCGACGGGCTCGCCCGCGACACCGTGGCATCAGGCCCCCCCGACCTTGTCGATGCACTCCGGGCCATAGCCGCTGGTAATGGACTCGGGCACGGTCAACTTGCGCCCGCAGCGCCCGCAGCGGCCTTCGTGATACACCTGCAGCTTGTCCGGGATCGAGCCCTTGGACAGGCCCCGGCACATGAACATGAACGCGGCTGCGGGAGGGGAAGAGCGGTTGAACTTGCTCCGCTTGGTGATGAAAAGCCCCTCGAACGAATTCGGCAGCAGCATGCCCAGGTACGTGAAGTTTTCCTCGTTGCTCGGGCCGGTCAGCACCTGCACAAACGTCTTCGGGCTGTCCTTCGCCTTTTTGATGCGGAACGTGAAGTGCTTGCCGGTCGCCTGCGACTCGAGGGTGATCGTGGCGTTGCCGGCGGACATGAAACGCGTCACGTCCGCCGCAGTGGTGAGAAGCCCGCGCATTTCCATGACAGCGCCCCCCTCAACGAAACCGATGGAATTCTTCGGGCTCAACGTCTTCCCAGACGTCGTTGCCGTCTTCGTCCCGGCGGTTGTACCGGACAGTCATCCGGTCTTCGTTCATCTCCTCGACACAGGCGACGCGGCCCGTTTCGGATTCGACGACATAGTCGCCACGCTTGAAATCAACCATTTTCGTGATCCCCATCACCGCGTCGCTCCATTGCGCCGCTGATCGGTGATAAGCCATAGTGATCGGAGTGATGCAACTCATAAAGTGAAAGAATTTTCACAATGGCCATGAACCGCATGCGGGTCCGGATCGACAGCCTGGACGGCATGATGAAGCACTTCCAGAACCGCCTCGCCCAGGTCGGCCAGGGCAAGGGGCGCGTGGCCATGGCTCGAGCGCTCAACCGCGGTGGCAAAACGACCAACGTCCACGTCAAACGCGCCTTGGTCGCCCAGACGTCCATCCCCCGATCGATCGTCAACGCCACGCTGAAGGAAAAACAGGCGTCCACCTCGGGAGGGGGAGCTCTCGAGTTTGTCATCTACGGGTCCGGCACCGAGCTGCCGCTCAAAATCTTCAAGCCCAAACAGATGGGCTTCGGCACAAGGGCAAAAGTCTGGGGGAAAATGCAGCGCTTCCCTGGTGCGTTCATGGGGCCGCGCCCAGGCGTCATAGCGCCATCCCTGGGCGGCCACGTCTTCCACCGCACCGGGAAGAGCCGCAAACCGATCGAGAAGCTCTACGGCCCATCAATTCCCAAGGAAATGGTCATCGACCAGACGGCCAGGACGTTCGAAACGACGTCCGTCCGCGAGATCTCCAAGCGCCTGGACCATGAGCTGAAGCGCATGATGCCATAGGACCGGCGGCCTCAAATCGAAGGGCAAAAATGAACATGAACCCGGAAGACGACGACAACACACCGCGCCAGATCCTGCACGGCCTGCTCATCGTCTTCGCGATCGGCAGCATGGCCGCGGCGATTTGGGCGCTGATCTTCTTCTTCAGCTGCCCGTGCAACTGACGGCCGCCGGGATCCTGGCGTTCATGGCTGCAGCCGGCATCCTGCTCCCCGCGATCGCCGGCATAGCCATCTGGGCCGCCAGGAAGGGCCTCGAGGCGCACGAAAAAAAAGCCCCGGACTCATGCCGGGGCGAGTTGGTTAACAGGAAAACCGACGCGCCCCCTGAGTCATAGGGCCGCGCCAGCGCCTGCAGGGAAGGATTTCATGCGCCTGAAGTCAAGGTCGGGCTTTGCAGCGCCAGAAATCGAGCGTACTACAGTTTTCGACAGACGGGGAAATCAGTCATGCGCTACCACCACGGCGATATCGTCGACTACGCGGACACGCCACAGCGCCGCGCCCCAGCGCCAACGGTGCTGCCGATCCCCAGGATCCCGCACAACCACCTCACGGTCGGCGACACAGACCGCATGGCCTTCATCCGCAAGCGCCCAGCCTACAGCCTGGATCAATTCCACCGCTGCTTTCACCGCACACCGCTCGAGTGCACGAAAGAGCGCATCGAGGGGCTCATGAGGCTTGTACGCCCAGAGCCGACCGATCGCCGGCACCGCAGGCATCCCGATTTCCAACCGCCAAACCCTGGGGCAAGCAAATGAAAACGAAAACAGTCCAGCCATCGCAGCGTACTCTCGAGATCCGCAAGGCGATCACCGACACGCTGCAGGCGGAGCTGAAGAAAGGCGACATCCCGTCCGACCACGTCGTGGCCATCCTCGCCCATCTAACCGGCCAAGCCATGGCCCTGATGGATCAGCGGATATACACGCCGGCAGATGCCATCTTCCTCGTCCAAACCAACATCGAGACCGGCAACGCGGAAATCGTCGCCCAGCTCCGCGACGGCAAGCCGGCGGGCTTCGCATGAGGATCATCGCCATCGTGCTGCTGTTGGCTGGCTGCGCGACAGACAGGCAAATGACCGACCGGGAAGGCGCGGCAATAGCAATCGTACTACAGCAAAAGGGGATTTGAACCGATGGCGTTTTATTTCTGGATGGCCCTGGCCTGCGCCCTGGCCGTCGTCGCAGTCGAGGAAGGGGACATGTTTTGACTTTGAAAGCGCACCACTACGACCCGGGCCTCTGGGTAGACGGGGAATACAACGGCTGGCCCGAACCCGTCATCGTCCACGGCTTCCTCTACGGGAAGCACGACGACATGACCGACTTCGATCAGCACGGCAATGGCGTCCTGGCCATCATCGAAATGCGGGAAGGCGACCTAATGGCTCGGCCGCTCTCCGAGATCCGCACGCGCGGCACAGCCGCCCAGGAAGTCGCCAGGGAAAATCTGGGCGTGGAAGTCGACGTGGTCGAACACGAACCGCCAATCACAATCACGGCCGACATGCCTGCAGGCCCGGTCGACGAGGCGGAGCAGCCGGCATGAAGCCGGCCAGCTTCCCATACCTCGCGATCGCCAAGCGGTTTGCAGTGCCCTACGGCACCGTGCTGATCTACGCTGACATCTGCCGCGGTTCGGACATCGACAAGCGAATCGCCGCACAAGCCGCCATGTCGCGCCGGCTGGGCACCGACTATCAGATGTTCGCGGAAGCGGTCCGCACCGCGATCATGACCTTCATTTTCATTCAAGAGGGCAGAATAGACTGGATGACAGGCGAAAGGCTGAGACCATGACGCCGGACGAAATCGAGGAAGAGCGCATCCGGGCACGATTGGAGGGCATGCCGAACGTCGTCGTCAAAGGCGTCACGATCGACCGGAGGCGCGGCACGGCCACGATCATCATTGACGAAAAGGTTTTTTTCGTGAGAACCGATGCCACCGATGCCCTAGGTGCACTGATCGCCACGAACTTTTATTCCGAGAATTCAGCCGGGGAGAGTAGCGAGAGGCCAAGCCCCAAAGGGGGAGAATGACCCGAAGCCACGCCGATCGACGGAAAGGGCCGCAAGGCTACGGTCGGCGAACAGCACAAGAGAGGGGAGGGGCAAATGCCCTTCCCCTTTTTGCATAGGCATTTTTTGCAGGAATCGTGCGTGGAACTGCAGAAAGACCTTTGACCATCGATGCACCATCGTGCACATTGCCCATGTCCCCAAGACAACCTACGAAGACCGCTAAGACCAGCGCCCCCGCACAGTGCCCATGCTGATGCGGGGCGCTGCAGCGCACACACCCCAGCCCAGCACCACGTACACCACAAGGCCATAGGCCATTTGCTGCCAGCGCAACGTACTACACCCCCAGGCTCACACCCCTGCACACAAGAGCAAGGGCATTGCCCTGCACAGATACGTGCACACCACACACTCACAACCAACTCATCATCCGTTGCGAGTGTCGATGACCTACACAACGGGCTCCCCTCGCTCGTCTCCATAGGGCAACACTGTCTCATCGATGCAACACTAGGGGGGAGGGGGGGTCATAAGGTTCCTTCCCCAGCCGGCCGCCCTACGCGGGCGCGCCGCCC
>ERZ650304.86-NODE-86-length-59511-cov-7.968380_pt1 | contig 59511 bp, 62 predicted proteins | sample MGYA00376240_ERZ650304 | MGnify/ENA primary metagenome ERZ650304 (study PRJEB26733, sample SAMN07839271) | wastewater metagenome | biome: small river; feature: stream; material: water | place: USA: North Carolina | collected 2016-03-01 ...
TCGACCACGGGCGCGTCGTCGTGGCGGTTGTAGAACTCGTCGCACCGGCGCTTGATGTCGGCGGCCACGTTGCGCCACGCCTGCCCACTCACCAGGGCGTTGTCCAGCGTGGCGGGATCGGCGGCCAGCACCTCATCGGCGTAGGCCTGCACGGCCTGCATCACAAACAGCTCGCTCAGTGCCCCGTAGGGGCTGAAGGTGATGATGTCCTGCAGCAAGTCGGCGTTGCAGGTCAGGTCTTCGGTGGAACGGCGGGGCATCGTGGAACTCCTCGGGTTGCGTGCGGACTGCACGGGCATGCGCCTGGGCGGGCGCATGGCGCTGCGGTCAGCGTGCGGTCAGCTCAGTGAAGCGGCGGGCATCGTTCACCAGCACGCGGCCGGTGGGCAGCTGCTCGGGCGCATCCAGCGGGCCGCCGCACTGCCAGATCGGCGCCCAGATCAACAGGCGGGCGTCGCGGCCCAGCTGCACGCAGTCGGCGCATTCGTCGGTGGCGGCCTGCAGCGCGGCCACCACGCCGCCGGTGCCGTAGGCCAGGGGTCGGACGGTGTAGTCCATGGCTCAGGCCTGGGCGTCGGGCAGCCGGCGCAGGATGGCGGTCAGGTGCTCGACCTTCGGCCGGTCCTCCTCGTCGACGTTGATGGTGGACAAGTCCAGCACGTCGAACTGCAGGCACTCATGCAGGGCGGCGGCTTCTTCGTCGGTCAGGGCCAGGACACACCCGGCCGGCTTCATGTGCGTCAGCGTGGCAGCCAGCCGCAACGCGCCGTTGGTTGGCGGCAGGTCCGACAGACTGGCCTGCTGGTGCAGGTAGTGCAGGGCGCACCACATCGCCGTCCAGGTCGGCAAGGCGGCATTGCCCAGGTGGGCATCGGCGGTGGCGATGGCCTCGCGCTGCGCGTCGTTGAGTTCGGGCATCGTGTGTGCTCCAGGTGGTTGCGGGATGGATCAGCGGCCGGCGCGGCGCTGCAGGTGCTTGTTGGCGCGCTGGTTGCGGCGCTTGGCGGCAGCGCGGCGGGCGGCGGCCACGCCCTGGCGGCTGGCCTTGCTGTACCGGCTGTTGGCGGGCGTCTGGATGGCGCGGCCGGTCGGGTCCACAGCAATGCGGGCGAGGGTTGCGGCGCTGGCCGTGGCGCCCAGCAGGGCGGCGGCGACCATGCCGGTCAGGGAGCGAGGGCGGGTGAACATGGGGCGATCTCCGGTTGCGTGTCGTCAGGGTGACTCCACTCGCAGGCCCAGCGCGGCCGGGCCTGGGGCTGGTGTCAGGCGACGAAGCGCGGCAGGCTGCGGATGAAGCTGTCGCGGTTGCTGTTCTGCTCGGCGCACTTCACGACCCAGCCCGCGGCCTTGGCGGCCTGCAGGAACCGCGGCGCGTCGCAGTCTTCTTCCAGGTAGGCCATGCCGCCCCGCATGTAGCTGTAGGGCGTAATCTGGGCGGCGATGTCCAGGCGCTGCAGGCACTCGACCGGCACCTGAAGCCAGCCGTGGCCCGGGTCGGTGAAGTAGGTCAGGGACAGCGCGGTGCTGGCCTGGGCGGCCAGCTCGAAGGCGGGAGCGGTGGCGGTGGTCATCGGGTGTGCTCCGGGGGTTGCGGTGGTGGTGGATGCGTTCACGCTGCGGCCTGGGCGACCGGCTGCGGGTAGTACGCGATGGCCTCGGCCAGGACGGCGGCGGCATTGGCCATGCACTCGCGGTGCATGCGCTCGATGGCCTGCACGGTGGCGCGGGCACCGCGTTCGTGCAGCAAGGTCTTGGAGAAGTCGCCACCACGGCCGACGCCGATGGCGTGGCTGTAGCCGGTGGCGTTGAGCGTCACCACACAGGCGTTGCAGTACACGCCCCCATAGATGCCGTGTTTGCGTGTCTCGATGCGCAGTTGGCGGTTGTCGAAGCCCAGCAGGGCGACGGACAGGGCGCGGGTGGTGCCGTTGCGGTCCTTGCCGACTTCGGTGGTGAACGTGGCGGGCGTGGCGGTGGTCATCGTGGTTCTCTCCGGTGGTGCAGTGCGGATCGCACTCGCATGCCCTGGCGCGCAGGGCATTGCGGCTGCGCTCAGTCGTCGGCCAGGGTCACGCGGGCCGCTAGCGCGGTGCTGATCTGGCCGTCGCGCTCCAGGTCATCGACGAAGCAGCTGAAGGCCATGCGCCGGGCCGGCTTGTCGGTGCGGTAGGCCGGCACCTCGCGGCAGCGCTGGGCCCAATGCCGGTTGAAGGCGACACGCACGGCGCGGGTGCTGGTGTAGGTCAGGCGGGGCATCGCTCAGCCCTCCAGACGCGCAGAGGGCGGGACGCTGGCCGGGCTGTGCCGGTAGCACCGACGGATGGCGTGCTTGGCAGTGCCGGTGGCATCGCCCAGGTCGTCGGCCTCGTAGTCGGCACGGGTCAGGTGGCGCTGGCCATCCTTGAAGAACCGCACCAGGAAGCGATAGCCCAGGTAGGCCGGCACCCGGTAGACCTTGGCAGTCTGCAGCGGCGCGGCGACATCGGCACCGATGGTGGCCAGCAGGCGGGCGCCTTCAGGTAGCGAATGCTCCCCGACACGGGCAAGCCGGCCGGTCGGAGTGTTGGTCAGGGTCATCGTGATAGCTCCAGGTGTGCGCCGGAAGGCCCGGTGGAGTTATTGTTTAGCTAAACGCAAACCGCAGTCAAGGGGTCAGCATGAAGAAAAGCGAGCAAACGCTCCCCCTAGAACAGAGGGGTGACGCCAGCGCACCCAAGCGGGCCGCACGCTCTGACAAGGGCATGGCCCGGCCAGCCATCGCCACCAGCCGGGATGCACAGCAGGAAGGGCGCGGGCTCGGCACCGGCATCGCCCGTGCCCCTGGCGCCATCGACTGGGAAGCGGTCAGGCGCGACTTCGCCACCGGCAAGCTGTCGCAGAAGGAGCTGGCCACCAAGCACGGGATCAGCGACACCACGCTGGCCCGGCGCATGCGCATCGACCGGGAGCGCAACCCGGCGGCATGGCAGCGCGACCTGAGCGGCAAGGTGAAGCAGGCCACTGCGGCGCTGCTGCTTCAGGAAGCGGCTCAGAACACCGTGCGAGCTGGGCAGGAGGCGGCCGCCGTGATGGCTGCAGCGGCCCTCACACGTGACGTGATCCTCGGCCACCGGGCTGACACCAAGGCTGCCCGCGGCCTCATGGCGCGCCTGCTGGGCGAGCTTGAAGCCTGCACCCTGCGCCCGGATGCCCTGGCCGCGCTGCTAGAGAAGGCAGGCCAGGACCTTGACGCTGCCGGGCGCTTGGCGCTGCGGGCCCAGGTGGCGCAGCTGGCCCAGCTGCACAACCGGGTGGGCTCGATGCGGCAGCTGGCCGACACGCTGGGCAAGCTGCACACGGCAGAGCGGAAGGCCTTCGGCATCCAGGACGATGAGGGCGGCAGCGACCCGCTGGACAACGCCACCGAGGCAGAGCTTGAGGCCGAGCTGGCCGCGCTCGAAGCACAGACGGCAGCGCCGGGCCTGCGGCTGGTGGGCTGAAAGCCGGCAACGTTGCCGGGTTACTGGCCCAGGCTGTGCGCCGCAAGTAGGCCAACGTTTCGCTACGTTCCCCACCGCATCGCACGGGCAGTGCCAGGAATCGCGGGCTGACACCACGCGGCACGCTGGCGGGCTGCTGCCGATGCCTACAGCGGGCGCGGTGCTGGCCCTGCGGCAGGCGGGCGGGCGGCCCCGGGCGGTGGCTGGCAGGCCCCCAGGGGGGGGTGCGGACTCGAAGGCCCCCGGGGTGCGATCAGACGGTCCCATCACCCAAGTGCCCGCCCCACCAGGAGAGGCGCATGCAGACACCCCCCATCGACAACGGGGACGGCACCTACAACGGAGCCGCCCTGCTTGCCCGCTTGACGGGACTGAGCTACGCCGAGTGCGCGTGGACGGCCCGGCGGCTGCTGCACCTGATGCGGGTGGAGGGCATGCCGAAGGCTGACGCGCTGGAGCTGGTGAAGCGCGAGGCAGCCGACAAGACCTGGCTCAAGGGCTGACCCCCCAGGGGGGGTGCCGGATTCACGACCCCCGGGGTGTTCCTGGAAGGTCCCATCGCCCGCATGGGCGCAACCCAGGAGAGAAGTGATGATGAAGCCGACTGTGGGCCGCAAGGTCTGGTATCGACCGTTCGGGCATGACCGCACCGAGCTGAAGGTGTGGAACGACAAGCAGCCGTGCGATGCGACCGTCACCTACGTGTGGCACGACCGCATGGTGAACCTGCTGGTGGTTGGACCGACTGGAGCGGCCTATGCAAAGAACAGCGTGCAGCTGCTGCAGGAAGGCGACCCGGTTCCGACGCTGTTGAATGGCGGCTACGCCGAGTGGATGCCCTACCAGGTCGGCCAGGCGAAGGCCCAGGCGCCGGTGGTCACGGTGGCCTACACCGACGGCACGACCGCCACCGGCGTGCTGCCGCTGCCGGCCGAGTCGCCGGCGCAGCAGGAGAGCCCGGCGCCGGCCTGGCTGCAGCGCTTGCTGGACGAGAAGGCGCAGCTCGAACTGCTGGCCAAGCACCTGGCGCTGCACAACGGTTGAAGTTCAGCAGGCGCCGGCGGTCGCGCGGCGGGGTTCCGAGGGTTGCATAGGGCTCACCCGTGCGTTTCCCGGCGGCCTGCACCCTACAAGGAGAGGCGCATGCCACCACTGTTGCAATTTATCGTGGTGGCCCTGGCCGCCTTCGCCGGTCACGCGGTGATCGACTGGCTTGGAGCGCCGCGCGGCATTGCGCGGGCTACCGGGCTGTTCTGCGCGCTGTACGCGGCGCTGGTGCTGGCATGACGGTCATTGCCTGGGACGGCCGGTATCTCGCCGGCGACAAGATGACCAACTTCGGGGGGCTGCACGCCACCGTCACCAAGGTGCACCGGATCAACGGGCGCCTGGTCGGCGGGTGCGGCACTCAGGCGCTGATCCGGGAAATGATCGACTGGATCTCCGGTGGCTGCGACCCGACGCGCTTTCCAGCGGCGCAGCGCGACGAGGACAAGGCCTGCAGCATGCTGGTGGTCAACGCCGGCGGCGTGGTGTGGCAGTACGAAACGACGCCTTACCCGCTGGTTCTGGAGAACAAGTTCTGGGCCGTCGGCAGCGGGCGCGACTTCGCCATGATGGCCATGCGCCTGGGCAAGACGGCGCGCGAGGCGGTGGTGCTCACCAGCCAGATGTGCAACGACTGCGGAAACGGGGTCGATGTCGTCGAGCTGCCTGAGTGGCTGCCGATCCGGTGATGGAGACGATGACCGAAGCGTCGCGCCGCGACGTGCTGGCGCGCCAGGTGGCCATCCGCCGGGCGCTGGCGAAGAAGCGGGCTCGGCGCAAGTTCTTCACCTACTACCCCGACGAGGGCCCGCTGCGGCGCGAGCTGTACCCGCAGCACATGGCGTTCTTCCGCATGGGCCAGCAGGTGCCCACGCGCTGCTTCATGGCCGCCAACCGGGTCGGGAAGGCGCTGCAGCACGGCACCAAGGTCGCCACGCCGAACGGATGGGTCGTCATCGAGTCGCTGAGGCCTGGCGACCAGGTGATGGCCGGCGATGGCACGCCGACCACCGTGGTGGGCGTCTACCCGCAGGGCGAAGTCGACCTGTTCGCGGTGTCGTTCGATGGTGTGCACGACATCGTGACGTGCGGCGAGCACCTGTGGAAGTACCTGCCACCCAAGGCGCGCTTCCCGCAGCGGCACAGCCACGGCAAGTGGCAGGACAACCCATCGTTCGGCAGATGGACCGTCGGAAACACCGCTGAGCTGGCCAGCTTCAAGATGTCGTCACCACGGCAGCGGCCGGTTGTGCCGGCGACGCAGGCCTTCGAGTTTCCGGCGCTTGCGCTGCCGATGGACCCCTACGTGCTGGGCGTGCTTCTGGGCGACGGCGGGCTCAGCCGCGACTCGGCAAAGCTGTCGAGCAACGATCAGCAGATCGTCGATGCAGTGGCCCAGCACTTCAAGGTCACGCACTACAAGGGCTGCGACTACGGCGTGCATGGCGCCATCGGCATCGTGCGTGCGCTGGGCCTGCAGGGCACCACCTCGGCCACCAAGTTCATCCCTCAGCAGTACCTGCTGGCGCACCAGCAAGCGCGCCTGGCCGTGCTGCAGGGGCTGATGGACACCGACGGCTCGATCAGCGTCACGGGCGCGATGGAGTACAGCACCTGCTCGGACGCGCTGGCTGACGGCTTCGAGTGGCTGGCCGCATCGCTTGGGATGAAGACCCGCCGCGTGCGCCGCCACACCAAAGCGCAGAACGGCAACGGGCTGCCAAGCTGGCGAATCCTGCTGCGCTCGGCGACGGTCTGCCCCTTCCTGCTGCAGCGCAAGGCCGACCGGTGGAGCCCGCTGCGCGAGACGGGCGACTGGCTGGTGCATGCCGTGAATCCGGCCGGCCGTGGCCTGGCAACCTGCATCGAGGTGGCGCACCAATCGCACACCTTCGTCATCGAGCACGGCATCGTCACCCACAACACCGAGGGAGCAGGGGGCTACGAAATGGTGTGCCACCTGACCGGGCAGTACCCGGCGTGGTGGGAAGGCCGGCGCTTTGCGACCCAGGTGGACGCCTGGTGTGCGGGCGACACCAAGGAGACGGTGCGGGACATCCTGCAGCTCAAGCTGCTGGGCCCCGAGGGCCAGATCGGCACCGGCCTGATCCCGGGAGAGGACATCCTGCAGGTGCAGAAGCGGCCGAACGGCAACGGCGCGGTGGACTTCGTGACCGTGCGCCACAAGCCGACCGGCGGGATCAGCCGGCTGGGCTTCAAGTCCTACGACCAGGGCCGCGAGGCCTTTCAGGGCACCGAGAAGCAGATCGTGTGGCTGGACGAGGAGTCGAACGAGGGTGTGCGCGCGGAATGCGTGATGCGCCTGATGACCACCGACGGGCTGCTGATCGAGACGTTCACCCCTCTGCGCGGCCTGACACCCATCGTGCTGGGCTACCTGGGCGACGAGGGCGCTGTGCCCGACGGCCGGGTGTCGGTCGGCCAGGACCGCGGGATCATCTTCGCGGGCTGGGACGACGTGCCCCACCTGGGCGCCGAGCAGAAGCGCCGGATGCTGGCCGAGGCCGAGCCGCACCTGCGCGCAGCGCGCTCGAAGGGCGTGCCCAGCCTGGGCGCCGGCGCGATCTACCCGGTCGACGAGGACGAGATCCTGGTCGACGACTTCGCGCTGCCGGCGCACTGGCCTCGGGCCTACGGCCTGGACGTCGGCTGGAACCGCACTGCGGCGGTGTTCGGCGCGATCGACCGCGACACGGACGTGCTGTACCTGTGGAGCGAGCACTACCAGGGCCAGCAGGAGCCCAGCACGCACGTCGCGGCGATCAACGCCCGCGGCCGCATGAACGGCGTCATCGACCCGGCCAGCCGCGGCCGCAGCCAGAAGGACGGCGAGCAGCTGTTGGAGGACTACCTGCAGCTGGGCCTGCAGATCCTGCCGGCCAACAACAGCCGCGAGTCGGGCCTGTTCAACGTGCACCAGCGCCTGGCCACCGGCCGGCTCAAGGTCTTCAAGTCCCTGCGCAACTGGCTCAAGGAGTACCGGATCTACCGGCGCGACGAGAAGGGCCACGTGGTGAAGGAACACGACCACCTGATGGACGCCACGCGCTACCTGGTGGTGTCGGGCCTGGACGTGGCCACCACGTCGGTCACAGCTGATGCGCAGGCCTACAAGTCCAAGCGCAAGAACTCACGTCGAAGGGCAGCATGAACATCACCCCCATCAAGCCATCCGACGCCGTTTCCGGGGACTTCCGCGACCTGGCCAAGGACGGCTACGACCTTCGCTCGCTGGAGCGCCTGGTCAAGGCCTGCGGCGATCAGCCGAACCGCTGGCGCATGCGCGCCGACGTGTGCCATGCCTATTTCGACGGCAAGCAGCTCACGCCCGAGCAGGAGGCATTCATCCTGCAGGAGGGCCTGGAGCCGCGGTCGACCAACCTGATCGGCCGCGTGGTGCGCTCGGTGCTGGGCCAGGAAGCGCGCCAGCGCTCGGACATCCGCATCGAGGGTGACGGCGACATGGGCGACGTGCTGGACGTGCTCAACCCGGCCATGAAGGAGGCCCAGCGCGAGAGCTACGCGGACATGGCTGTGTCGGCCGCCTACGCCGGCCAGGTCATCGGCGGCATCGGCTGGGTGGAGGTGTCGCGCGACCGCGACCCGCTGAACTACCCCTACCGCGTCATGAACGTGCATCGCAGCGAAATGCACTGGGACTGGCACGACAAGACCGACTTCCTGCTGCGCCGCGCTCGCTGGGTGGTGCGCGCGCAATGGCACGACCTGGACGAGCTGGAGCAGACGATGCCCAAGCACCGGGAAGTGCTGCGCCTGATGGCCAACAACTGGGAGGGCTGGGCCGCGAACGCGATGGTCAACGACGCCGAGGAAACCACCTCGCTGTCGCGCGCCTTCGACGACTACCGGCGCTTCAACATCGCGGCCCATGAGTGGATGGACACGGTGCGCAAGCGCGTGAAGCTCTACGAGGTCTGGTACAAGGTGCCGGCCCAGGCTGTAGTGATGCGCCTGGGCCCGACGCGCTCCATCCTGTTCGATCCGGCCAACAAGCTGCACCAGATGGCCGCCCAGCGCGGCCTGGTGAAGATCGAGAAGGTGCTGACGCGCCAGGTGCGCATGGCCATCTTCGCCGGCCCCTACCGCCTGGTCGACAAGGGCACGACGCGGCGCAACTTCCCCTACATCCCGTTCTTCGCTTTCCGCGACGATGCCGACGGCTCGCCCTACGGCCTGGTCGACGGGATGATCAGCCCGCAGGACGAGTACAACGACCGGCGCCTGCGCATCCAGTGGCTGCTGCGCGCCCGCCAGATCCTGGTCGACAACGACGCCCTGGACACGTCGCGCAACAACTTCGAGGACCTGGCCGACGAGGTGATGCGGCCCGACATGATGCTGGTGCTGAACGCGCACCGGAAGAATGCCAACGGCGTGCAGGTGCTGAACAACCTGACCATGCAGAAGGAGCAGGTGGACGTCATGAACGACGCCCGCGTGCTGATCCAGGACGTGCCGGGTGTCTACGGCTCGCAGATGGGCATGGCCCAGGGCGGCGTTACCGCCAACAGCGCGATGCAGACGCTGGTGGAGCAGGGCCTCATCAGCATGGGCGACCTGAACGACAACCATCGCAACGCGCGCCAGTGCGTGTACGAAGGCCTGATGGACCTGATCGTCGAGGACCACAGCGAGGCCGATCTGCGGCTGATGATCGGCGAGGGCAGCAGCCGCCGCCTGGTGGTGCTCAACACCGTCGACAAGGACGGCATGCCGGTGAACATGGTCAAGGACGCGCCGACCCGTGTGGGCATGAGCGACATCCCCAGCTCGCCGGCGGCGCGGGCACAGCAGGCGACGATGCTCAGCGAGGTCATCAAGAGCCTGGGCAACATGCCGCAGGCCGTGGCCGTGCTGGTGCCGCCTCTGCTCGAGAACTCGGCCCTGGACAGCGAGACGCGCCGCCAGGCCGTCAAGGACTTCCGCAAGGTCATGGGTCTGCCAGAGGGCGGCGACCGCGTGGCGCGCCAGCAGGCCGAACAGGCCGCCACGCAGCAGGCCCAGGCCCAGGCCCAGCTGGCCCAAGAGCAAGCCACAGCCCAGGTCGAGGAGCAGAAGGCCAAGGTCGGCAAGCTGCTGAGCGAGGTCGAGCTGAACGCCGCGCGCATCGAGCAGATCCACGCGCAGATCGCGCAGCAGGAACAGGACATCAACGGAGCGCTGGACGAGGCCGACCAGGCCGAGCCCGTCGCCTCCTGATGCAAGCCGCCGCGCCCCTGTAGCCACAGGGGGCGCGGTGCGTACCACCGGGGCAGCCGCACGCAGGGAGTCATCCACCAGGCGCGCGTGATCAGAAGGATGGAACGACGAGGCCCCGCCGGGCAACTGGCGGGGCCTTTGTCGTTTCGGGACGCCCCCGCAGTGGCGACGGAGTGAAGACCTTGAACGACGACCCCCGACTCGACGACCCCACCGACCTGGACCGTTTCGAGCGCGAGATCATGGGCGGGCTCAAGCCCGACACCGAAGATCCCGTGCTGGACCTTCCGCCGGTCGAGCTTCCCACCAACGACCCCGGCGCCACGCCCGCACCCGCCCCGGCGGCTGCAGCTGCGCCGGCAGCACCTGCCCCTGCCGCGACCCCCGCGGCGCCTGCCCCGGCCCCGGCCGCGCCGCAGGAAGACAAGGGCGACCCCCGCGCTGCGCTGCGCGCAAGCCGGCGTGCCGAGCGCGCCTACCGCGAGCGCCTGGCTGAGGTGGAGGCCGAGAACGCCAGGCTGCGCGAGCAGGCCGGCGTCAAGGCCCCCGGCGAGGAGGTCGACCCCGATGTGCAGGGCCTGATCGACGACGTTCCCACCGCGGCGCCCGTCATCAAGAAGCTGGTGGATCGGGTCAAGCAGCTGGAGCAGACCGCGGCACCCACCGCGCCCGCACCGGCGCCGGCTTTCGTGCCGGAAACGCTGCCGCCTGAGCTGCAGGTGGCTGTCGAGCAGGTCCCCCAGCTGGAGGACTGGCAGCACGACCCCGACCAAACCGCATGGCGGCTGGCCAAACGGACCGATGGCGTGCTCAGCGAGCTGCCGGCCTGGAAGGACAAGTCGCCCGCGGAACGGTTCGCCGAGGTTGTGCGCCGCGTCAGCGCCGAGCTGGGAACTCCGAAACCGAATGCGCCGCCCCCCGCGTCGCCGAAGCCACCCGTGATCGACCACACCGGCGATCCCGAGTCGCTTTCGGACCTGCGCGGTGGCGTGGTGCCCACCCACAACGACGGTCCCGACTTCTCGCAGATGAAGTCGGACGACGAGATCCTGTCCGCACTGGACTGGTATCGCTGATCAGCCGTCACCCTGATCAAGGACGAAAGAAATGAGCGTCACCGCAGTGAATGCCAGCTCGCCGCTGGCCAACAAGCAGTTCTCGCGCGCCCTGTCGGCCATGGCCGTCAAGCAGCCGGTCCCCACCCGTTCGCTGGTGGGTCCGATGCCGACGCACGAGGACGCCATGCGCAAGATCCGGCAGCAGTCGACCAACGACATGCCGATCGTGCGCGTCGACGAGCTGAGCAAGGGTCCTGGCACCAAGGTGCAACTGGACTGCGCGCACGTCGTGAAGATGCGCGCCATCATGGGCGACCGCAATGCCGAGGGCATGGGCGCCGAGCTGAAGTACAGCTCGGTCGAGGTCAACATCGACATGGCCACCCTGCCGATCTCGGCGGGCGGCAAGATGACCCAGCAGCGCACGCCGCACGACATGCGCAAGAACGCCGTGGCCCAGCTCAAGGGCGGCCTGCCGCGCTTCCGCTGGCAGCGCATCCTGACGCACCTGGCCGGCGCCCGGGGCGAGCAGGATGGCACCGACTGGATCTTGCCGCTGCAGAGCGATCCCGATTTCGCCGAGCAGATGGTCAACCCGGTGATGGCGCCCACCTTCAATCGGCACTACGTCTGTGACGGCAGCACGCTGGTGCAGGGCGGCGCTCAGCTCGCATCGGTGGACACCACCGACAAGATGCTGCTGGCGCACATCGACGAGCTGGCGGCCATCTGGGACGAAATGGGCACCCGCATGATGCCCCTGCAGATCCCGGGCGATGACGCCGGCGGCGACGACCCGATCAAGGGCGTGCTGTTCGTCGACCCGCTGGTGTGGGACGCGATCCTGACCGACACCACGGCCAACGCCAACATCCGGCAGTGGCAGGCCGCGGCCCTGGAGCGCGCCAGCTACGGCAACCTGGCCCGTCATCCGCTGTTCGCCGGCAAGCCGTTCTTCTGGAACGGCGTGCTGGTGCGCAAGATGACCAACGCGGTGCGCTTCAGCGCCAGCGCGACCGTCAAGCACATCACCTCGGTCAACCGGCTGACGGCGACCGAGACGGACGTGGTGGTGGCTGCCGGCCTGAGCACGACCCACCAGGTTGCGCGCTCGCTGTTCCTGGGCGCCCAGGCGCTGGCGATGGCCTCCGGTGCGAACCAGACCAGCGAGGAAACCTACTCGCTGCTGGAGAACCGCACCAACTTCGCCCGCAACCTGGAGCTGGCCGGCGAGATCATCGGCGCCGAGCAGAAGCTGCGCTTCACGCTGCCCAACAGCAACGGCGACCAGGAGCCCACCGACTTCGGCGTCATGGTCATCGACTCGGTGATCCGCAAGCGTGCCGTCTGATCGACGGCGGCTGATCGCCCGGGCCTAGCAGCCTGGGCGAGCGTCTTTTCCCCACTTCAAGGAGCCTTCAATGGCACAGATCAAGTCGCGCAAGTTCGCGCTCCCGATGTTCTCCACCATCGACGGTTGCGCCGCGGCGCTGAACGACTCCGCCACGGTTGGCGTTGCCCAGGCCGTCAACGACACCATCGACTTCCGCATCCCGAAGGGCTTCGAGCTGTCGATGCTGCGCCTGGCCTGGACGGACATGGACACCAACGGCTCGCCGGCCATGGCGGCCAAGGTTGGCTTTGCGCCCATCAACGGCAGCACGGTGGTGGCCAACGGTGTGGCGGTGTCGGGCAACGACAGCTACTTCACCGCAGCCGCCGCCTTTGGCCAGTCCAAGGGCGGCCAGGTGTATGCCGATTTCCCGCCGATCGTCTTCGAGGACGACGTGTACCTGCGCATCACCTGCACCACGGTCGCGGCCACCTTCGCCGCCGGCACGGTCTACGCGGCCATGCTGGGTGCCCAGGTCGGCACCCGCTGATTCGGTTGTCTCCTCTCGCGGCCGTGCCGTGAGATTCGGGCCGGGCCTTTCGGGCTCGGCCTTTTTTCTTGCACAAGAGGAAGTGATGCGAGCAATTCGATACATCGGTGAGAAGCCGATCAAGCACGACAACGTGGCGGGCACCGGGACGGTGTGGAACGGCCCCCGCGACATCCAGGAAGTCCCCGACGCGGCCGTGCCGCTGCTGCTCCTGCACCCGACGGTGTGGGAGCTGGCGACAGCCATGCCGGCTGCGCCGCGCGAGGAAGCCGAGGACCCGACGGAACAGGTCACGGCCTACACCCGTGTGGAAGACGGCGAGGGCTCGGTGTTTCGCCTACGCGACGAGGACACCAGCGAGGTCATCGACCTGGGCCTGATGGACGACAAGGCGCTCAAGCAGTTCGCCCGCGTGAACCTGATCAAGGCCGATTTGCGCAAGCGCGACGATGCGCTGCGGGCCGACATCGTGGCCGCCGCGCTGGCCGGGCACAAGAAGGGCTGATCCATGGGCACGACCACGGGGCAGGACCTGTTCGATCGCGCCCAGATCATCCTGGGCGACAACGCAACGCGATGGACTGGCGCCGAGGGCCTGCTGTGGATCAACGACGGCCAGCGTGAGTCCGTCGTCCACCTTCCGTCGGCGTGCACCAAGACCGCCGTGCTGACCATGGCACAGGGCACCAGGCAATCGCTGGTGGGGCTGGCCGACGCCGTGCAGCTGCAGGACGTGCCGCGCAACATGGGCAGCGACGGCACCACGCCGGGCCGTGCCATCACGGTGAAGCCGCGCGCCTGGATCGACGAACAGCGGCCGGGCTGGCATGGCGACGCCGCCGGCGAGGCCATTCACGCCTTCTTCAGCGCTGACGACCCCAAGACCTTCTACCGCTGGCCGCCGGCCAACGCCGGCGCCAAGGTCGAGATCGTGTATGCGGCCTTGCCGCAAGCCCTGACCAACCTGGCCAGCACGATCGGCCTGGACGACATCTACGCCAACTCGCTGGCGTACTACCTGCTGTTCAGGTCCTTCTCGAAGAACCGAAACGCACAGGCCGCCCTGGCCAACGCCTCGGGCTACTACCAGCTGTTCCTGCAGAGCCTGGGCGTCAAGGGTGCGCGCTCGATGGCGCTGGACATCAACCGGCAGATGCTCAGCGATGGCGCTGGCGTCGCCGGGCCCAAGACTGGAGCGCCCGCATGACCACTTGGAATGACATGGCCCCCTTCGTCGCCATGTTCGCGGCCGACTGCCCGACCTTCACGATCGCCGAGCAGGCCCAGCTGGCCACCGTCGAGTTCTTCACCGACAGCCGCGTATGGCGCACGACGGAGCGCCTGCAGCTGGGCGCCACGGTGGCCGGCCAGGCCAGCTACACCGTGAGCAACCCGGCCGACATCGAGCTGGTGGGCCTGCCAGCGGCCTGGCTGGGTGACGACGAGATCGGCGAGGCCCTGGCCCGCGATGCGATCGAGCTGGCCACGGAGACGCCAGGAACGCCGAAGAAGGTGCTGGTGACATCGGGCACCACCGTGCGCCTGTTCCCAGTGCCGGTTCTTTCCGGCGTGCCGATCTGGGGCATCGCGGCCTATGCGCCGACCCAGGCCGCCGTCGGCATCGAGGAAGCGCGCTGGCTGCAGTACCGCGAAACCATCCGCGAGCTGACCCTGGCCAAGCTGAAGCAGATGCAGGGGAAGCCGTGGAGCGACCCGGCCGCCGCGATGCGCCACCAGGCGCTGTACAACCAGCGCGCCCTGGGCAACAGCACCGACGCCGGCCCGCGCCGCCGTGCACGGCTGCGCACCAAGCCACTGAGGTTCTGACGTGCTGATCGCCTCCTGGAGCAACTTCATCGGCTGCACTCGGCGGGTGTCTCCGCGGCGACTGCCTGACGGCATGGGCGTCGATGCGGTCAACCTTCGGCTTGGTTCCGGGTCGCTGGAGCCATGGAAGGCGCCCAGCACCGTGGTCACGACCGGCGGTGCGACGCCGCTGATCAGCCTGTACCGCATGAACCGCTCGGTCATCAGCGACACGGCCGAATGGCTGCAGTGGACGATGGACGTGGACGTCGTGCAGTCGCTGGTGCCGAACGACCCGAACGAGGAGATCTACTACACCGGCGACGGCGCGCCGAAGCTGACCGATGCGACGCTGGCGCTGCCGGCGATCCCCGGGCCGGCGGCCTGGCGCATGCTGGGCGTCCCGAAGCCTACGCTGCAGATGGCCCCGCCTGCCACGCTGGTGGCCGGCAGCGGCACGACCGAAGCCCGGGTCTACATCGACACCTTCAAGAACAGCCGCGGCCGCGAGTCGGCGCCCGGCATCCCGCGCACCTTCAGCTGCCCGGCAGGCACGACGGCCACGCTCAGCGGCCTGGCACCGGTGCCGGGTGGCTCGCACGACATCACGCTGCGGCGCATCTACTGCAGCACTGACGGTGGCCCGTATCAGCTGGTGGTCGAGCAGACCGCAACGGCGACGACTGCCACCGACAGCCTGGCCCGTGGCGCGGTGATGCAGTCCGGTGGCGATGCCAGCAAGCCGGCCTGGGAGGAGCCGCCACCTGGCACCGTCGGCCTGATCAACCTGTGGAACTCGATGATCGGCGGCATCACGGCGCCCAAGTCCTTCGGTGTGTGCGAACCCGGGAAGCCCTGGGCCTGGCCGGTGGAGTACCAGGACACGGTGAACTTCGACATCGTGGCCACGGGCCGGTGGCTGCAGAACTGGTTGCTGCTGACGACCGGCACGCCCTACCTGGTGACGGGCTCGTCGCCGCTGTCGTTGAGCAACCAGCCCATCCCGTTCAACCAGGCCTGTGTCTCCAAGCGCAGCGTGCAGAGCTTGAGCAGCGGGATCGTCTGGGCATCGCAGGACGGCCTGTGCTTCTGGGGGCAAGGCGGGCCGCGGCTGCTGACCGAGGCGCTGATGACGCCCGAGCAGTGGCAGGCCCTGGTGCCCGGCACCATCATCGGCGCACGGGTCGAGCGCTACTACGTCGGCTTCTTCAACGACGGCGAGGCCAAGGGCTTCATCATCGACCCGCTGGCCCCCGAGGCCGGCATCGTGTTCCTGTCGTTCGGTGCGCGCGGGGCCTACTACGACCCCATCAGCACCAGGCTGTACCTTCAGGAGGCTGGCAACACCATCAAGCGCTGGGGTGCCGGCTCGCCGCTGACCGCGAAGTTCAAGACTGGCATCACCCGCGTGAAGTCGCTGACCAACCCGGGCGCGGCCATGGTGGTGGCCGACGAGCCGGTGGCCGTGACGGTCACGCTCTGGGCCAACGTGCTGCAGACCGGCAACACCTTCGCCTGGACCCAGGTGTTCACGCGGACGGTCACGTCGGGTGAGCCTTTCACGCTGCCGGGCGGCTACGTGGCGCATGACTTCCAGGCCCAGCTTGAAAGCACTGGCCCCGTGTCGGGCCTGGTGGTGGCCGACGACGTTTCGGATTTCGCCTGATGGCCAAGATCCCCGACATCCCAAGCGTCGAGGACATTCCCGACGGCGCGCTGACCTGGCTGAAGAACTGGCTGGCCACGCTGCGCCTGTGGGTGCAGCTGCGCGACCCGCGCATGACGCTGGTTGGCGACCCGCTGGACAAGTTCACCGACCGCCGCGAGCTGATCGACATGGGCGTGCTGCGTCGATCGAGCGACGGCACCTTCTACGCCGGCTCGGGCAGCTCTGGCGGCGGCAGCACGGGCGGCGGCGATGCGCCCGACCTGACCCCGCCGCCGGCCCCGACGGGGCTGGATGCGGAGGCCGGCATCTTCATGGTCAACCTGTCCTGGGACGTTCCGGTGTACACCCAGGGCCACGGCAACGCCAACACGATCATCTACGGCGCGGTGTGGGCGCCCGGCACGGCGGCGCCGACCTTCAGCGATCCGCGCACGAAGCAGCTGGCCACCGCCGAGGGGTTTGCGACCCTGCACAGCTACCCGAGCCAGGCTGGCGTTCGCTGGGCCTTCTGGATCGCGTTCTTGACGGTCGACGGCGTGGAGGGTCCGCCCGGCGGCGGCGTCAACGGCGTGGTGGCCACCACCGCGCAGGACCCATCCGCGTTGCTGGCGATCCTGACCGACCAGATCCGCGAATCGCACCTGTACCGCGCGCTGGGCGACCCGATCCGTTCGATCTTGCGCAGCGCCGATGACGCAGCGACCGGCGAGGTGTCGGCCATGGTGGCGACCCACCAGGCCAGTCGCCGCGCCAAGGATGCCCTTCTGGCCGAGGCCCAGGCTCGCGGCACGGCCATCACGCAGGTGCGCACCATCGTGGCCGCCGGCGACGCCCAGCTGGCAAACCAGATCACGACACTGACCGCCGCCGTCGGTGATGCCGCCGCGGCGATTCAGGACGAGGTGGATGCACGGGTCGACGGCGACTCGGCCGAGGCCACGGCCCGCAGCCTGCTGGCCACGCAGATGCGCGGCAGCTACACCGGCACCGACCTGACGGCCGTGTCTTCGGGGCTGCTGTACGACGAGCGCCAGGCGCGCAGCTTGGCCGATGGGAGTCAGGTGTCGCGGATCGAGGGGCTGGAATCCAGCGTGGACACGCCCAGCACCGGCCTGCTGGCGCGCGCTGCATCACTGGAGGCCGTCACCACCAACGTGACCAGCGGCAACACGGCCCTGGCCACGCGCGCCACATCGCTGGAGGCTCGCGTCACAACGCCCAGCTCGACGCCAGGGAACCCGGCCTACAACGTCACCTACGCCGGCCTGGTGACGGAGCAGAGCGCCCGAGCGGCGCTGGACGGCGCTGTGTCGGCGCTGTGGACCCTGCGCGCCGAAGTGTCGGCCGGTGGCCGCACCGTCATCGGCGGCTTCGGGCTGTCGGCCACGGCCACCGTCGGCGCCGGCACGCGCATCGACTTCGGCGTGCGTGCCGACACGTTCTTCGTCGAGGCCCCTGCCGGCGGCAGCAACCCGACCGGGCGCATGACGCCCTTCACGATCCGCACCAGCACCTTCACGGAGGGCGGCGTGGCGATGTCCGCTGGCGTCTACATGGACGCGGCCAACATCGTGAACCTGACCGCGCTGTACGCGCGCATCGCGTCGCTGGTGGCAGACCAGATCACCGCGGCCAGCATCAACGTGTCGCAGCTGGTGGCCGGCTCGATGGCGGTGGGCGCCTACGCCCAGTCCACCGGCTTCATTTCTGGCCTGGATGGCTGGCGCATCAGCGGCAACGGCAATGCCGAGTTCAGCGGTGTGGTGGTGCGAGGGACGATCTACGCCTTCGCGGGGAGCATCGGCGGCAACACGATCAACTCCACCGGCATCCAGTCGCCCGGCTACTCGGCCGGCGTGAGCGGCTGGCGGCTGAGCAGTGACGGCAGCATCGACGCCAACAGCGGCACCTTCCGCGGGACGCTGAACGTCAAGAGCGCAACCAGCGGCCAGCGCCTGGAAATGACGAACAGCAAGATCACGGTCTTTGGAGCGGGCAGCTCCAAGGTCGTCATCGGGGACCTGTCCTGATGGCCTTCGGTGTTCAGGCCTTCGATTCAGCTGGGACGCTGATCTTCGACACAACCTCTGCCGGCGGCGGGGTGGTGGCCGATCTGATCGACATGGCCGACGGGGCCGCGCTGGTGAAGGAGTACCCGGGGTATGCCGGGCACACATGCCGGGCCATGGCGCTGTCCTACGCCGGACCGTATGGCACTGCTGTCGACTACGTGCTGGGCTGGCCGCGTCTGACCATCAGCAGCGGATTGCCGCGGCAGATTCTGGTGACGATGGCATGAGCTACGGCATGCGCGCCTACAACGACGCCGGGCAGCTGACCCTGGCATCGGACGGCTTCATCTTCGGCTACATCGGCAAGGCCACCTTGAGCTTCGTGCAGCAGGCCGATACCACTGGGGTCGACGACTTCTGGGGCTTCAGCAGGTACACGATCACCTGGGCTGGCCGGATCATCGTCGCGTTGCCCCTGAGCCTGAACAAGCCGCGCAACTTGATCAGCGCTTCGAAAAGCGGCAGCACCTGGACCATCGACGTCTTCAGTGGCACCGGCGCACTGGATGCGCAGGGCTTCGGCGTGCAGGAATCGTGTGAGGTTTTCGTCTTCGGACAGCCCCTGTCGGCATCCGGTTTCGGAATGGCGATCTACAACGAGGACGGCGTTCTGACTGGCGATTTCTCTCGAAAACCACTGTTCTTCGATCGAATTCTGACATTCGCCACCGATCAGATAAGCCAGTCTTTGACCGGAATTACCAAGCCGGCATTCATTGGCGTTGAGACGACGTGGCAGCGCACGACCGAGCCTCTATCGGGTGGCGGCGCGACGCCGTGGCTCAACAGAAATCTATTTGGAACGTGGATGACTGAATCGGGGAATTTGATAAGCCGATTCTCTGCGCTACAGAACAGATTTAGAGACGACGGAACCTGGCCAACTTTTCTACTTCGGCCAGCAGTCGATGTCGTGTTGATTGAGGCAAATGGGCTCACCTAAAGAGAAGGAATTGAAATGGCTTGGTATCGCGCTGGCACGGCCAGCTTCACGAGCGGCAGCAAGAACGTCACCGGCAGCGGCACGGCCTGGGTTGGCAACGTGCGCCCAGGAGACGAGATCGTCGGGCCTGACGGCCGCAGCTACGAGGTCGAGACGGTGACGGCCGACACCGCGCTGGCGATGGTGGAAACCTACGTCGGCACCACCGCGGCGGGCGCCTTCTACAAGGTCAAGCCTATCCAGGGCTGGAACCGCGACGTTGCCGCACAACTGGCGGCCCTCATCAACGACTACGGCAGCATCGAGAACGCGCTCACGGTGGCCGGTGGCAATGTGGGCATCGGCGTGCCATCGCCAACGCAGCGGCTCGATGTCAGCGGATCTGTGCGCATCGTCAATGTCGCCAATCCAAACATCCGCCTGGACGACGGCACGCGGACGCACTTCATCCAAACGGCAAGCGGCAACCTTGACTTCTACGCCGCGGGAGCCGTGGACATGACATTTACCGTGAATGGCGCAAGGCGAGCCATGGTCGACAGCAGCGGCAATATTGGCATCGGCATTGTGCCTACAGTCAAGCTGGATGTTGGCACATCGGGCGATGCTGCGGCGACCATGCTGAGGATGCAGAGCGGCGGCTACGCCACCACCGTCTCCCACGACGCAACCGCAACGGTCATCGCCAACAACTCTGCGATTCGCGGCATTGCCCTGGCGCCAAACGGGACCACGCGCCTGCTTGCTGACAACGCGGGCGTGCGCTTCACCGGCACGGTGCGCATGGACGTGGCCACCGGCACCACGGCGCCCAGCGCTGGCGGTGCTGGTGCGCTCCCGGCCACGCCGGCGGGGTACATGACGATCAACGTCGGTGGCACGGATCGCAAGATCCCGTACTACGCCTGATGTCGCATCTGGATGACCACCAGCAGCACCATCGCGCGACCATGAGCGCTCCAACTTGGCCCCCTGCGACCGACGAGGAGCTGCTGCAGCTGCTGGGCGGCAACGCGGACGCGGTGCGGGTGGTGAAGGACCTGGCCTTCGTCTCCCACGCCTACGACGACCTGATCGACCGCGACAAACCCGTGCCCGACGAGCACATCCACGCGCTGATGTGGAAGCTGATGGTGGCCATCCCCACCAACCCGTTCTGGGCGGCCAACCAGCAGCACCTGCTGCCCATCGCCATCACCGGCTTCCTCAACTGGCGCGCCGCCAACGACATGCAGGCTGGCGGCGATGTCGAGGAGTTGCGCATCGCGCATGCCATCCGGTACTCGCTCGGCGACGTGCTGCTGATGGCCATGACCATCACCTGCGGCCCTGCGCACGCAGCCGCCAACGCCCGCCGGGCCCGCCTGGCGCTGCAGCAAGACACCTGGGCCAGCTACCTGGCCGAACACAGCAAGGAGCCAGCATGCCCCTGAACATGAACCCGCAAGCCCTGCGCCGCTGGGTGGCGATGGGCACCAGGCACTACATCGACCTGGGCGATGCCCCGGAGCCTGACCCGGCCATCGGCGAAGCAGCCAAGGCCAATGCCGCCATCGCCGGCCGGATGCAGGACCTGGCCGAGAAGCAGTACGCCAAGCAGGACGCGATCTACGAGGAGTTCAAGCCGATCCTGCGCGATGCGATCACCAAGAGCGTGGCCGCGTCCGACCTGTCGACCCAGCGCAGCAACGACGCCTGGGCCGACTACAACGCGACCTGGAAGCCCGTTGAGCAGAAGCTGGCGTCCGAGTCGCTGTCCATCGGCAGCCCCGGCCGGCTGGACCAGGAAGCCCAGCGGGCGGGCGGCATGGCTACTGAGCAGGTGGACCAGGCGCTGCAGGAGAACGAGCGCACCCTGCAGATGGCCGGCGCCAGCCCCGAGAAGATCGCTGCGCTGCAGGCCTCCGGGCGCGTGCAGGGCGCCAAGACCGTGGCCGGTGCGCAGTACGCCGGCCGCAGCGCCCAGGAATCGAAGGCCATGGCCTACCTGGACAACGCGGCGCGCTTCGGCCGCAACATGACCAGCACGGGCCTTGAGACGGCCCGCCTTGCTGGCGCACAGACTGCCCAGGCCCAGGGCGGCGTGGGCGGTGTTCAAGGTGCCGCCGGCGCCGGCGCCGCAGCGGCCGGCGGGCTGCTGAGCGGCGCCGTGGATGCCAACAGCTCGGCCGGCCAGCTGTACCTGGGCCAGTACAACGCGCAGGCCCAGGCCGACCAGGCCAACAAGGGCGTCTTCGGCGACATCCTGGGCGCCGGGGCGGGCCTGCTGGGCATGAGCAAGAACGGCGCCGGAACCGGCCTGGGCATGTTCCTGAGCAGCGAGGAGCTGAAGGACGTGGGCGCCGAGGTCGACGGCAAGGCCGCCTCGGTGATGGTCGAGAAGTCGCCCTCGAAGTACTGGCGCTACAAGCCCGGCGAGGGAGACGGCAGCACCAAGGCACGTATGGGCCCGACGGCGCAGTCGCTGGCCGACGTGGCGCCCGAGGTCAGCGACGGCCACCAGGTCGACGGCATCGCCATGCTGGGCCTGCACCACGCCGCCATCGGCGGCCATGCCGCACGGTTGCGGAGCATCGAGAAGCGGCTGAGCCTGGCCGACGCAAGGGGGGCTTGAGCATGGCCGGCTACGGACTGATGAACGCGGTGCAGGCCTTCCAGCAGGGGACCGAGTTTCGCCAGCGGCAGGAGGACTGGGACAAGGAGCAGAAGAAGCTGGCCGTCACCGAGGAGGCCGACAAGGCCGCCGCCGCCGTGATCGAGGCATCGAAGGCCGAGTGGGCGATGAACGGAGCCCAGGGCACCTACCAGCCCAACGACAACACCATGCTCAAGGCGGCCCAGGCCCGCGGCGAGGTGCTGGCGCGCGGCGGCGACTGGGGCGGCTACCTGAAGAACGAGGCAAGCGTGCAGGCCCAGCGACTGCGTGTGCGCGCCGGCGCGCTGCAGCAGTACGAGCAGGACGGCGACTTCGAGAAGCTGGCCCGCACTGTCGACCCGACGATGGCCAACGGCAAGGAGATCGTCGGCAGTGAGCGCCTGGGCGGCATGCCGTCGCTGGCCTCGATCGGCCGCGAGGCAACGCCCACGAAGTACCGCTTCAAGTTCTCCGATGGGTCCGAGAACGAGGTCGACCCCGAGGCGATGGTCAAGAAGCTGAAGATGTCGCTGATCGACCCGGTGAAGGCTGCCGAGCGCGAGGTCGAGCTGAACTTCCAGCTGATGAAGACCCGCATCGAGACGGACGGCAAGGCCGAGGTCGAGCGCGTCAAGGGCGGCGAGGCCCGGCTGACCGAAGGCGTGAAGCAGAAGGGAGCCGAGAAGCTGGAGGACCGCAAGGCCGGCCACCGCCTGAACCTGGCCGATGTCGAAGGCGGCTACCGCCTGGGCGTTGCGGACAAAGCGGCCGGCGCCACCCTGGGCGCGGCCCGCATCCGCGCCGGCGCGCAGACCGATGCAGCCGAGACGGCAGCCGGCGCCTCGCGCTACAGCGCCGACAAGCGGGTGGAGGCGGCAAAGGTCGGGAAGGAGGCCAGGGGCGCCGAAACGAAGATCAGGGACTTCAAGGCCGTGCACGACGAGGTGACGCGCGTGGTCGGCGAGAAGTCCGATCAGATCCTCGGCGGCGGCGGCCGGATCAGCAACGAGGACACCCAGAACATCGCCCGCTACGCCAAAGCCCTGATCGACCAGGAAGACGCCGACCCGGGTGACGCCATCGCACGCGGCATCGAGGAGTGGAAGAAGCGTCGCGCCACGAAGCCCGGGGGCAGGAAGTGACGGTCAACGCTGACGATTACTTCGGCACGGCCACCGCGCCGGCCGCGGACGCACCCAGGAAGCGCAGCACCAACCCCGACGACTACTTCGGGAAGGTGCCCGAGCCGGTCGCGCCACAGAAGGGCACGATCGAGCGCGTGCGCGAGGCCGTCGGCAACGCGAGCGACCCCGCGCAGCGCCCGGCCGGCGAGCGCCGCGGCGGCACCAGGTCGGAAGCCCCGGCGCCCTACGGTGCTGGCGACAAGCGCGTGGAGCCACCCACCGGCAACGTTCTGGACAAGGCGCCGGCCGAGCAGCCGCCTGGCCAGCCCCTGATCGAGCAGCGCGGCGCACCCATCAGCGACGAGGCGGCCAGCGCCATCAAGCGCAGCGTGGGCGCCATGCCCACCAGCGAGGCGCCGCGGCCGTTCAGCGACGAGGCCCTGAAGTCGGCCACCGAGCTGCTGGCCGGGATGTCGCCCGAGCAGCGCGCCAACCAGCTGGCGCGCACCGACCTGCCGAAGTGGATGCGCAGCGCCATGCAGGCCGCGGCGCGCAACCTGGATAAGGTTCAGTACCCCAGCGACAACGCAGAGAGCGACGGCACTACGCTCACCAGGCGGGGGACTTACGGTGAGCCCTTGCTCCGCCCCGAGTTTGTTGAAAGCGTGCGTCAGGGGTATGCGACTGCAAAACCAGAGCAGCGCCTGTCGATGCTCAAGGAGGACGCAAAGCGTTCGGATCTGATTGGCCGCGCCGCCAGGGTGATCCTGGCTGATGTGCAAAGGGAAAACGCTCAAGCTCAAGACGCCATCTGGCAGCACCCGGCGATGTCCGCGGCAGCTGCAGCAGCGCCATCGAAGGGGGATGGCGATGGGCGAGTGATGTTCCCAGACGTCCGACCGACGCTACGAGAGCTTGCCGACAACCCCGCGATGGGGCTGGACGATCAAGACCCGCAGCGCATGCGCGAGTCAGCCAAGATGCATGCCGGCGGGCAGGCTGTTGCATCGGCAAATCTTGGGCTGGCCGGCATCAGGGACCGCGCGAAAGAAGAAACGACACCCCTGAGCTTTGAGCAGACCTGGAAAGACCTGAAGGGCGGCGTCGCCCAAGCCCTGGGCCTGGGTGTTGGTGCCGGCGCGTTTGGCGCATCGGTCGATTTCAAGGCGGCCAACGACAGCCTGGCCGACCTGGATGCAGTCGATCAGGGACAGCAACCCACCAGGACCGCAGCAGCCCAGCTGACACCCGACGGGAAACCCCGCCTGGGTGCGCCGAACCCGGTGGTGGTGGCCTACATGGCAGCGCCGCCCGAGCAGCGCCTGAAAATCAGGGAGTCACTATCTGGCGCGCTCATGCGCGACCAGGCATTCATCCAGAAATCCGCGCAAGCCATCAAGGGCTTCGAGGAGTACCAGAAGCAGCAGAGCGGGCAGCTGCCAGACTTCACCGACATCAGAACAGCCACGGACTTCGTGCGCTGGGCCATTCGCACGGGCGTGTCCACGTCGCCCACGATGGCGGCGTCCATGATCGGCGCGCTGGCTGGGCCAGCCGGCCTGGCCTTTACGTCTGGCGTCATGGCCACCGGCGACATGACGACGGCCCGGGCCAAGTTCGCCACCGACAACTTCGACCCGACCCGCTACCGCAACCCCGACCGCCAGACCGCAGCTGCCGAGCAGCAAGCGGGCCTGACCGCCCGGCACCTGGCCAAGAACGCCGGCACGACGGCGCTCCTGTCCATCCCGTATGCGGCCTTGGACTTCCTGGGCCCTGCCGGCACGCTCGCTATGGGCAACGCCAAGGATCTGGCCTCCAAAGGCTGGAAAGCGATCCTGAAGAAGGGCGCCCAGGAAATCGGCGAGGAAATGTTCAACGAGGGCGGCCAGGAGGTCGTCAACATTGCCAGCGACATGGCCGCTGGCGAGCGCAGCACAGATGTCACGGTCGCCGACGGCAAGCGGGTGATCAATGCCGCAGCGGCTGGCGGTCTGATGGGTGCCGGCGGGCATGCCGTGAACGTCGGCGCTGATGCGATGCTCAACCGACCGGAGCAGCAGATCGCGCGGGCCATCAACGGCAACGCCGGCCTGTGGGAGAAGTATTTTGTCGGCAGGTCCGTGATCCCGGATGCCGGCGGAGTCATCAAGCCCCAGCCGCCGACCAAGCTGCGTGACGAGAGCCTGAAGCGTTTTGACGAGCTGGCCGCGGCATTCGGCCTCAACCCCGAAGCGGCCAAACGTGTGCGCAAACAGGCCGAGGGCAAGGCGGCGGCCGACATCCCCGGGTTCTTGGGCCGCGTCACCGAGGCGCTGAACAAGCGCGGACTGTTTGCTCGACCTGTGACGGATGCCGGCGTGCGGCACCTCGACCTGGCCATCAATGGCGACCCGCCAGAGCAAGGCGATCCGACGATGGACGCGCCGCCGTCGTCTGCCGTGCCGGCCCCGTCAGTTCCCGTTGCGCCCCGTCCGGTCCCGTCAGTTCCCGGAACCAACGCGTCGCTGGATGCCGGCGCGCTGCTGGGCACGCCGGTCGACGAGGAGGCCCACACCGCCGCCACCAGCCCGACCAACCCGCTGCCCGAGCCCACCGATGGCCAGAAGGAGGCCGGGAACTACAAGAAGGGCCACATCAAGCTGGGTGGCCTGGACATCAGCATCGAGAACCCGCAGGGGTCGGTGCGCCGCGGCACGGACGAGGACGGCAAGGCGTGGGAGAACACGCTGCAGCACCACTACGGCTACATCCGCGGCACGCTGGGCGCCGACGGCGATCACGTCGACACCTTCATCAAGCCTGGCACGCCCGAGGACTACAGCGGCCCGGTTTTCGTCGTCGATCAGCGCAACCCGAAGACGGGCAAGTTCGACGAGCACAAGGTGCTGCTGGGCTTTGACAACCCGCAAGAGGCCGAGGCCGCCTACCGCAGCAATTACGCACCGGGCTGGGACGGCCTGGGCCACCTGACCGGCCTGGACATGCCGGCCTTCAAGGACTGGGTGCGCAATGGCAACCACAAGGCCCCATTCAGCGCAGGCTTCAAGGAGGGCCGCAATGTCGATCAGCCTGGAGTGGCTGCACCTGCCCCAGTGGCTGCACCAGCCGTTGATGGCGGAAGTGCTGTCGCTGGCGGAAGCGTCGGAAATCTGGGATCACCACCTGCTGCAGACGGGGGAGTGGGCGGTGCTGCCGCCGCACCTGTTCCCGGCGGCGCAGCGCCTGCACCTGTGGGAGGCGCCGGCAGCACCGGGCCTGCACTGAGCGATACGCCCGACTTCACCAGCACCTGGCCACGGCCGGTGCCCAACGCCGACGGCAAGGGCTCGGCCTTCGAGGGTCTGGAGGACGATCCCGAGTTCATGGCCAAGGCCGTGGCTGGCGTGCACCAGGAGGTCGGCTTCGGCGTGCAGTCGAACGTGGCCACGGCCAAGGTGCTGCGCAGCGCGATCGAGAAGGGAATCGACCCCGCCACGGGGGAGCAAGCCACGCCCGAGCGCCTGACCGAGCTGCAGGGCGAGCTGCAGGGCGCGCTCGACGGCATCGACAGCCTGCTGGGCGACTACGAAGGCGAGTTCGGCCCGGCGCACCGCGAGGCCTTCCAGCGCACGCTGGTGCCCGACCTGGCCGACCTGCATTCACCGGTGGAAGCACCGGCCCCGGAGACGGCCGCCCCGGCGCAAGAAAGCGCGGCCGCAACCACCGAAGGAGAGAGCCATGTCGAAGGGCAAGGGCAAGGGCAAGGGCAAGAAGGGCTGCTGAAGCCCACCGGCGCGGATGCGACGCCCCATCGGGGAGGTCTCGCCGCACCCGCGCCGGCCCCACTCACTGATGCGCAGAAGAAGCGGCAGGACGCGCTGAAGCGCATCGGCAAGGTGATGAACGCACCCGAGATCGAGGCGGTGGCGCCGGTTCAAGCCGACAGCGGGAGCGCCGCACCGGCGCCGGCTGCCACCGCGCCAGGCAACACCGTCGTCGAGCAAGACGGCAAGTTTTTCGTGCGCCTGGGTGATGACCGCGCCCTTGTCGGTCCGATCAAGACCCGCGCCGAGGCCGAGAGCTACGCCGCCTCCGCCGGCAAGGGCGCGCCGGTGCCGGCCGCAGGCTGGGAATCCGGCCCCTTCGCCGACCGCCTGAACAAGGCCCTAGCCGACATGGAGGCGCTGGGGCCGCAGGGCATCGAAATGGCGCGCATCGTGCGCACCGGCCTGGCCGATGCAGTCAGGGCTGGAAAGCTCGACGAGGCGCGCGTCGCGCATGCAGAGGACACGGCTCGCAAAACGGCCGGCCGCCTGAACCGGCAGCCGACGACCTGGGAGCCGATGACGCTGGAGCAGCTGCAGGCCGAGGACAGCACCGTCGGCACGCTGCCCGAGGCGATCCAGCAGGCCGCGCTGGCCAAGATGAACGAGCTGGGCCCGCAGCTGGCCGCCCAGGGAGCCAAGAGCTGGCGCGAGGTCGACGCCAGCTGGCCGAAGGAGGCCACGGACACCAAGGCCAAGATGCTGGAGGTCCTGCAGGCCCTCATGCACCTGGCGCCGGCCCGCTACGCCGAGGCGAAGGACCACAAGAACCGGAACCCCGACAAGCTGGGTCGGATGGAGGACTTCGCCACCCAGGTGCTGGGCATCGACACCCGGGCCCACCCCGGCGTGGCCACGGACAACCAGATCACCGTCGGCGCCGGCGTGCGCACGACCAAGGCCAAGGCCAAGGCCGTCCAGCTGTACCCGAAGACCGTGGCCGGGTCCGAGCTGCTGGGCTGGGTCAACCGCGCCGGCGGCATCAGCTACGAGCTGCTGCATGAGCTGAGCTTCAAGCGCGAGACGGGCAAGCTCGACCGGCACGGCAAGCCGGTGTACGCCTGGCTCAACCCGAGCGGCGGCCCGAACGTGGGCGCCAAGGGCCGGCCGGGCGGGCATGGCCTGTTCCGCGAGGGCGGCCTGGGTATGGACTACCTCACGCAGGCCTTCGAGGAGTCGGGCTTGATCCGCCCGGGCTCGATCGCGGACGACTACAAGGCCGCCGACGAGGCTGTGCAGGAAATGATCACCGCGGCCCTGAACAAGGCCGAGCCGGAAGCCTTCACCGACGTCGAGGCGAACGCCGAGAAGGAGAAGGACGCAGCCTGGTACGCGCACATGGAGGCGCAGAAGGCTGACGAGGCCGAGGAGATCCGGCTTTTCCTGCTGGGCGAGGTCGGGCTGAGCGAGTCGCCGGTTGAGGAGCAAGATGACAGCTTCTGGGCAGCAGACAATCCGGCCTGGGATCAGCCGAGCGAATCCCTCACGATCGAGGATCTTCTGTGGTCCCTGGGCCTGTCTGACACCGAGATCGGCGAGTACCTACAGCTTCAAGAAAGGCTGAACGATGCCCACGAAGAAATCGCCCGTTCGGACGGCTACGGAGAAGAAGATCGAGCTGGCCGAGAAGCTGATGGCAATGTCACCGGAGAAGCGCGGGCAGCTGGCCCGCCTGGAGCGGATGCGGCGCGGCCTGCCGGTGGCCAAGGCCTCGGACAAGTAGTTTCGGCCGTCGCCAGCCTGGATGACAGGCTGGCCATCGAGGTTGCCAGGGCGCTGGGCGTTGAGCTGGGAAGCTCGACGCCAGCAGATGCCCGCACGTCAATCCTCATGCGGGATGACGTTGCCATCCTGGCCGCCATCGACCAGGCGCGCGGCACGCCGGCCTTCGGCCTGGAGGCCCAGACGCCCGAAGACCTCAAGGCCAAGGCCGAGCGCGAGGCCGCCGCCGTGGAGGCCGAGCGCCGCCGGAAGACCGCCGAGCAGGAGCGCCTGCGCAAGGAAGCCGAGGACCGCGACAACCGCGCCCGCGCCGATCAGACGGTGGACGACTTCCAACTCGGCCAGATGGGCACGGCCAGCGTGACCCTGACCGACGCCGCTGGCGGCAAGCGGGTGGTGGCGACCAACAGCAAGACGTTCCAGCGGATCAAGCAGGAGCCCAATGAAGCAGCGCGACCGAACCCCCAAGCCGCAGCAGGAGAAGGCGCAGCGCCGCCCGCGCCAATCGACGCCACCATGGCCGCGCCGGTGGAGCCGGCCGTGGAGCCTCCGCGCGAGCGCAACGCAATGGGCCTGCCGATGGGCACGCGCCCGGGGCCGGCCGAGAAGGCAACAGCCGGCGATCTGAAGGCCGACGACTGGATCAGCCAAGACGGTCAATTCATCCGCGTGCGCAATGCCACGCAGGGCGCGGATGGCGCCGTCACGCTGGACCTGGACGGCATGATGTCCCGGCAGACCGTCACCGTGCCCGCAGGGCAGACTGTCTCCCGGCACAAGATCATCAGCGCCAAGCCGGCTGCCGCGCCAGCAGCACCAGCCGCACCGGCGCCCGCGCCGACGCCGGCCGCGCCGGTCCTGCAGACCCTCGAAGCGCAGACGGCCGAAGACCTCAAGGCCAAGGCCGAGCGCGAGGCCGCCGCACTGGAGGCCGACCGCCGCAAGCGCGCGGTGGAACAGGAGCGCCTGCGCAAGGAAGCCGAAGGCCGCGACATCAAGGCGCGCGCCGACGCAACCGTGGACGACTTCCAGCTCGGCCAGAGCGCCGATCAACAGCTGAGCGGCATGACCGATCTGTTCGCCGATCCGCCGGCGCCGCCCGTGTCGCATCTACCAACTGGCCGTGACAAGAATGCCATCGCGCTGCGCAAGCGGGTGGCAGTGTTGAAAGCCCTGCGGGAGTGCCTGGGATGAACGTCGACGAGCTGTTTCAAGTCCTCAAGAAAATTGAAGATCGAGCGGCCGAGCAAGATGCGCTGCGCACAACGCTCATGGAGATCAACGCCGCGTTGTGCGACGTTGTTGTCGCCATGGAGCGGTCGGCGCCAACAACCGCCGCCGCCATTGCGCAGGAGGTCGGGAGGGCGCTGCGCTCGCTGCGGCTCGATACGCCACGCGCTGACCCAGGTGGGTTTGAAATCGACTGGCAAACCGACCGCGAAGGAAACATCAGAAAGGCCATCGTGACACCTATCACGAGAGCCAAGGCCTGAATTCCGGGGCCGCAACTGCACGACCTGAGCTGATCCACAAGGACCATAGAAGCGTATGCCCAAACTCGCCAACCTCGTCGCAGAGACCGCTACCGCAAGCGGCTCGGGCCCCTTCTCCCTGACTGGCGCGGTGAGCCAGCGTCGAGCCTTCGCCGCCGGCTACTCGGACGGCGACACCGTGGCCTACCGCGCCGCGCAGGATGCGCTGTGGGAGCTGGCGATCGGCACCTACAGCGGCAGCACTCTGACGCGGGACACGATCCTGGCGTCCAGTGCCGGCGGTACGACGCCCGCACCGTTTGTGGCCGGAAATCCGATCACCGTGGTGGCGACCGCGGTGGCTGAAATGCTGGCCACGATGCCGAACACCATCCCAACCGGCACGGCGGTCCCATTCCGCGCGAACACGCAGATGGCGCAGCGCAGCGTCACCGGAGCGTTGACGTTCACCATCGACACGACCGCCGCGGTGGACGGCGCCAGTTGCGCCTTCGACCTGATCGCAGACGGGTCGAACGTTCCGACCTTCCCCTCGCCGTGGCGGCAGTGGGGCGGCTCCTACGTCAACACCAACGGCATCCGCAACACCATCATCTGCTTCCGCCTGGGCGGCATCTACTACTGGTCGGTCAACGTGGCGGTCGGCGCGACGCCGGAACTGCCGCCGGCAGCACCGACTTTCTCGTCCACGCCGGCAATCATCGGCACACCCACGATCGGAGCGGCGACGAGCTACACCGGCGGCACCGTTGCCGGCAACCCGACCCCGACCGTGGCGCGTCAGTGGACGCTGGACGGCGTGGACATCAGCGGTGCGACCGCGGCCACCTACACGCCCGTCAGCGGGGATGCCACGAAGACCTTGCGCGTGCGAGAGACGGCCAGCAATGGCGTGTCCCCGGCTGCCAGCAGCACCAGCGCAGGGGTGGTGATCGCCGCTGCCGCGACCGCGCCCAGCTTCAGTGCCGCACCGGCCTACTCGCCGTCGCCAGCGACTGTCGGCATCGCATCCACCTGCAACACGGGCACCGTCGCTGGCACCGCCCCCATCACCTACACCTATCAGTGGAAGTTGGGGGGCACCAACATCAGTGGCGCGACCGCCAGCAGCTACACGCCGGTGGCGGGGGATGCCGGCGGCTCGCTGACGTGCACCGTGACCGCGACCAACAGCGTGTCGTCGGCAAGCTCCACGACCTCCGCCGCGACCGTCACCAACGTCGCGCCAGGCGCCATCAGCGGCCTGACCGTGGGCAGCGTCACAGGCACCAGCATCGCGCTGTCGTGGACCGCGCCGAGCGCCGGCGGCACGCCGACCGACTACGAAATCCAGTACGCGGCGGCGGGCACCAGCTTCGCGTCGCCAACCACCTTCTCGGACGGCACCAGCACCACGACCAGCGCCACGATCACGGGCCTGTCGGGCGGCCCGTTCGATGTGCGCGTGCGGGCGGTGAACGGCGCGGGCAACGGCGCCTACGTCAGTTCACTCGGCATCGCCTTGAGCGACCCGAACATCTTGACACTGACCAACCTGACCAGCTTCACCGCTTCGGGCAGCGTCTACACCAAGACCGCCGGGGTCACGAGCGGTGCCTGGGTCTGCACGGCGGACACCGGCGCGCTCGGCTTGGTCGGCGACGGCTGGATCAGCATCGACTTCAGCGACGCCCCCGTGGCGACCGTGCCCAACTCGATCGGTTTCTCGCTCGATGTCACCCAAGGCCAGTCCGTCACGGACGGCTGCGATTACCTCTGGCTGTGTGCCGGCAACAGCCACGATGTCCTGCTGACAAACGCAACTGTCGTGGCAGACAACCCGGGCCCCGGCTACATCGATGCCGCGGCTGGCAAGCGACTGCGACTTCTCGTTGCGGGGAGCGTGGTCAAAGCGCAGTTCAGCACCGACAACGGCGGCACTTGGACCGACTACCACACGTTCGCGCTGGCGCGGCCGGGTGGCAAGCTGTTTGCCAAGTTCTGGGGCTACGGAGCCACAGCAGGCGGGCCAACCGTCATCCGCAACCCTCGCGGCTCTGGCCTGACCTGACGCCATGAACCTGTCGACCATTCTCAGCATCCTGCCCCGGGGGGCAAGCGCCCCGCCGCCATCGCCCTCCTACGTCAACGCGACCCATCAGTACCTTGCGGAAAGCATGGTGGCCTCTCAGTGGAAGCGGTGGACGAGCGCCAACCGAGGCGGGGTCGACCAGACGACCATCACCGCCTCGATCGCCGGCACGACGATGACGGTCACATCGGCCTCTGCGGACACCCTCGGCAAAGGCCACTTCATCACAGGCAGCGGCGTCTCAGCGGACACCCGCATCGTGCAGCAGCTGACCGGCTCGCCGGGCGGCACCGGCACGTATCAGGTCGACAAGACGCAGACGCTATCCAGCCGGTCGCTCTTGAGCGACGTGAAGCTCCCGCGCACGCTGGCGAACTTCGACGGCGGCGTGGCCTGGGCCTCAGACGCTGTGGTGGCGGGGAACGTCAGCGATTCCGGCGGCGTCGGTGCGCAGTTGGTGCAGGCGTTTACCGCGAGCGTCATCAACACCTTCGATGGCCGCATCGTGACCCGGGCGGGCGGCCACAACGCGGGCATGGACGGGTCGGTTCTGGTCACTGACCTGTTGGCGGGTCCGGGGTGCAAGTTCCGGGTGATGGCTCGCTCCGGGAAGGTGCGCCCGTGGGTCAACACCTGGCCCGCCTGGCTGCAGGACTCCACCACCATCAGCGCCGAAGAACTCGGCACCACCGCAGCCATCGTCACAGTCAATGGGACGGCCGGAACGCAGACCCTCACCGCGCCGAGCGCAGTCGCGGAGGGGCTGACAGGCCCTGCCAGCATGGTGTCGGGGGACTCCTTCATCGGCGGCGTTGCGGGCATCCCGATGGGCGCCTACGTCACCGGCATTTCGATGTCGGGCAGCAGCGCCACGATCACGATCAGCCAGCCTCTGACTGCTGATGTCAGCGGGGCTCTGGCGACGATCCGGCGCGGTGCCTACATCAGCGTCGAGAGCAGCATCGAGAACGTTTCGATGCCGCATGCGTGCCAGCACTACTTTGGCAACTATGCGGTGCCGGGGAGCAGCAAGGTTCTGGTCAGCGGCGGCTACATGGGCGGGCGCAATTACGCCCACAACCTCGGGGGCGGGTGGATCTTCGACCCGTCCCAGGAAACGTCGCCGAACAAGGGGGTGCTAGGCCCTCTCCAGATGGCCGCGGGCGCGACGCACAACAAGCTGGCGCGACTCGGCTTCGCCGGGCCGGCGCACAACGGCGGTAGCGGGATCATGGGCGCACTGGCGGGCTCCGACGTGACCGGCAGCGTCTACCTGGCCGGGTGTGCCACCGACAGCGGCCGGGTGTCCTTGTGGCGCTACAACAGCGTCGACACGGCCCCGAGCCTGACGAAGATCGCCGATGCCGGGTACAACTTCGCCCCGCCATCCGTCTACGTGACCAACGCCGTTGTCTGCCCCGATCCACGCCTGGGCGGGGCTGCGCGCATGTTCTTCATGGATGACGCGCCGGGCATCAACAGCCAGTTCGATGTGTTCTCCGACATCGACGGCACGCCAGGGCAGTATTTCGCCTGCACCTGGCCGACCCGCCCGACATTCGCGGCCACGAGCGACAGCGGCAGGCGCGCGTTTGCCTACTGCTGGAACAGCGACCGCCAGGTCATGGCCTGCCACACCGGGACCGCGATCTACGAGTTCACGCTGACCTGGAACGGCACGACCTATGTGTCCTCGGCCTGGACCAACGTGACCGCGGGCGCGACCGGCGACGTGCCAACGAAGGTCGCCAGCGAGTATGACCTGATGCCCATCGCCTATTTCCCCGCCCCGTACCGGGCCTATGCGGTGTCCGATCAGTATTTCAACGTCCGGTTCTTCCGCAGGGACTGACCATGCTTGGCTTTTCACCGATCGGGCTCGAATCTGTCGGAGGCGATGGCCCGACAAGCCCGCCTACCGGCGGTGGCGAGGGGCCGACTTCGACCACCGGGGCACCAACCATTTCGGTCGGCCCGGTCTCTGCCGTCGTGGAGGAAGGGGCAAGCGCATCCTTCTCGGTGACGGCCGCCGGCACTGCGCCGCTGACGTATGACTGGCTTGTCAACGGCAACGCCTATCCCGGCGCGGCTGGATCGACCCTGGCATTCAACGCGGCCCTGATGTTCGATGGCGACTTGATCGCCGTGCGCGTGAGCAATGACTATGGCTCTGTGCTTTCGGAGCCGGCAGAGCTGTCGGTGACGCCAGTGGGAACTGCGCCGACCGCCGCCGAGAGCCGGCAGATGGTGCGTTGGATCACTGAGCTGGCCGGCCTGCATGGACTGCTTCCAGGTCACCCGCTGCGGGTGTCGCAAAGCGGCCGAACGGCCGGGAGCATTGCGCAGTCGATCGTCGATGGAAGTACCACCACGGTATCTCGCAAGTGAGCCTGAGCACGCGAGCCATCGCTACACATGGCCTTGGCTTTGGGGCCGGGTTGACGGCCGTGCAAGGCATTGGCCAGTGGGGCGCCGTCGCAGTCAGTGGTCCTGACGATGACGGCGACAACGATCCCTACGAGCAGGCGCTGAAGAAGATCAACCGGCAAGCTGCCACGGCCAAAAGAAATCGCACGATCATGCAGCTGACCGTGGCCTTGATCATGAGCGGAGTGATTCAATGAGCTTGACCACCTGCATGGCCAAGGCCGGCGATGCCCTGACTTTCGCCGACAAGACCCAGGTTCTGAAACTGGCCGCAACCAGGCGTAGCGAAGGCTTGGCGCCCGACGATGCAGCGCGGGCCGCAGTCGACGAGGTGCTGGCCGGCGTCCAGGCTGAGCTGCAAGCGCACCTGGCCGGCCCCGCCGCCGCGCCCGCACAACAGCCTGAGGCGGCCGCGGCCGCGCCGGCACCGGCGCCCACGCCAGTGCTGCAGCCAGCGCCCGCCGCACCGCGCTTCAAGGTCGGCGACCTGATCGTGGTGCGTGACCGCATGGACCCGAGGGTCGAGCCCATGACCGTGCGGGTGACCAAGGTGTCGGTGCTGCCGCCGGCTGGCGGCCGCCCGGGCGCAGTGCTCTACAGCTACCTGGACCCGCGCTTCGCTGGCGTCGACGTTGTGCCTTCGGCTGTGGACATGGATGGTGAAGTCGAGGCAGCCCCGCCCGGCGCCGTGGCCACGCCGCGCAAGGTCGACACTGCCCCCAAGCCCGGTGCGGCCCTGGCCGGCGCGCGCCGCGATGCCGAGAGCACCGTCAGCAGCCTGGCCACCGAGGCGACCAACGCCGGCGCCACCAACCTGGCCGAGGCGATCGGCAGCCTGCGCATCAGCACCGGCCAGCCCAACGACCGAGGCGAGCCGCCGGCCTACGCCCGCATGCTGCGCGAGCGCTTCCCGCAGCTGCTGGACCGCGCCAAGGCCAACCCGGGCGACCGCTTCGACGACATCCGCGCCGGCAAGACGCCCAGCACCAAGGTGCTGACGCCCGAGGAGGCCCAGGCCGCGAAGCAGAAGCGCCTGGAGGCCCTGGCCGGCATCAGCAAGGTGCTGGGCAACAAGGTGCAGGAGGAGGGCGCGAGCTACAACGGCCAGGCCGCCGCCACGCTGACCCCCGAGCAGGAGCGCGAGCTGCTGCCGCTGCTGGCCGAGCTGCTGGACGCCGCGGTGATGGAGGGCAAGACCGGCTTCGCCGACGCGGCCCGGCAGGCGCTGGACGACATGGCCGGCGCGCTGGGCCAGGCCTACGCCGACGCGCTGACGATCAAGCACCTGCAGGGCGCCTACATTTCGATGTCCTCGCGCTACCCCGAAGGTCAGGTCGACGACCTGATGACGGTGGCGCAGTTCAAGAGCAAGGACCAGCTCAAGGAGACGACCGATGCTGCAGATCCCGCAGGAGACGTGGAACCAGATCGCCCCGCTGGCGACGACCCCGTGGCGCCGTCTGTTCTCGATGGACCGACCGCAGATCGGCCAGGCGATGGACAAGCTGGCCAAGCGACTGGCGGCCGAGGGGGTCGACCCGGCGGTGGCACTCGCGTACCGCGAACTCGCACCCCTGCTGCAGGAGCGCAAGGCGATCCAGGCCTTTTCGGCGACCAGCCCGACGCCCCTGCCGGAAGTGCTGACGGTCAACGAGGCGCTGATGCTGGCGATTCAGGATCACCGGCTGGTGGTGTCACAGACGAGGGCGTTGAGGAAGCTGCTCGAAGGGCCGCCGCCGATCGACTGACCCGCGGCAAGCAGCAGCGCGAGGCCGAGGGTGTCGCCGTTGTCCCGGCTGACATCGACAACATCCGCGACACGCTGCCGGTGCTGCTGCCCGAGCAGCAGGACGATGTGCTGTTCGCCGAGACGCGCCTGGCGCTGGAGGACGGCTACGGTGTGCTGTTCACCAACGGCACGGGCACCGGAAAGACCTTCACCGGCCTGGGCATCATCAAGCGCTACGCCAAGCAGGGAAAGACGAACATCCTGATCGTGGTCCCCGACGACCCGATCAAGCAGGGCTGGCTGCGCTCGGCGCCGATGCTGGGCCTGAGCGTCACCGAGCTGGCCGACACCACCGACGCCGGCACCGGCATCGTGGTGACGACCTACGCCAACCTGCGCGACAACGTGGCGGTGGTGAAGCGCCAGTGGGACCTGGTGGTCAGTGACGAGGCGCACGAGAACGGGTCGGCCAAGGACGGCTCGATCACCGATGCTGGCTACGCCATCCGCGCGCTGACGATGCACCCTGAGGGCATCACGAAGCGCGCGCGCATGCAGCATCCCGAGCTGGCAGCCAAGATCGACGCGCTGCAGGCGCGCTATGACGAGGCCACCAAGAAGAAGCAGAACGCGCTGGCGCTGCAGCTGGCCGAGCAGCTGCGGCCGCTGCGCATGGAGTTCGCCGGCTACCGGCAGGAAGTTGGCGACCTGGTGTACGCCCGCCAGGGCAAGGCACGGCCGCGCGCCGTGTTCCTGTCGGCCACGCCATTCGCCTGGGAGAAGAATGTCACCTGGGCCCAGGGCTACCTGTTCGACTGGAACAAGGGGCACTCGGACAACAGCGACCTGTCGGCCTACGAGGCCTACATGGTCGAGAACTTCGGCTACCGCATCCGGTACAGCAAGCTGACCGAGCCGGGCGTGGGCGTGAACCGCGGCGTCATGCAGCGGGCCTTCAACACGCGGCTGAAGCGCGAGGGCGTGCTGTCGGGCCGCATGCTGTCCAGCGAGTTCGACTACGACCGCCGCTTCGTCGAGGCCAACAGCCACATCGGCCGGCGCATCGACCAGGGCATGGCCTGGTTCTGGGACACCGAGATCAGCAGCCTGGGGGAGCTGCCCGTCGACCCCGAGGCCGACTACGACCAGACCGTGCGCAGCGCGATGCACAAGGTGCTGAACGCCCTGCGCTCGAAGTTCGACTATCACAGCCGGCTGCGCATGCTGGAGGCGATGAAGGCCGAGGCGGCCATCCCGTACATCCGCGCGCACATGGCCGCCGGCCGCAAGATCGTCGTCTACCACGACCTGATCAAGGGCCAGCACCTGGATCCCTTCGGCATCGAGTTCGACGCCGAGGACTCGCCGGTGGAGGCCGCCATCCTGGAGCGCTGGCAGGACGAGTTCGCCGACCTGGTGAGCTATGACTGGGACGGCCTGCAGTCGCCGATCGAAGCCTTCCAAAAGGCCTTCGGCACCCAGCTGCGCCTGCTCAACGGCCAGATGGGCGGCGGCGACAAGGCCAAGCAGCGCAGCATCGACGACTTCAACAACGACGACCTGGGCCCGATGGTGCTGCTGGTGCAGTCGGCCAAGGACAAGGGCTGGAGCGGCCACGACACCACCGGCAAGCACCAGCGGGTGCTGATCAACCTGGGCCTGCCGCTGCGGCCCACCCAGGCTATCCAGCAGGAGGGCCGGATCTACCGCGTGGGCCAGTCGAGCAACGCGATGTTCCGCTACTTCAACACGCGGACGAACTGGGAGCGCCAGGCCTTCGCCAACCAGATGAGCCGGCGCGCCGACACGGCCGAAAACCTGGCCATGGGCGAGGAGGCCCGCGGCCTGCTGGACGCCTACGTCACCAGCTTCGAGGAGACGGGCGAGTGGGCGCCGGGCTACGAGGGCGAGGGCACCGGCGGCAAGGCGGCTGACCGCGCCGCCGCCGGCAACCTGACCGAGTTCGACCTGGCCAAGAGCTACTACTGGGCCCAGCTGAAGAAGACCGCGGCCACCAAGGCCCAGGAGGGCACCGACTACTTCGCCACGCCCGAGCCGGTGGGCCTGAAGATGGTGCAGTGGGGCGACGTGCGCCCGGGTGAGTCGTTCCTGGAGCCCAGCGGCGGCCACGGCGCCATCGCGCGGTGGGTTCCCGAGGGCGTCAAGGGCCTGGCCATCGAGCCCAGCCCGCGCCTGGCCCCGCGCCTGGAGCTGGCCTTCGACGGCAAGGTGCGGCAGGAGCGCTTCGAGGATCTGTCGTCGGTGAACAAGGCCGACGTGATCGCCATGAACCCGCCCTACGGCACGGGCGCGAAGACGGCGATGGAGCACGTCAGCAAGGCCTTCAACGAGCACCTGGAGATCGGCGGCCGCCTGGTGGCGCTGCTGCCCGAGGGCCCGGCGGCCGACGCGCGCCTGGACAAGTTCCTGACCGGCAGCAGCGAGCAGCCGACCCGGGTGCTGGGCACGGTGCAGATCGACCGCAACGACACCCGCGAGCTGCGCAAGGGTGACGTGATCTTCACCAAGCTGTCCTGGGCCAAGAAGGCCGTGCTGCGCGGTGTGCGCGCCGAGGGCGGCTACTGGGTCAAGGTCGACGGCACCACCGGCGAGACGGCCGTGCAGGCCGACCAGATCATCGACGTGGACAGCCGCGGCCCGATGAAGGAGACGGTGCCCAACAGCGAGGGCGCGCACGTCGTGGCCGTCATCCGCCTGCCCGAGGACACCTTCGCCCGGGCCGGCACCAAGGTGCGCACGCGCGTCGTCATCATCGACAAGCTGGCCAAGGACCAGGCCGGCCCGGCCCGGGTCGACTACGACCTGTCGCGGCTGGAGAGCGTCGAAGACCTGTTCGACGAGATCGAGGGCCTGGAGATCCCGGCGCGCACCAAGCCGCGGCCGGCCGATGACGAGGATGGCCAGGCCGTGCCAGCCGCCGCTGGCAAGCCCGCAGGCCAGGCCAAGCCACAGGGGGCAGCCAAGGCTGATGCGGCCAAGTTGGGTGAGGACGTGGCCAGGTCCAACGGCCTGCAGACCGTCGAGCACACCAGCCAGAAGGGCAACCAGCTGCGCGGCGTGGTGCTGCGGCATATCGGCCTGGCGCCGGTGAAGGTCGGCTTCCCGGACGCCTTCGCTTTCTCGAAGGACGGCGGGGTGTTCGTGAAGTTCGCGGCCCTGCCGGCGGTGCTGGAGCGCTTCCCGTTGCCGCCGGTCGCCCAGGAGGAGGCCGCGGTGTATGCTGTGCGAGAGCCTGATGCCAACTACGATGTCTACCTGTTCGGAGATCCTGTACCCGCCCCCGGAACCCGAGGGACTGCTGCTGGGCGCGCGGCCAGGCCAGCGAACGTACAGCCCGCCCGCGTCCTATCGGTGCGAGCCGATCAGGCCCTGCCAGGCGTCTACCGCGTCACCAGCCAGCTCGTCGCCGTCGGACAGCGCACCCTGCCCGTTGCAGCCGTGCGCAGCTGGGGCGACGCCGCCGCCGCACTCGCCAGCCTGAGCCGGTACGCCGTCGAGCACTTCGACGCGCTGGTGACGGACGCCGCCGGCAAGCCGCTGGCCATCGTCGGGTCGTTCAAGGGATCTGCCACCGAGTCGCCAGCCTACTCGGCTGTGGTGCTGGCCGAGGCTTTGCGCATCGAAGGCGCAGCGGCTGTCTGGGCAGTCCACAACCACCCGTCTGGGCTCGTCGACCTGTCGCGCGCAGATCTGCACCTGTCGGCCAGCTTCAGCAGGGCCTTTGCCCCATCGCGCATCCGCTGGATGGGCCTGGCCTCGGTCGGCACCGATGGCACCGACGTGCGCTACAGCAACACGACCGACGACCCCAACGTGCAGCAGCGCGGCATCGTGGTGCCGGGCAAAGCAAGCATGAGCGTGCCGGTGGTCGAGCGCACCATCACGCCAGGTGGCGCACGCACCGATGTGATCGACGGGCCGCAGCAGGCCGCCCAGCAGGCGATCAAGTTGATGGGCGCTGATCCGCGGCCGGGCCTGGTGTTGCTGTCGAGCCAGCAGGCTGTGGTGGGCTGGGTGCCGCTGGACGAGTTCGACCCTTCCCGCCTGGCCGGCAATGGCCGCTTCGACACGCTGATCAACAGCGTGATGGAGGCCGGCGCCACCCGCGTGCTGATCGCCAACCCCAACTGGCACTTCAGCGAGCGCACCGTCGGCAACATCGCCAGCGCCCTGGCCCTGGCTGATGTCAGGACGCTGGATGTGATTGACCCGATCCGCGGCACCAGCTACGCCAAAGAGGGTGTGCGCATGCCGATGGACCTTCCGGTCCTGAGCGGCATCGAGGGCCCGGTGCAACCTGGTGGCGCCCCGGTGGCCGAGCTGCGCGCCGCGGTGGCCGATGCCACCCTGATGTGGGACACGTCGCCCGGCATGCCGCGGGTCAGCGTGGTGCCCACCGCGGCGGCGCTGCCGACCGACATCCAGCAGCTGCTTCACGACATGGCCGCCTTCGAGACGACCCGCGGCCTGATGATGCCCGATGGCCGGGTGTACCTGGTGGCCGACCGGATCAACAACGCGGCCGAGGGCCAGGCGGTGCTGTTCCATGAGGTCTACGGGCACTTCGGCATCCGCGCCTTCCTGGGCCAGGAGAGCTACGAGAGTCAGATGGGCCTGCTGCGCATGGCCAACCCGAAGCTGGCGACCGAGGCCGAGGCCTGGATGGCCGCCTACGGCCAGGACCAGATCGACGCCCGGGTGAAGAACGGCGCCACGCGCGCCGACGCCACGCGCGCGGTGCGGGCGCTGGCGGTCGAGGAGGCGCTGGCCGACCGCGCCGGCGCGCACGAAGCCCCGAAGAACTGGAAGCTGGTGATGGCGCGCCTGCAGAAGGCGCTGCGGGCCATGGGCTGGGACGGCGTGGCCAACATGCTGGAGCGCATGACCGAGGCCGAGACGCACGCGCTGCTGATGTCGGCACGCCAGGTGCTGCACGGCCAGGCGAAGCCGCACTTCAACACGCTGTCGGCCGAGCTGGGCGGCGCGATGGACCGGGTGACCGAACCCGGTCCGTTGCTGAGCCAGCCCCAGCCGCCGGCACCCGCCACCCTCAAGCCCAGCAGCACCCTGCTGGACAACGCGGTGCGCATCCCGGTGCAGGCCGTTGAGCGCGTGGCGCTGGGATGGACCAAGGGCAAGACCATCGGCGGCAACTACAACCGCCTGATCGAGGTCGCCGACCGCAGCCTGTCGGTCTTCGGCGACGCCTACGAGTACGCCAAGGCCGGCCTGGTGGATCAGTACGGCCTGACGCCCGAACACACCGACCGCAAGGTGGACATGAAGACGGCGATCCGGGTGGGCGCCCGCAAGACCGGCCAGATCGTCGACAAGCTGCGGGCACTGGACCGCGCGCAGAGCCGCATCGCCTACCTCTGGATGACGACCCGGCCCGACGACCCGCGGGCCGAGCAGGCCATGCGTGACGCCGCGACCCTGTTCGATCAGCTGCCCGAGGAACCGCGCCTGGTGCTGGCCAGCCTGAAGGCGGACATCGAGCACCTGAGCGACGAGGCCGTGCAGCTGGGCCTGCTGAGCCAGGACGTGCGCGACAGGCACACCATGGCCTACCTGCACCGCAGCTACGAGCGCTACGAGGCGACCGACGCCGGCGCCAAGGTGGCGCGCGCCCGGGCCATCAAGGTGCTGGGCGAGCAGTTCAAGGGCCGCGGCATGCGCCACGACGCCGGCATGGCCCAGATCGCCGAGTCCGATTGGTGGCAGCGCAAGACCAACGGCCAGGCCCACGACCCGAGCCTGAAGGGCAAGCGCTTCCACCGGCTGGAGCGGCGCGCCACGCCAGACACCGAGACGCCCGAGCTGTTCAGCGACGAGAACGGACAGCCGATGGGCCGCCTGCAGCAGGTGGTCTACTGGCCCGAGGACGAGGCGATCCCGCGCCAGTACGCCGACTGGCGCAACGATGGCGTGTGGGAGGCGCGCTTCTTCAACAAGGCCGGCAAGCTCGGCATGTGGCGCGACTTCACCCTGGCCGAGCGCACGAAGCTGGGCGAGATCCAGGAGGTCAAGTACGCCACGGCCGTCACCATGATGCAGATGGTGCGCGACGTGGAGACGGCCCGCTTCCTGGACTGGGTGGCCCGCAATGAGGCGGTGCTGAACGAGAGCCAGCTGCCGGCCGACGCCGAGCCCGTGGAGGCCAGTACCTGGCTGACACGCAGCTACCTGAAGCGCGAGTGGGTGCAGGTGCCCGACAGCACCATCCCCGGCACCGCGGTGAAGCGCTACGGCAACCTGGGTGGCCGCTGGGTGCCCGGCCCGGTCTGGAACGACATCCGGCAGATCGCCGAGCTGAGCGACCAGAACGACCTGAGCCGCGCCTTCCAGACGATGCTGCGGGCGTGGAAGGTGTCGAAGACCGCGCTGAGCCCGGTCACGCACACCAACAACGTGATGTCGAACTTCATGCTGGCCGACATGCACGACATCCAGGCCCGGCACATCTACGCCGCCCTGCAGGCCATGCTCACGCACAAGAGCAGCGACGAGGCCAAGCGGCTGATCGAGGCTTTCCAGGACAACGGCGGCGACGCCGGCATGTTCAACGAGTCGGAGATCCGCGAGGAGCTGTTCCGCCCGCTGCTGGAGGAGCTGCGCAAGGAGATCGAGCACGAAAGCGGCACGGCCCTGATCACCGCGGCCCAGGTGGTCGACCTGTTGGGCCACCGGCAGCTGCGCCAGGCCTGGGCAGCCGCCGGCGAGACGAAGGTGGGCAAGAAGGCCGCCTGGCTGCCGAAGCGGATGATGAAGCTCTACGGCCTGGAGGACGAGCTTTTCCGCCTGGCCGCCTTCATCAAGGCCCGGGCCGACGGCGTGAGCGACCGCGAGGCCGGCAAGTTCGCCCGCGACAGCTTCCTGAACTACGAGATCACCGCGCCCTGGATCAACGCCATGCGCCGGTCGGCCTTCCCGTTCATTGCCTTCACCTACCGCGCCGCGCCGATGCTGGCCAAGGTGTTCGCCGAGAAGCCGCACAAGCTGGTGAAGTACATGCTGCTGGCAGCGGCCCTCAACGCGCTGGCCTACGCCGCCCTGGGCGACGACGGCGACGAGGACCGCGAGCGCTCGCTGATGGCCGACGAGAAGGCCGGTCGAATCTGGGGCTTCATGTCGCCCAAGCTGCTGCGCATGCCCTGGAACGACCGCAACGGCTCGCCGGTCTTCCTGGACATCCGGCGGTGGATTCCTGCCGGCGACATCGTGGACATGGGGCAGAGCCAGTCGATGATCCCGGTGCCGCCGCCGATCGCCCCGGGCGGCCCGCTGATGCTGCTGGCTGAGTTCATGCTGAACAGCTCGGCCTTCACCGGCAACGACCTGGTGAAGCGCACCGACGACTGGGACGAGCGCCTGGCCAAGTCGGCCGACTGGCTGTGGAAGGGCGTGGCGCCCAACTTCCCGCTTCTGCCGGGCACCTACTCCTTCGAGTCGCTGGCCGCCACGGCCCGCGGCCAGGTCGCGGCCGGCCCGTTCGGCCAGGAGAAGGCCAGCATGCCGCAGAGCCTGCTGTCCGCGGTGGGCGTCAAGGTCGGCAGCTACCCGGTGGAGACGCTGGACTTCAACGCCAAGCGCCAGCTGGGCAGCGAGACGGCCGAGATCAAGACCGGCCTGCGCCTGGACGCCGCCCGCGCGACCCGCAGCGGCGCCGACCGCGAGGAACAGCTGCAGCAGATCGGCGAGCTGGCCAAGCGGGCGCAGGCCAAGGTCGACAAGCGCGCCAACGAGCTGCGCGAGAAGCGCCGGGCCGCCGGCCTGGAGGACTGACCCCGCAAAGGGAAACGCCCCGCGGGGTCAGCGCGGGGCGTTTCTGGTGGGAGCTACGCCAACCCTTTGGCGGCACTCGCGTGCGGCCGTCGCTCCAACGTGTCAGGGTTTCACCGTGGGGCGGAATGTAGCCGGCAGATCGCCTGCGCGCAATGCGGAATCGTGGGGCCGGTTTGAATCCCTGCTTCACATCGAGCCTGTTGGTAGTTCTGTAGGCATCGTCTTGCTTGTCATCGCTAAGTGTCTGTCACGCATAGTGGTGTGCCTTACTCCTGCTCCGCCAAGAATGGCCCACCGAACCCCACGGTGGGCCTTTTTTTCGCCAGAATCCGCAGCAGAATCAAGCACTTGCAGCGGGTCGGCATGCCACTATTTCGCAACATAGCCCAACGTCTCGGACCATTCCGCACGGGCAATCTGTTGGTATCGGCGTAGGCACCGCGGCGCACCGAGGACCGAAATGCCCACAAACACCCTGACCGACGCCCGCTGCAAGGCGGCCAAGCCCGGCGAGAAGCTGGCCAAGCTGTTCGACGGCGGAGGCCTTCACCTGGCCGTGACGCCGGCCGGCGCGAAGACCTGGCGCGTGGCCTACCGGCTGGCCGGCAAGCCGCAGACGATCAGTCTGGGACCGTACCCCGCGGTCGGCCTGGCCGAGGCCCGCGGCAAGCGCGACGAGCTGAAGGCCACGTTGCGCGACGGCGGCGACCCCATGGCGCCGCGCAAGGCCCGCCGCGCCGGCATGACCCTGAAGGAGGCGAGTTCGGCCTACTGGGCCGGTCGCACCGACCTGTCGCCCAGCTACCGCATGAACGCTGAGAACGCGATCGCGCAGCACATCGAGCCCAAGCTGGGCGCCAGGCCGATCGGCTCGATCACGCGCGAGGACGTGATGGGCGCGCTGACGCCGATGGATGCGGCCGGCCTGTTCGACTATGTGCGCAAGACCCGCATGTGGCTGGGCCAGGTCTTCGACTGGGCGGTGGAGCGCGGCGAGGCGGCGCTGAACCCCTGCGCGCTGATCAACCCGCGCAAGGCCTTCGGACGGGCGCCGGTGGAGCACTTCGCGGCGCTCGACCTGGCCGACGTGCCGCAGCTGCTGCAGCGCCTGGCACTCGAGCGCGAGCTGCAGAGCGTGCTGGCTTGCCGCCTGCTGGCGCTGACCTGGGTGCGCACCAACGAGCTGCGGATGATGGCCTGGGACGAGCTGGACGGCGACGTGTGGCGCATCCCCGCCGCGCGCATGAAGCGGCGCAAGGACCACCTGGTGCCGCTGACGCCGATGGCGCTGGAGATCCTGGCCAGGCTGCGCGAGCGGTCGACCGGCAGCCGCTACGTCTTCCCGGCCGAGCACACGAAGGAGCGGCCGATGTCGGAGAACACGGTGCTGGCCCTGCTGGCCCGCCTGGGCTACAAGGGCCGCATGACCGGCCACGGCTGGCGCACGATTGCCAGCACCTGGGCGAACGACAACGGCTTCAAGCCCGACGCCATCGAGCGCCAGCTGGCACACACGCCGGGCGACAAGGTGAGGGCGGCCTACAACCGGGCCGAGTTCATGCCAGAGCGCCGGGCGATGCTGCAGGCGTGGGCCGACTGGCTCACGCGCGCCGGCGAATCGCCTGCAGCAGCTCCAGCGGCGTGATGCCCTCGCGCGCCGCCTCCTGCATCAGCTTGGTCCTGACCTTGAAGGCATTGGCGCTGACGGCCCACAGCTCCCGGTGAGTAATCGGCTGGATGGAGTCGTTGACGATGGGGCCGGTGCACACCGTCCTGTCGTAGGCCTCCGTCTCCTGGTGGTAGCGGATGGCCAGGTCGTCGATCTTGCGGTCGCGCTCGGTGGGCACGAACTCGGCCAGCATTTCACGATTGAAGCTGATGGCGCTGTCGATGACGATGATGCCAAGGCCGCGCGCTTCCGCATCCGCCTCCCATGCCCGCACGCCTTCTGCATCAAGCCACCTTGGTCCGATGCCACTCACAGCAAGTCGTCCCGTTGCTTCAGCTCGGCCACCGTGCGCCGCGCCCGCTCAACCAGGCGCGCGTCGAAGCACTGCACGCTCATGGGGTCCGATTCCCACTCGGCCACTACCTGGGTGAGCATGTCGACGCAATCCTGGCGAAGCTGGAAGCCGCGCTCCATGTGGGCCTGGGCCTTTGGGGTCAGCATCGGCCCCGTCATGCGACGTTCACCCCCGCCTTGCGCAGCGTCGACAGCTTCCACCCGCGCTTCTTCTGGCTGAAGTCGATGTCGGGCTTCGGCAGCTTGCCGTCCTTCATGTAGCGGCGCATCGTCTCCGGGCCGACGCCCAGCAGCTGCTGCAGCTCGGGCCGGTACAGCACGCGGTCCTCGGTGGTGGGCTCAGCCATGGTCGACCTCCAGCTTCTCGCCCATGATCTGCTCGTACAAGCCGTGGCACCGGAACCACGCGAGGCCGGCCTGCAGGGTCTTGAGCTTCAGCAGGTTCAGCTGCTCGCTGGCCAGCACTTCGGCAGCCACCCCGCAGGTGCGCTCCAGCGGCCACGGGCGCTGCCGCCCCTTCTCGTCCTTGTGGACGTACAAGCTGGGCTGCAGGGGGCTGTAGTGGCCCTCGGCGTAGTGCTCCAGCGCCGCGATCAGCGCAGGGTTGATGCGGATGGGGAGGGTGGGCTCGCTCACGACACCTTCTCCGGTGTCGTCATGGCCACGATGGCGCCCATCACCTGCAGCCCCTGCAGCTCGCGCAGCACCACGGCGGCATCGGTGCGCGCCATCAGGCGCAGGGCCAGGATGGCGAAGGTGTCCAGGCGCTGCATCGCCGGCAAGACGTGCTCCAGGCCTTCGATCTGGTCGGCCGCGCCGGCGCACTCGCGCATGGTGGCCAGGTCTTCCAGCAGCTGGCCCTTCAGCTGGGCGATCTGGTCGGGGGTGGTGTTGCTCATGGTGTCGCTTTCAGGCGCGCACCCATCGCGCGCGCCACGTTGTCGGCCTTGCGGTCCATTTCGCACAACAGCGCCGCAGCGAAGTCGTGCCCTTCGTTGTTGTCGGCCAGGCGCGTCTTGCGCTTGCCGGTGCCGCCGCAGCGGTCTGGGCCCGTGCACAGGGCCTTGGGCTGGCCGTAGCCGCCGGTGAAGCCCAGGCCCTTGCAGTGCCAGCACTTCGGGGCCATCCAGGTGTGCAGGCAGCGGCCAGCGATCAGGAACAGCGGCCTGGGCTCGAAGACCACCTTGCGGCGCACCGCGAAGCCGGCGGCGAACTTCTCCAGGGCCTTCATGCACGGCCGCAGGGTGGTCAGCTTGTTGAGCGTCAGCACGAAGGCCTCGGCCGGTGTGGTGCGCTCCAGCTCGGCCATGTTCACCGCGTCGAACTCGATGCGCAAGCGGATCAGGCTGATGCCCAGGCTGTCGCCTGACCAGCCGGCGGCGATCAGCACGTCCAGCGCGCCGCGGGCGTTGGACAGCAGCTCCAAGTGACTGCTGTCCAGCGCGCCGGCGTAGCGCTCGTCCATCGTGGGAAGGTCTTCGCGGTTCATGGGGGGCTCAGTCGAGCAGGCCAGTCGCCACAGGCTTGGCGGTGTCGCCCTGAGCCAGCGCCGCCTGCTCGGCCAGCCGCTTCTCGACCTGATGCCGCCGCAGCTGCTCGCGGCCTTCGCGGTTGATGCCGACCATGCTCGGCGCCTTGGCGCGCGGCTCCCACATGGCCTTGGCCGCCTCGGCACTGGCCCATCCCTGGGATTCGTAGTGGCTCATCGAACATGCTCCTTGGTGAAGATCGCCAGCGTGTGCGCCAGCAGGGTGAACTCCCCCACCTGCAGCTGTCGCAGGTAGGTGCGGTCCTCGTGCACGCCGCGTCTGCCCTGGTGGCAGTCCTCATGGCACAAGGGGATGGTCAGCCAGTCGTTGCGCGGCTGGCGTCCTTCTCGGATGTGGTGAACGTCGGTGATCGACTGCTGCTGTCGGTTCATCAGCCGGCAGCAGATGCACTCCATCGCCTTGATGCGGCCCATGTGGGCCAGGGCCTCGGCGCTCGATGGTGCGTCGACCTCGACCAGCTCGATGGGCTCGACCAGAGCCAGGACCGACGGCACCGCAGGCACTGCCACGGCGCGCGGCCGGGGAGTCCAGCTGGCGAACTCGTCCGACCGGTCAGGCTTCGGCTCGCGCTGCGGCCGCGATGTGCCGAAGGGCTTGTAGCGCTTCAGCATTGCCGCTGCACCGTGATGGCCACGCCCAGCGCCGCCCAGGCGTGGGTGTGCATGCCGTAGAGCGGGCCTGGCTTGCCCTTGGTGCCCACCTGCGGCGTTGCGCCGCCACCGGTGCGCGGGTACAGGTCCAGGATGGCCTGGCGCACGTTGGCGTCCTTGGCCATGTGGGTGTGGCACAGGACCTTCTTGACCTCAGCGCGGTAGACCAGGCGCACGTCGTCGGGCCGGTTCCAGGCCTCCTTGAAGCGGCCGATCCACACGCACGTCTCGAAGACCTCGCGGCCGACGGCCATGCCGTAGCTGGCGATCATTTCGATTGCCATCAGGTCGGCGCCACAGGTCTTGAGCGTGACCAGCATGTCGTCGTTGGCGGACACGCCAGCGTCGATCACGCGCATGCCTTCGCACAGCACCCAGCCGCTGCGGTCGGTCCCGGGGTCGATTGCCAGGATCATGAGAACTCCAGCATCAGCTGGTCCACGTTGTCGTAGCGCTGCTGCGCGCTCAGGTGCGGCCATAGGTGGCTCTGGGCGTGCCGGCCCCACAGGAACTTGTCGACCTGGACGTGCAGCTCGGCGAAGTCGGCCTCGTCCAGCTCGTCGAAGGCGATGCTCGTGGGGATCGCCACCGGCACGCCGTCCTGGCCAGGCCGGTAGTCGCAGTAGCCAGCGCCGACGGTCAGCCAGGCCCGCAGCTTGTCTTCGCTGTCGAAGGCCTCCTGGCGGTCGAACAGCGCGTGCAGCTTCGCGAAGAACAGGCGGTGATGCTTCACGCTGCGCGGCTCGCGCCAGCTCAGCGTCATCAGCTCGCCCTGGCCCATGTCGGCCACGCGCCGCAGGAACTTGGCCCAGGCCCGGCTGCCCTTCTCGCCGAACCCCACCAGCTTCCCGTCTTCACCCTTGGCCACCAGCACTACACCCATACACCCCCCCACTTCGATCTCCACCCAATCGCCCCCCTACCCCCAGCACTGGGAGGGAGAGGGATCGAGCGCCACCCCGGTTTCCCGGACTCCCACCGTGTGAAGTTTCTGCTTCACCCCCGGCTGTGGGATTCACGCCAGCCGCCGAGACGTGAGGGAGTTGCACCCCTGGCTTGCGCCGCGCCCGGTCCTGCTTGTTGGCGGGGCGGCAGGTGCCCCCGGTGTTTCGTGCGCTCGGCCCCATACAGGGCGATGACATTTCCGCGGCGCCCACGGTGCTCGGCGTCATGGCACTGCAGCTCCCGCAAGGCCCAGCGACTCGTCCCAGCGGTTGCTCTTGTCGCGGTTCTGCTTGGCGGGGATGGCGCGCAGGTTCCAGTGAACGTGCAGGCCGCACACGGTCTTGCCCCTCAATGGCACGATGTGGTCGACGTCGTGCGGAATCCCTGTCACCTGGGCAAGGTGCACGGCTTCGTCATAGACGGCGCGAATTGCCCTGCGGTCAGCCCATGCTGGCGTTGCCTTGTCTAGGCCGGCGCGACGGGCTGCACCGCCCGCCAGGCGCATGGCGTGATGCCGATCGCAGCAGCGGTGCGTCGAGCTGGTGCGGCACCAGGCCGGCCACATGCCCTTGCTCCATCGGCCGAGCGCCGCGCGAGCAGCCTTGCCGGCAGGCGAGCGCTTGAATTCGTCCAGGCAATCACGGCACAGGTGGCTCATGCTGCCCGCTCCCGAAGCGGCACGCCAGCCATCAGCGCCGCAACGCGGAACAGGCCCTGCTTGACGTGCATGTCGTTGGCGTCCCACTCCACGGTGGGGGCCATGCAGTACGGCAGCCCAGTGGCCTTGGCCACGCGCTCGCCGGTGCCGCTCTCGTCGTTGTCGGCAAACGCTGCAGCCTCGCCGGGCAGCTGGCCGGCGACGTGCTGCAGGTTGCCGGCGCTGAAGCACACCAGCACCGCATCGGTCAGTCGGCGCAGCCGCAGCGCGGCCTGCACGCTCAGGCCCGTGACGTAGCCCTCCACCAGCCAGGTGCGCGCGGCGTGCTTCGGGCCCAGGCGCAGCACCGCGCCCTTGGCCCGCATGCCCGGCAGCATCTTCTTCTCGTAGCGGCGAATGCCCGGCTGCCAGGTGATGACCTGGGCGCCCTGCAGCGCGTTTGTCTGCAGGTGGCGCATCGGCACGATCAGCTCACCTTGGGGCGTCACCAGACCCAGCTGGGCCGGCAGGCCCTTGTAGGCCAGGTAGTTGTGCTCGGTCTGCTTGGCCGCGTCGATCAGCTGCTGTGCGCGCTCCGCAGCGCGGGCCCAGCCGTTGCGCTGCTTCTCGGTGAACTCGGCGGCCTGGCGCAGCACCTGCTGGTGCTGAACTTCGGTCAGCGGTTCGTCGCTGGTCCACCGCTCGGGCTCGACCATCGTGGCGTGGTTCTGCACCCAGCCCACGCGGCCCATCAGCTTGTAGGCCCCGTTGGTCTTGCGGGGGTGGTCGGTGGTCGGCACGCGCTTCCAGGTGCCGCCGACAACGTGATCGAGGATCAGGCCGTGGGCCCGGGCGAAGTCGATGAAGTCCATCAGGCAGCCCTCTGCTTCTGCATGCCCTTGGCGTAGGCGATGTTCTTGGCGCGGATCTGGTTCAGCACTTCCTTGCTGATCTGCACGGCCGGCGTGGTGTGCACGCTCCAGCTCGACGGCGGCTTGCGCTTCGTCAGGTCGACGAACAGGTGGTACGCCCGGCCCTGCTGCTTGTCGGGCGCGCTGTGCCCCTTGGCGTAGGTGACGCACTGCGCCCAGATGGCGGCCAGGTCCTGCCCCGGGAACTTCTTGCCGAGGATGTCCAGCTCCTGCATCACGCCGGCCTCGGCCACCACCAGGGCGGGCCGCTGCAGCTCATGTCCACAGGACATGCAGCGCTTCTTGAAGGGCTTGTAGCCGCACTCGGGGCAGTGCTTCTCGTCCTTCTCCTCGTCGGGCTCGACGCGGGCTTCCTTGTCCAGCTTCTCGCCGGCATCCAGGCTGTCCAGCCCCTCGTAGTAGACGCGCTCGAAGTCCTCGGCAAAGCGGGTGATGTTCCCGGAGAAGTCCAACAGGATGCAGTCGACCTTGCCCGTCTCGGGGCTCGACCGCAGGCCGCGGCCCCACATCTGGATGGCCGTGCTCAGGCTCTTGCGCAGCGGCCGCACGTCGCACACGCAGCCCACGTCCTTGACGTCGAAACCCTTGGCCAGGGCCTCCACGCTGATCAGCACGCGCAGCAGCGAGTCGGGCTTGGTGAACTCCTCCACCAGCTGGTCGCGCTCGGTGGTCTTGGTGTCGGCGGTGAACGTCGCGGCCATGACGCCGGCGGCGTTGAACTGCCTGCACAGCTCCTCGCAGTGGTCGATGGTCGACCCGAAAACGATGGTCTTGCGGCCCTCGGCGTGCTTCCCCCACTCGGTCACGACATCGCCGACGATGCCCATGCCGCGGGCCTCGACCTCTCGCTCGTCCCACTCGCCCTTGCGGTTGGTCTTCGCGCCCGTCATGTCGATGCGCTTGCAGGTCTTCACCCGCATGCGCACCAGCACGCCCTGCTCGGTCAGGTCGTGCATCGTGGTGGCGTTCACCAGGCGGCTGAACAGCTTGCCCAGGCCCGGCGAAAACGGCGTGGCGCTCAGGCCAACCACCGCGGCCTTCGTCTCCATGATCCAGCTGGTCCAGCTGGCGTGCTGGGTGTGCGCCTCGTCCACGATGATCACGTCGGCCTCGGGCCGGCCGCGGCTTGCAATGGTCTGGGCGCTGGCGATCTGGAAAGGCATCGACGGGTCGGTGCGCCAGTGGTCGGCCTGGTAGATGCCGTGGGCACTCAGGCCGTACCCGTCGGCCGCCTTGCTGGTCTGGTTGATCAGCGTGGTGCGGTCGCAGATGAACGTCACCCGGCGACCCTTCACCAGCGCCTCATGCGCCACGCGCAGGCCCAGGTACGTCTTCCCGCCGCCGGTGGGCGCCATCAGCATCTGCCGCTGGTGGCCGGCGCGGATGCCGTCGCGCAGCGCCTGGTGCGCGGTGTCCTGGAACTGCCGCGGCGGCGGGAAGGCCGCGCTGGCGTAGTTCGGAGCGTCGTTGAACAGCCTGGCATTCATGCCTTGCCGCTCCGCTCGTACTTCAGGCGCCAGCTCTTGGCCAGCCGGATCGCCTGGGCGGCCTCGTTGGTCAAGCCCAGCACCCGGGCCTCCAGCAGCCGGATGCGCTCGGCCTGCTGCAGGATCTTGGCGTGCGCCGCGGCCAGCTTGTCGTCGGCGGCCATCAGCAGCTGCAGCGCCTCGCGCTCGTCCTGCTCGGCAGCCTGGGCGTCGGCCAGCTCGGCCTCGCTCGGGCCGTCGTCCTCGGGCTCCTCGGGATCGGCAGGGGCTGCCGGCGGCGGGGCTGCTGCGTACTTCGGCGGGGCCGGCTCGCTGACCTGGGCATGCGCCTTGGGCAGAGACACCTCGCCGTGCGCCACCTGCAGGGCCAGGGCCGGGTCGGCCTTGGCCACCTTGTCGGCCATGCGCTGGGTGCGCTCGCTGGCCCCAGACTGGGCGCTGCGATCGGCGACCGTCGATAACCCGGCAACGTTGCCGGCTTTTTCGGGCCGGCTCGCCGGCTGCGCCTGAGCCCAGTCCTGCGCGCTGGCGACGATGGCGGCCTGCTGGCCCGGGCTCAGGTGCCGGCGATGCAGGTTCGCGGACAGCACGAAGGATGCGATGTTGCCGCCGGCGAACTGCTCGAAGCGGGGCTCGACGCCGGCCGCGAGACAGGCCTGGTAGCGGTTGCCGCCGTCCAGCACCATGTTGTCGTGCAGCACGATCGGCTGGCGCAGGCCATTGGCCTTGATGTCGCTCACCAGCGCATCGAACTCGGCCCCGACCATGCGGGGGAACAGGACACACAGGGGGTGAAGGTCGAAATTCGTCATCGTGGGGTCTGGAAGGTGAAGAACTCGCAGCGCATCAGCTGCGCGCACACCGGCTTGCCGAGGCGACACTTCCATCCGCGGACGAAGTGCTGGCACTCGACGCACAGGCGGCGGCTGTCGTGGTCTTGATCGCGCAGGGCCAGGCCGTCGGCCGTGCGCTCGGCCCGGGCTTCGGGCAGGCCGCGCTCGACGAACAGCGCGACGCGGAACTGGAAGCGGCGGATGTCGTGGTCGGTCCACGGCCGCATGCGGGCGTTGAGGCGGGCCTGCCAGGCGTCAGCCATGCTCGAAGCCCCGCTGTGGCTCGCAGAGGCCGGCCAGCACCATCGCGGCCCGGTGCTCGGGCGTGCAGCTCTCGCAGTACCGCGGCATCCACCCGCGCTCCAGCCGCCGGCGCATGGCGCTGTCGCCCATCGCTTCCTTCTGCACGCCGCGCAGGAATCGCTGCCACCCGGGCGCATCGAAGCACGCCGGGCGCTCGTCGGCCAGCACGACCATCCATGCCAGCGGCTCGACTTGGGCGCGATTCCACCTGCCGCTCACGATCTAGTGGTGGTCGGTTGCGGAGTCGATACCGGACACCCGGCGCACGCGCTCTGCGGCGACACTGGCGACGTGGCCAGCGCCATGGGCACGGATTTCCAGCAGGGTGCGGACGAACTCGCCCCAGGGCAGCCCCTCGGCCGAGGCCATGCAGCGCAGCTTCTCCACCGTCGCGTCGCCCAGGCGCACGGTGGGCATGGGGGTCAGCTTGCCGAACGGGCTGGTGTGGCCGGATCTGGACAACAACGGGAGTGACAGCATGCGAATCTCCGGTGGATGGGTGACTGCGACTGCGGTGGTGGCGGTGGTGGCCTGGCTGCTGTGGCTGGATCAGCCGAGCAAGGAAGCGCTGCTGCAGGCGCAGCAGAACGAAGCGGAAGCGCGGCGGCGCACGCTGCAGGCCGACACGGCCGCGGCCTTCGCCGATTGCGCGCAGGACCGGGAGCCGGCAGTGCGCGAGGCCTGCCTGGCAATGGCCGCGACCTTGGCCAGGGTGAACAGGGCGCCGGCGGCGAGATAGATCACCGGACGGCCGCCAGCTCGGGGTTGATGGCCGGGAAGCCTTCCGCGTGGTGCGGCCAGGGGCCCAGGGCCTTGTTGGTCAGGCGCTGCCAGCCGGCATCAGGGTGCAGCTCCTCGCACGTCACCAGGCCCTTGGTCAGGGCCTCGATGCGCACGCAGTAGTACGGCCCCGGCACACGGCCATCGACGCCGCGGACCCACTGGCTCACCTGCGAGTAGTGGCAGCCCAGGGCCTCGGCCATCGCGGCCTGGCTCATGGAGCCGGGCAGATCGAAGTAGTCGCGGAGGTTCATGGGGGAGCATTCTGTAGCTAACGCTCCCCCAATGCAACGTCCAAATGCTCCGCGGCAATGTCATAGGGTGTGCAAATGCTCGACGATGCACTGCTGGACTGGCGCCGAAAGCGGCTGAAGGAGCTGCGGCTGCACCCCGATTTCGGGACGCAGGCGGCACTGGCCAAAGCGCTGGGCCTGGAGGACGGCAGCTACATCGGCCAGATGGAGCGAGGCAAGCGGGCCATCACCGAAAAGACGATCGCCGAGATCGAGCAGCTGCGCGGCGCGAAGTACCGCGGCTGGTTCACGATGCCAGGCGCGTCCGCCCTGAGCCTGCGCGCGCTGGAGATTGCGCGCCTATTCGATCAGATCGAACCTCGACTGCAGCTGCAGATCGAGGCGCTGGTGCATGCGCTGCAGCCTGTCAGCCTGCCGACAAGCGCGCCTGAGCCCACTGTCTCGCCCCCTCGGGCTCGGCAAAGACACGCCTGAAGATGCCGTGCGTGGCCATGCGCCGCGCATGCTCTCGAAACAGGTCGACGACGGCCGGGCTGACAACCAGGGCGGTGGGCAGCTGCAGCGCCAGCTCGGCCTCGGCCCACTGAGGCGCCAGGCTCAAATCCGCGCCGCTGAACGCGACCACCGCGCTGCGCCAGTCCTGCACGATGGCCTTGGCCTGCTGGCGCCTGGCCAGCTCCATCGCGCCGCCTATGTCTCGCAATTGGCTGGGCGTGACAACGCCGCTCACCCTGATTTCGGCGACATCCCCCGGCAGTAGGGAGAGGCCGTGGCCGAGCGATACGGCCGCACTCCGTTCGATTCGCACTACACCCTGCCTGATCTGTATATATCCACACATCTTGTACCGGTTTAGGGGGGTGAAGTCCACCCCCGACAAGCGGGAATGCGCAAAAACCAGGGAGCAAAAGCACTTGCAATGAATGGGAGCATTAGCTACAGTAGGAGCTTCTTGAGGAGCACACATGGGCCAGTTCTGCACGTCGACCTTCCTTCTTCGCTACTTGCTGCCCGTGGTCGCTTCGGCGATCGCTGCGCCGGTGGTGCTGGTGGCGAGGGCCTGGCCTGCGGTGCGCCGCGCGATCTTGTGGACGGCGGCGGTGTGCGTGGCGCTGATCTTCGTCAGCGCAGTGGTCCAGGGCTTCTAAGTCGCCCATCAACCAAGGGAGCAACCCATGAGTGAAGTGCAGGACCGGCCTGAAGTGGCCGATGAAGTCGTCGACGCTGCGCCGACGATCAACGCCGTCGCGGTGCTGTCGCCGCTGAAGGCGATCGAGACAGGCCTGGCGGCGCTGGCCGCTGAGAAGGCCGACTGGAACCTGGCCACGGCCGAAGGCGACAAGGCCGCTCGGGCCTACCGCGCCAAGTGCGTGGCCATCCGCACCAAGGTGAAGGATGCCTACGAGACGCTGAACCGGCCGCTGCTGGATATGCAGAAGGATGCCCGCAAGCTGGTGGCCGACATCACCGCGGCCGTCGAGAAGCTGGAGGAGCCGGTCGACGCGCTGATCAAGGCGCAGGAGGCCATCGTCGAGCAGCGCCGGGCCGCCAAGCGGGCCGAGGCCGAGGCTGAGGAGCGCCGCAAGCAGGCTGAGGAGCGCGCTCGCATCGAGGCCATCCAGCTGAGCATCGACGAGATCCGAGCCGCCGCCGCCGGCCACGGCAAGGCGCCGGCTTCGCAGCTGGCCGACGCCATCGCCACCGTCGAAGCGCTGCCGATGACCGAGGAGGTCTACGCCGAGTACCTGACAGCGGCCCGGCGCGCCCATGAGAACACCCTGCAGGTGCTGCGCGACATGCACGGCGCCGCGGTCGAGCGCGAGCGCGCCGAGGCCGAGCTGGCCGCCCAGCGCGCGGCCCTGGCTGAACAGCAGCGCCAGGCCAACGAGGCCGCGGCCCTGGCCAAGCGCAAGGCCGAGGCCGAGGAAGCCGCGCGCCGGGCTGCCCAGGCCAAGATCGACGCCGAGGCCGCCGAAGCCCGCCGGCTGGCTGACGAGAAGGCTGCAGCTGACCGTGCCGAGGCCGACCGCATCGCCGCCGAGAAGCGTGCCGCCGAGCAGGCCGAGCTGGACCGCCAGCGCGCCGAGCAGGCCGCGGCCCAGGCCAAGCTGGACGCCGAGCGCCGCGAGCGCGAGGAGAAGGAGGTGGCCGAGCGCAAGGCCCGCGAGGAAGCCGAGGCCGCCGAGCGTGCCGAGCGCGAGCGCATCGAGCGCGAGGAGCGCGAAGCCCGGGAGAAGGCCGAACGCGAGCGCCTGGCCGCCGAGGCCGCGGCCCTGTCCCGCCTGCGGCTGGCGGCGCGCTCGATGCTGGACGCGCTGAAGCAGTGGAAGCACGCCGAGGACCGCGCCGACGTGGACGAGCTGGCCTGCGCCCGCAAGTCGCGTGACGCCGCCATCACCGAGGCCACGGGAGAGCCGGCATGACCGCGCGCGACGATGGCGGGCCGGCGTTTCCGGCGCCAGATCTTGGCGAACTGGACTTCGGCCAGCGTGGCGCATATCCGGGCATGACCCTGCGCGACTACTTCGCGGCGCACGCGCCGGCCGAGCCGCAGCACTGGTTCAAGCCCAGCATGCCGCCTGAGCCGGTCGCCGATTTCGTCTATCCCGCGGGCATGACCGAGGCCGAGCGCGCCGAGTGGAACGGCTACGGCGACTACCTGGACTCGGGCGACCTGAAGGAGCCGCGCATCCGCGACTACTACGCCAAGCGCGAGGCATTCAACAAGGCACACAGCGCCTGGGACGCCGAGCGGCGCATCCAGCGTTGCATCCAGTGGCCGTATGCCTGGGCCGACGCCCAGCTGGCCGAACGAGCGAGGACCGCATGACCGAGATCACCACCACCGAGCAGGCCGCCGTGGCCGCACTGGAGCCGGCCGCGGTGCGGCAGGTGCCAGCCATCGAGCACGCCATCAAGACCGGCGCCACGCCCGAGCAGATGCTGGCGCTGTTCCAGCTGCAGGTGCAGATGGACAACCACCAGCTCACGCTGATGCGCCAGAAGCGCGAGTGGGACCGCGAGGACCGCGCCGTGCAGGCCAAGCGCGAGTACGACGAGGCGATGGTGAAGTTCCGCAAGGCCTGCCCCAACGTGCTGCGCCTGAAGGACATCAAGGAAGGCCCGCGCGCCGGCGCCAAGCACGCCGACCTGGACGCCGTGGTCGACACCGCGACCCAGCACCTGAGCGACAACGGCTTCACGGCCAGCTGGCGCCCGACGATCACCGAGAAGGACTGGATCGAGATCGAGTGCCGCCTGCAGCACGTCGGCGGCCACTTCGAGGCGGTGCGCTTCAACGGCCCGATCGACAGCAGCGGCGCCAAGAACGGCATGCAAGGCCGCAAGAGCAGCGTCACCTACCTGGAGCGCATCACGATGCTGCTGGTGTGCGGCCTGGCCGAGGCTGATGCCGACGACGACGGTGCTGGTGCTGGTGGCGTGGGCCATGGCGCGCCCGACGACACCCGCGCCGCGGCAGCCGTTCTGCTGGCCGACTTGACGGTGCAAGTCGGCGGCCTGGCCGACGAGGCCACCGTGGTGACGCTGTGGTCGACGCGCAATGCCGAGCTGGCCCAGCACCCCGATCTGCACGCCAAGCTGAAGGCGGCCGTGCAGACCCGCCGCGGCCAGCTGCGCAAGGCTGCCGCACCACAACCCGACCAGGGAGCCCCCGCATGATCACCTTCCACACCGCACCCCAAGGCAGCCCCGAGTGGCTGGCCGCCCGCCGTGGCGTGTGCACCGGCAGCCGCTTCAAGGACGCCCGCGACCGCAGCGACGGCCTGGACGACAAGCAACGCACCTACGTCGATGCCATCCGCGCCGGCAAGACCGAGACGGAGGCGCGCGCCGAGGCGGGCTACAAGTCGGCGCCCACCAGCGAGACGGTGGCCAAGGCCATTGCCGGCACGCTGGAGAAGAAGTGGGGCGCCAAGGCCATCGGCTACGCCCGCGACCTGGCCCGCGAGCGCCTGGGCGGTCAGGCCCCTGACGCCTTCATCCGCGACGTGTACCGCGACACCGGCCACGCCAGCGAGAAGGACGCCCGCGTGGCGATGGAGGCGAAGTTCGGCCTGCTGATCGACGAGGCCGGTTTCGCCGTCACCGAGGACCGCCGCTTCGGCCTGTCGGTCGACGGCCTGATCGACCCCGACGGCACCTGGGAGTGCAAGGCCATGGTGAGCAGCAACACGCTGTTCGATGCCCTGGTCGATGGCGACATCCAGGAGTACCGCGACCAATGCCAGGGAGGCCTGTGGCTGACCGGCCGCAAGTACGCGCTGCTGACCCTGTGGGCGCCCGACTTCGAGCGGCCGATGCTGCCGCCCATCCGGGTGGAGCGCGACGAGGCCTACATCGAGGCGCTGGAGGAAGACCTGATGGCCTTCGAGCGCCTGGTGCAGGACCACATGACCCGCCTGAGCAAGGCACTGAGCGTGATGCTCTGAGGAGAAAACGATGATGGGATTCGGACTGGCCAAGATCGGCCGAGACGTCGAGACGCGGCAGACGCCCAGCGGCGAGACGGTGGCCAACGTGTCGCTGGCCTTCAGCTACGGCCGCAAGGGCGAGGACGGCAAGCGGCCGACGCAGTGGGTCGACGCCAGCTTGTGGGGCCAGCGCGCCACGGCCCTGGCGCCGTACCTGAAGAAGGGCGGCAGTGTGTCCGTCACTTTGGAGGACGTGGCGATCCAGACCTTCGCCAAGGGCGACGGCACGCAGGGCACCAAGCTGGTGGGCCGCATCGCCCAGATCGAGCTGGCCAGCTCGCCCGCCGCCACGCCGGCCGCGCCCCCGCCGCCCCCTCCGCCGCCCCCGCGCCCGGCCGCGCCGCCCGTGAGCGCGGACCTGGACGACAGCGACATCCCCTTCTGACCGAGCACTGGCAACTGCACCCTGGCGGCCGGGTCTGACCGCCGATCACCTGGAGATACCCATGAACGCACAGAACCTCGCCGTCACCGATGTCACCCAGCTGGTGGGCGACATGGAGGCCGGCACCTTCGAGCGCCGCATCAGCGTCGCCATCAGCCGCACCGCCGCCGCGGTGGTCGACCGCCAGAAGCCCGGCAAGGTCACGCTGACCTTCGAGATCGAGCCCGT
>ERZ650304.87-NODE-87-length-59012-cov-9.377462_pt1 | contig 59012 bp, 69 predicted proteins | sample MGYA00376240_ERZ650304 | MGnify/ENA primary metagenome ERZ650304 (study PRJEB26733, sample SAMN07839271) | wastewater metagenome | biome: small river; feature: stream; material: water | place: USA: North Carolina | collected 2016-03-01 ...
AATCTGTATCGGGCTCATTTGATGGCGTTGAAAACCAAATGAATGAAATTGCAACCCAGGATAATAATCCAAGATACCGAACACTGGCTAGTACGAATGTTACGTTAAACGGCGTTGAACGCACTGTTTACGAGTGGGCTGTGTTGCGTGACATTAAGCTAAGTACGGTGGCATCGCGGCGTAAACGAGGCCTTAATTGGGAAGAGTCTCTTTCTAAATCAAAGCTAGGTAACGCTATTCGAAAGATGAACATGTCACATTTAAAAGCAAAGGGCGGCGACGTTAAGCGCAAAGCTCCTACACGGCCTCGCTTTGAAGATACGCCAATCGACTTAGAAATTGAAGGCGTCATAATGACGAAACGTATATCGGACTGGGCTAGTCGTTTTAATACGACACCAATTGAAATTTATCAACGCCGCATGCGCGGATTATCTTGGTCAGCGGCAATCAAAGGGGAATAAACAAATGACAACAAATGCTCCAAAGATTTTTTTAGATGAAATTATTAGTTTAAAAAACCAATCTGGAGAACTGGTTGAGAAGTCTGTATCTGACTGGTGCGTTGAACGGAAGTTAAAACCTCGCACGGTATACGGACGACGCATGAAGGGTCAAACATGGGCAGAAGCGTTTTCCCCATTAAAACCAAGATTTGCACCATTTAAACAATTCGTTACAACCAAAAATAAAAGGTAATGGAAATGCCAGATATCAATGGCCAAACAGATATTCCTACAACACTACCACCACCACCTGAGGAAATTCACGTCGCTTTGAAAGACTGTACTTCATCCACCGAATCGGTAGATAGCTTAATTGCGGCGTTTATTCAAATCGGTAAAAAGAAAAGAGAGGAGAGACTTTATATACAGTCTCTCCCATGGTATCGGAGAATTATTTACTTTTTGAATAAAGCGTTTAAACGCTTTCGGAGATAATGTCATGCAACAATATCGTGAACTGATACAAGAACTGATCGACAAATACGATCGACAAAAGACAATCACGGCTGACCGTACCGGGGTGGGTACAGTGAAGATCGTTGGGAGGACACAGCGGTTTGACTTACAGAAAGGGTTTCCACTCCTTACCTTGAAACATACACCCTTCAAATCCATCGTAGCAGAATTATTGTGGTTTCTCAGCGGAAGCGTGGATAACGCCGCGTTAAACGAGTTAGGGTGCAAGATTTGGGATCCGTGGGCAGTAACTGCTAAAGACTTGGTGGAGTATTACTGCAGCGATCGTTATCGCGCTAAGGCGAGACCCGACGGTGAACTACTTGAGCGTTACTCAAGTATTCCAAAAGACACAACGGATTGGGACGCATTGCTTACACAACTGATAGAGATTGGGTATGCGCCCCCCAACGCACGTTTTCACCTGAATGGATTAGGTCCTATCTATTCTCAATCCTGGACTGAAATGAAGGATGAGCGCGTATTTGAAGATAATTTATCCGAGCCTACACAACAGGTGTATATGGACGATGGGTTTTCTATCGCGTCAGCGGTGACGGCGGAGGGGTTGCCGATAACAATCGTTAATCGTCGGATTAATCAAATCGCCGACGCTATTACCCTACTCAAAACCCGCCCTACGAGCCGTCGTATTGTGGTCAATGCATGGGATGCGCGCTATCTTCCCGATGAATCGATTCCGCCCCAATGGAACGTCATTGAAGGAAGAGCATGCTTAGCGTTTTGCCATAACACTTTTCAGTTTATCACTGAGGAGCTGTCCTTAACTGAACGGATTGGGCTAGCCGTTGATGACGATGAGGATGGTTTCCCCTATCTCAATGCCAGTACGGGGGTATGGGAACAACCCACTACTCATGAAGAATGCGATGCCTGCGGTACTCCACGGTATCGATTAAACTGTATCGTTAATATTCGTTCGAATGACATGGCGCTAGGGAATCCCTTTAACATTGCTTCTTACGCGCTCTTAACCATGATGGTGGGACAGGTGGTCAATATGATTCCTGCTGAGCTTATCATCAATATCGGTGATTGTCATCTATATGCCAATCAAATCGAGTCCATGCGCGAACTCTTAGTTCGTGAAGATAAACCGTTACCCATGGTTACATTGAACCCGGGTGTTCTGAATATCTTCAAGTTTACGATGGAGGATTTTACGTTGACAGGTTACCATCCTCACGATAAAATAAAGATGCCGGTGGCGGTATGAATGCGCCCATGGCAATAGGTGTCATCGTGGGTGTAGTTATCACATTACTCACCGCGATGTTTCTCATTACGCTCGAAAATAAATCAAACGAAAGACGGATCTTTAAACAGCTCCAACTGCGATCTGCCAGTTATGGCTATAATTCAAGAGTTGGTGAAATTATGATTCGTCTCTATGTGGAGGATCGGTATCAAAATTCCCAATATGTTTTGGTAGCATCGCGCGACGCATTGTTAACATTAGCGCCATATGAACAACGGCGCTGCGTCGATCGCTGGTTAAGGGCAACACACCCAGAGAAAATATTGGCGTCGTTCGATGTTTACGATCCCCCACCCACATTCACTAATTCAGACATTCTACCGGAGCAGCATGACATGAGTATCAGAGTTATCGTATCGCCTACGCTGGAGGAAGCCACTAAGGTTTCTACAGCTCTCGGTAATAAAGTCACGGTGGAAGACATTACCACTGTCTTGGAAACGTTCGCACTCGACGATGAGTCGGCGGTTGAAAACAAACTGGCTACTGCTATTGCCAAAAACACGAATACGTGGCGAAAGATTGCGAATGAATCGCGCCATGACAATGATCGCGTCTTTTGGATCCCGGGCAGCATTATCGATGAACAGCTGATTTTGCAGCGCAAAGGAATCCCCGTCAATGCAACGTACATGACCACTAGCTATGCGGCAAAGCTAGATGCTGTCGATGAAGCACAACTGGCCGGCATCCCTGATGAAGACAAGGGTAAGTATGCAGCTTATTTGACACTGCGCGACAAACACAATCAGTCCATGCAAGTGACACTGATTGATCTTTCGACAGAGCGTCGCTTCCGGTCATATGCCGCGAAGAGCAATCTTCACCTTGGCACGTAAATGTCTGATTTAATGTTTCAGAGTTTAGCGTTCACTGAAGGCCAAATTCGTGTCATGAATGTAGCATCAACCATTGAGTTTTACATGTTAACGATTAACGTGGCGAAAGACCAGTTATCGCAACAGAAACAATGGGGGACTACACCCAACATGTCGCCGGATAACGCCTTTACATGGCAACGTTACGTAGAGTATGTTGACCAGTTTATTGATGATACGCTAGGTAGTGTCGTGGCCGATGTGGTTAAAGAAACATTTGGTCGTTGGGGTACGTTAACCGTCACGCCGTGGGAAGACAATCTAGAGCCTAATAGCTCACGAGTCGTTGCTTCTTTTATTGGCACTCACGTGAAAGTTGAACGCATTGCCTCTCGAGATAAATACTTGGGAGACATTCATTTTTACCTTGTTACAGAACGCGCGCCATGAGCGAACGTGGCTTACTTTACGTTATGATTCTGGCTGTCGCTATAGGGGTTTTTATCCTTATAGCGACAGTAGAGTTTTATGCCCTCACTCGCCAGCATCAACGAGTGTCTCACGGCCAACTTAAGATAACCTTTCTCCACGGCATTGTGGGATTCTTTATTTTTGCTGTTATTCCGACGATTTACGTAGGTTCGTACGCCGATAGGTTATCCAGTGACACTGAACAGTCAGGAAATGATGGTTCGATTATTCCTACAGCGCCCCATTCGAATAAGCCCGAAACAGACGCTTTCACATGGGCGGTGGTGAGAAACCATCCCTGGCACATCCACTTACGACCAGGTTCTACGACCTTCGAAGAAATCGTGAAGGTCGGTTATGGTGGTCCTCTCGAACTCAGGTGGTGCAGTGCTTACTGTGAACACCTGGGAAATATCAATTTCGTCATGATTCTTGAAAAGGAGTAGTCACATGGGATTCGCTGCCGTTATCTCCCCCACGAAAGACGAAGCGATTGCCGCGTCCCTTGCTTTTGGGCTGCAACCCGCTGTTCACCATCTCAACAGCCTCATCAGGGTATTTCCGAAGGATCACGTTTTCTCGGAACTCAACGAGCACGCTAAGGCCGTGTCGGCCAATGCCGAACTTCTCCGAAAGGGCGTTCAGCAGGCTGCCGGAGTATTCACATACTGGATACCGGGCTCCATGTATACGTTTTTCCAGAGACCGAGTATCGTGGACATCGTCGGCATCCCGGAAATCTTCTGGTTCTTGTCTCATGCCGCCGTTATCAAATACGAAAAGTGGAACGAGTACGTCGAAACTGCACACTTCGATCCACTCACTCACTCGGGATTTATCAATGTTCGCGATCGGACCAATCCTTCTGGTTGTCTCCACATCGTCAATCTCCAGACCAAAAAGATCGTTGATACGTTTACGACATTGACGAGTCCCGAGAAGGCGATGTCTGTTATGCCCGTTACGGTGAAAACCAGTGCAGTTTCTCACGATGAACCCACCCATCAATGTTGTATCTGCGGATACAAACACAGTCCGAGGTAGTCATGGTTAACGTCACAGACCGCGCGTCTCACGGATATCCGTCAGACGCTAAAGCACACATCCAGTGGAACCACGTCGATGGCCCCTTACTCATCTGTCGCGACGGCACGCCCCATTGGCTCACGATGTGGGAACGATTCATGGCCCGCGCTGGATTCCAGACAGCGGACGATCTGTGTAAACTGTATCGTCAAGAGGACTGTAAAGGATGAACCTTGATCTTCAAGATATAAAATCCGCTTCGGTTCTCAAACACCTCGAAGGTTGGAGACGGCTACTCGATGATGAAGTTGTTGCCGAATCCCCCAATCCTCGCTCGATCTCCACTGAAGCCATGAAAAACATGGCCGACGGCTTGAGTGCCAAAATCCGTGGTAACAAAAATCAACGTCGTCGTTTGCGCGCGCGTCGCCGCAGTGCGTGGTTGCAATTTTCCGCATGGGTCCAGTCTGGAAGACTTCGTCTTACCAGTTCCGGTGGAATCATTACTCCAATCGTAGCAACACACGAGGTCGAAATTCAATACACAATTTCCTATTCAACTCAGAAATGATCTTCAAGACAGCGGTATCATTGATCGCGATAAGTTACTTCCGATCATTCGAGAAAACATTAAATCGTATTACGTACGGGAGCGCATGCGTACGCATCGTTACTTAGAAGATCAACTCGCCCCACCGACATCAAACGTGTGGTGGATTCTCATCGTTGAAACACTGGTTGTCTTTATTGGCTACGGTGTTTTCTTTTATCATGAACGACTTACAAGGAAAAAAATAACATGAGTGGTAAACTGATTGCTCTGCTAGTTGCAGGCGTCATGGTGATCGTAGAGGCAGGTCGCGACGAATGGAAGAATCTCCAAACTAAAATTCTCGATCAATGCGTTGCTTACGAAACATTGCGTAATCAATTCTGGTCGGGGTTATGGTTACGACTAGCCGGCTATCCCAAAAACCCAGATCTCGCTGTTTACTGTAAACCCGTTAGTAGCGGGTATTCAGACGATGCGTATCAGAAAGGACAAGCTGAGTCAATTCAGCTACGTTAAATCGTGAGCGGTAAACTTCATCTTGTTGCGGCAAGCGACATAAAGCGAGCAGAGGCTTTCGCCTCTGCTCGACAATACAAGGAGATTTATTTAGCAACGGATGTTTTTCCTTATCCGCATTCCAATGAACCATTAGTGGATGCTTTTAAACGAAATCAATCTGTCGCTAAGAAACTTAATGGCAGCGCGGTAAGCTCAATCGCTGTCCTCGTAAAGGGATTCACAATTATTGATAATTTCAATGTTCACTATTGTGTTAACCCGAACAACGATAAAGCATACTACATTGACCATCCTGCTTTTCCGGGATTCTGCACATTTGATTGTGCCTCTTTCTTTGTAGAAGACGATCAATACCAGAGCCCAAAAGGGTTTCACTATGCCCGCTTTGTCCGAATGTTTAATTGGGGCGAGGGGAATAAAACCGACGCTTACCTCATTAACCTGGACGACGCCAGTATCGTCTCTTACCCAAAACGAGTGAAACGCGATAATGAAAATCATTAATCTCACCCGATCGACTTTAGCCGATGCTAACTTTCAAGAAGTGCGTGTATCGAAGTATTACCGTGCTCGTTTCGAGCAGCACATGCGACCCTTACTCATGGCTGTCAAAGAAGACGGTTGCGATAATGACATTCAACAACTGTTACGACACGTAACCGATTTAGATGAAAACACACGCTGCATGAAAGTGGTGATACCGATTGCAATACTCTTGCCATTGCGTAAGCGTATTGCACGCCTCTTCATGGAACGTGAATACGAGGTATACGTCGCTAACTTAGACGGTACTGATTGTACCTATTTAGACCCACGCGGAGAATAAGACATGACAACACCCAATGATCAGTTCCAGTTTTTATCAGATGAGTTTCTTGACGCGCTTCCAGCCTTTCTAACTTCGAAATTTCCGGGACTCACACCCAAAGAATGCGAGTCAGTGATAAAAGACCTTTATCGATTGATTGAAACAACAACATCCGTCACCATAACACGTTCGCGTGACGACGATCGCTCAGTAGAAAAAGATCCTCTAGCGGCAGACGTGAGCGTGAGTACTAGCCTCAAACTCAGCAGTGTCAAGGCGATGCTAGATCAACAACAGCAAATTATCCGACAATTGCAGTCTGACATATTGGCACTTCAGCGACACAATTACAATCGGACATATGGGCCCGCCTCAGCACCACCACCCATCTCTCCTCCAGGTTACGCCATCCCAACCCCATTCGCTTGGCAGCCCCCGACCGAGTATATTAAACCCCCTTACGTAGCTGAGAAATTCGCGTATCCCAATAACATCAGTCAATTGGGGGCATATCCGAAATTTTTACCCCCTTATCCAGCGCAAATGGAAAAGGATTTTGAAGGCGATCAGGTAAAATTTGTTTGCCACGATTGCTGGAAATTAAACCGCCACCCTAAACCACCACCCGCTACTTTCAAAGGGGCTACGGGTACGAACGGGGAAGCTCCACAACCTGTATTCGACACCGATAAAGTGAGTCTCAATATTAACGCGAAAGAGCTTAAGAAAGCGTTCGATGTTTTATTTGATCTATTAAAACTCGATGTACAGCTCAAATAGAGGGTGTTTGTGGAAAAAAACAATTGATCTAACGAAAGACAGCGGTGGATTCACCCCCACTGCTGATTTTTGCTCATCCGCGCCGTATCAACAGCGTTGTTTCATTACTCGCATTATTCTCGACAGAGATGGCGCTCTCGCTTCTATGAGATGTAATCAAATTGGCGCTACGGTTTATCGACACGAAAATCGTTTTAAACAATCCAAGGAGTTTTACAGTGGAATCAATACTTTCTTTTTATCAACAATTCATGGAGTTATCAAAGATCAATCCCCTAATGTCGGGATTGATTGCTGTCTGGGTAGGCGCTATCAGTACCTGGGCATTACGAAATGTTCCAATGCGTTTATGGTCTTGGATTAAACGCTATTCGATCGTAACAGTTGACATTTCGAGCCATACAAACATTGGACTCAATCCCAATTACGCTTCTTTTTTGAGCTGGGCATCTAAGCCACAACTAAAACAACTCATTCGATCGTGGGGTCTGATTTATGGCGATGGTGAAATCATCGGTAATGTTGACAGTGCGTCAGATACCGCGGATGAGATTCCTCGGAAATCGCGCTGGTCAAGTTATCTTTGGCCGGGTTTTGCAACGCATTACTTCTTTCATAGGTGGCGTTTGTGGTGGTATCGAAAGCAGCAAATTCAAACCACTATGATGAACTCAGATCGTTCGCGTGAAACTATCACGATATCTGGGCTGTTTGTGAGTGAATGCCTACTGCGGTCAGTGATCGAAGAGTTTAGCGTTAATTCAAACGGCAATGAATCCAATAAAATCTACATTCGAAGATCTGGTTGTTGGAATGGCGATTATCTACAAGAAAGAAAACTCACGACTGTCGCTATTCCACAACACACGATCGATACAGTGGTAAACGCCATCAAAAAGTTTAAACGTTCGAGAAGCTGGTATTATCAAAAGGGAATTCCTTACAAATTGGGCATTGAGTTAACTGGTTTACCGGGATCTGGAAAAACCAGTTTCGTGCGTGCGTTGGCGGGTTATTTCAAGAGTGACGTCTACGTGATTGATTTATCATGCATTCGATCTGGGACTGAGCTATACACTGCTCTCTACACCATCGATAGTGGTAGCTTTGTTGTGTTTGAAGATTACGACAGTGAAAGATGTCTTCATAGACGTGTATCTGATAGCGAAAATCCAGCACGACAGTCGGTGTATGTTGACGAGAGAATAACTGAACTCAATAAAGTCCTTACGCAGATGAACGAAACTTCCAAATTCGGCATGGAGCTGCGAGACGATAAAGTCATCGATAAATTCTCACTCCAAGACTTCCTTAATGCAATTGACGGTATTGTACCTCTTAACGATCTCGTTATATTCTACACCACTAACCACCCCGAACTGTTAGATCCGGCCGTTCGTCGTAAAGGTCGTGTTGATCTATCAGTTGAGCTTAATGAGATTGAACACGACACCATTAAACGATTCACAGAGAACATGTTTCCTGGGGAAACAGTTCCAGCTGATTATCACTTCTTACCCATCGTAGGCTGTGAGCTCTCTGCAAAACTATTGGAGAATCCCGATAACTTTTCAGCGTTTGTAGAATCGTTACCGCGTCACAACGAAAACACTACGATCTAAGTACCCGCTAGTGTTTTCAGAGCCGCCGTACATCATCTCAATGGTGACATGGGGGAACGAACTATTCATACGCAGTACCCCATTACGGGAATTGACCCTGTAAAGGTGGTGTTGCGCAATGATTCGACCGATCAGCAGCTTTCAGGAGATTAGCACATGACTTACACATCCACCTTTTCCCTTTGGGGCATTTTCTTAATATGGCGAGCAGAAATGTTCGCCCGTTATGCCCATTGGTCAGTAGGCCATAAACGAAAATACACCAATCAACCATACAGCACTCACCTCGCTGAGGTGGCACTCACAGTAGCGCGCACGTCCAATCCCAGTTACGAACAAATCGCCGTAGCGTGGCTACATGACACACTAGAAGATGTCCCTTGGGTGAGTGAACGCCTACTTCGCTTTCTCTTCGGGGACATCGTTACAGTGGGTGTAATCGCCCTCACAGACGTTTATACAAATAGAACATACGCCGGCGTTAACCGTGAAGAGCGTAAACGACGTGAAGCGTATCGTTTAGGCGGTATTTACAGGGATTGGCAAACCGTCAAATATGCCGACCTCATTTCAAATGCAAGCACTATTATTGCGCTCAATACTGGTTTCTCACGCATCTATCTTAAAGAGATTCAAGCCATGTTGACTAAAATGCAAGACGGTGACCCCGCACTACGCCGACACTGTCAAGCGTTAGTAGAATTGGGTGTTATATACTTAAATGGCAAGGAGATACAATAGTGACAAATCACATCAAAGCCAGACTGGAGCTACGCAATGGCTCCTTACTGACGTCTCAGGTCCCTGCCCCTGACGGATATGTAGGTGAACACCCCCTGTTTAAAGACAAGGTAATCAATGCGTTATTTGGCATTCTGAACAGTCGTAACTTACATGACGAGTGGTGCCGCATATTCCCAAATGGCGTGATCATTACCACACGCGCATTTGACCCCGACAATCTCACTGGTAAATGGTTACAAATCGAGTCGATTGTGGCTGACGGAGAACCACTCGATGATTATTATATCATGGTTTTCTCGTACGACTGGGGGTTCATCGACGAATGGGATTCCCCGCTATAGTGACCAGATATACAGGAGAACTGAATTTTGAGTCAGCAAATACTTGACGAACAACGGCGGTGTCGGTGACCGCGGCGCTTGCCGCTGTCTATACCCTCATTTTCTTTAAGGAGTGTAACATGAGTCAAATTCAACAAGAACGCGTCGATCAGCTAAAAGCTGACCTGACCAAAATAGCGGAAGAACACGGACTGGCTGTGATGGGGGTCGGTGGCAATGATTTCGCCTACACTATCGGCCTGTCCAAGCAAGGTCTTCCAGATGTTGTTGTCTTCGGTTTGCCCGTGCGGGCTGCGCACACCATCTTGAACACCCTCTATCGGGATATCATCGCGATGCGGACCGAGAACAATGGTTTTGTCCTCCCGAAGGGCGGAATTCGATTCGAGACCTTGGCCAATCTGCCGCTGTGGCTGAAGCCGGTAGAAATCACCTCAGAAAACAGTGTGAACTTCAGTCTCTCGCGCACCCTCCATGTTGAGAGCTTCGGCCTGTCGCTTGACAGTTTCAAAGCCGCGCAATTGATTTGGCCTGACACCAAGGGTAAGTTCCCTTGGGAGGAAGGTTTTGAAACGCGTTTCATCAAAGATCAGCCGAAACTCTGGGCCGACTGACAGGTTTCCAAATCCCTCTACTCCCCCCCCATCACTCACATGAACAAATCAAAGGACGTTATTAGCATGTCTTTAAAGAAACGCATTATCGAATATCGAGGGGTCAAGTACGACCTTGATAAAATTCGAGAAGCATCTAAAAACCTACCCATCCGTTATCTTTCGGTAGCCACTGCAGGGTGGAGAGTACCAGACCCTTCAGATACGCAACGTGTAACGCCTGACCATACCAAGGATGACCCCGCGCTGGTAGCGTTTTATGCTGACCCATCGGATATGCACAAGTACACCGTACTGGACAATGAGCACGCAGTACAGGCTGCCAAACTGCTGGGAAAAGAGCATTACCCAGCGCGTGTTGTCAGCTATTCAATTATGTTAGACGCTATCATCGTTGAAGAGTCCACTGGCGTTTAACGACATAAGCCCCTCCCATATCTGGGAGGGGCTATTGCCAACCATTCATTATATTTTTTTTTGAGTACACAATACTCAGTTGAATCTATGGATGCGATAATACAGCGGCCCTTTATTAGCCATTAGCTTACTTAACACATGATATCTTTTTTACCCATCGAAACCGTTAAAACTCTTAAGTTCAGGTAATCCTGGCAGGTAATAAAACACTCAGCCAGAGTTAATCAATGAAAAAATAAATACGCTAAACCTTAATTAGTCTTAATACTCGTAAACACAATGTTGCAGAGTTAATCCAACACGCTAACAAAAACAACGAGAAATAGTTAATCATTGGGAAAAATAAAACAATGGACATGAGTTAGTCCTAAGTGTCATTAATACTCCGCTCTTGTACTAATCCTGTAGAAAATCAATCCATGGATAGTTAATTACTCGTAATTGTAGACAATACAGACATTTAAAAGTAATCTTTGATAGGCTTAATACACTCAATCCGTATTACCCTCCAGATGGCATAATACTCCCGAGTATAGGTAATCGAAATAAAGATTGTAACGAATACCACTAATTAGCCCATAAGACGGTTGTCAAAACAAATCTTCTTCGCCGACAATACATTCATAACAAATTAATCCACATGAACCTTAAAACTGAAATGTCGAATTCTCAAATTCAGCCCTACTCCACGTGGAGTAGGGCTTTATGCCCCGCCAATGACACATCGTCATTTTAAACAATCCAAGGAGTTTAACAATGAGTATAAGCAATTTGAAACTGTTTGACCGCCGGCTATTAAAGTCGCTGGTGAGTACAGCGTACCAATTGCAAAAACAACGTATTGCCATGGGGTTACGCCTAGTGGCAACCATCAAACACAAGCTGGGGCAAGCCCCTGGTAAATCAGAAGGAGAGTTAGACGACGAAGCCAAACAAATGCTAACTGAGCTACGCTTGTCGTACAATCGCATCTCTGATGCATTAGCGTCACGGGTTAAGAAGAACGGCCCATTCCCCGACGACGGCTTGATCACAGACGAAGCGGAATACTGCATGGCACGAGTTTACTTCATGCTGCTGCAGGAAGAAGAGTATACCTTCAGCTGTGTGGAAGACGCGGTTAAACATCATCCCATGTACCCTTGGTTCCAGAAGGTGTCGGGTGTAGGTTCCACCATCGCTGCTGTGTTACTTTCCCAAGTGAACATGGATCCTGAGGTAACACCTAACTTAGGTCATCTGTACGCTTATGCGGGATTGGACGTGGTAATTGTGGAGAAGGAGAACGAGGATGGTACAACCACATTAGTGGGCGAAGCGCGTTCTCGTAAAGCACATCATCTGATTGATCGTACCTACATCGATCGAGACGGTAATGAGCAAACTCGTAAGTCATTGACCTACAATGATTTCCTCCACACCAAACTCTTGGGCGTATGTGCCGATTGTCTGGTCAAAGCAGGTGGGTACTTCAAAACAGAGGTATTTAACTCGTATAAGTTCAGACTGTTAAACGAGCCTTCCCATTTAGCCAAAACAGATGCCCACATCAACAAAATGGCAAAACGTTACATGGTGAAAATATTCCTCATGTACTTCTTTGAAGAGTATTGCCGTGTTGTCGGGCGTGAACTCCCTGATCGCTATCACGAGAAAAAGCTGAATCTTTTCCACAGTGGTAATCTGTTTGAAGCAGATGTAAAACGTACTAAAGAGTCGTTGGAAGAAGCACGCGAAGCTGCTGATCGTATTAAGGTCCGTTCTAACGAGCGTAAGAAGGAGCGTCAAGCCGCTGGATTTATCATTGCCGGCAGGCGTGTTACCAAAGAGTAAGGTAGTCGCCCCCACTTATCAATTCAGATAGTGGGGTTCTTTTTTCAAATCTGGAGATTCAACCATGGCACTTATCAGAAGTTTACCAAAAGCAGTTAAAGACCGTATAAAAGAAGCCGTCGCCCGTGAGCTGGATTACGACCCAGCCCGCTTTACCAATGCTGAGCTTTATGCCGCCTATTTCAAGATTCAGACGGGAGTTGTTCCTGAAGAGCAGTGTATCACACCTGCTGACTGGGCTGAAATGAAGCCCTGGCTGGCAAAGAACGTAAAAATGGTCGCCCCACCCGATTTAGAAACACCACAACCGGTTGCCACTACCGAATTAAGTGCTTGGGAGAAACGCCTCAGTGCGATTGAAGCCGCGTTTAATGGCATCGAGACAACAAACGGGTTGGAGAATCAGATCAAGCTACTCAATCGACGTATCGGTGAGGTATCGAATGCTGTCAATCTTACCCAAGGACAAATGTCTAAAAAGTTGACAGAAATCGAGCGAGTGAATGATCTTAATTTCAAAACCATTGATGGTTTTGCTGTGCGGATTATGGATCTGGAGAACCTCACTGCTCGCCAAGCCCAAATCATTGCAAAGCTTTGTAAAGAGTTTGGCATCGATGAAGTTGCGGTTGAAGCGACAGAAGCGAAACCGACTGCAAAAACACAGATTAAGAAGGTTGAGCCTTTACCCGCTGACGATTATGAAGTGGGCGATGAAGTCAATGGCAATGTTTTAGACACTATTCCTGTCTTCAATCCAAAAGCAAAGACACTGACAGACACTGCTGTACCACGCGTACAAATTGTGACACTGGGTCTACCCGGTACGTACAACAATCGGCTGCTCCAAGAGTTCGGTAGCTTCGCTGACTTTGATTTCATGACGGCTAAATCCACCCCTACACAAGTCGAACGGCGTGTGCGTAACTGCACCACGTTTGCTTATGCAGGCCATGTCTCCATTGGTTCTATCGTGGCGGCTAAACGCAATAGCAAAGAATACCATGAAATCCCTTCTACCAAAGGCGTTTCATCATTCATTGCGGAGATTTCTAAAACGTTGAAAGAGAAAGGTTTTCCTGTAGCAATATAAGGCATAAGCCCCTCCCGAAATGGGAGGGGCTTTATGTTTACTTATCTATTTTTTTTATTGAAATTAGTTATCGATATATACCACCTATCAGGAAGCGTTCCTCGTTTTCTTTTTATTATTAATGAATGGAGTTTCACAATGGTTAAACCCAAAACGCCTCCACAGGTGTTATACAGTGACAATCTGACTTGTACGGATTTCACGCATGGCGATATGCGATTCCAAGTTTTCGGCAAAAACGATATCTTGGTTGTTACGAAAGCCATCACAGCCAAACGTGAAAACATGATTTCAAAGGTAGAAGAACTAATAAATCGCATAACCCCCCACATTCCTAATAAAGGAGCATTAACGTGAACCCTGATATGAACGTGCTTAAAATGAAAGCAATAGCCCATGTGTCATTGGGCGTGGATTTGGGAGGCGCTGATCAGTTCCGCGCCGGCACAGTACTTAGCATCTATTCCCAGTATCCACAATTCAAAGACGATCGCATACAGCCTACCTTATTGGGACGATACGTATTGGAGAAAGACTGTTTAGTAAGCAATTACGCAGAGCAGCTCCAAGTACGTCGTCTTAACTTTGTTTTTGAGGTAGAAGCGTTTACTGTCGACTTCTTCAAAGCGTTTGGTTATGCCATCGATAAAGCTGTGGTTTTTGACCAACGCCCTATAACGCTATCATTATCCTTCACCCTCTCTTTAAATGATTTAGAAGGTTTTGATTTACGCGCACACAGTGAAAAGATAGCAGACTATTCCAAAGAAACAGCTGTAGATGGTATCTTCCGTGAAACGTCTAAACATTCAACTGCGTCGGATGAGATAACAGTTGGAGATATCACGTTTATTGGGAAAGCTAAGCCCAAACAGCAACCTAATTTTGGTGGGATTTATCAATTCTTTACAGGTGGGATTTGACTATGGCTGTTGGATTAGGCGGGTCTATCAATCACATGGAAGAGTGTTTCCCACTCGACCACATCGAGGCTACCAAGCACTAAGGAGCGACTCAATGTCGACAACACAAAAGGTTTTCCCACCATTCAAACCTCGCCTGGTGAAGTTGTTTTACGACTACCTGGTAGAGGTAAACGAGATCCCTCACTTCAATGTTTTCGCTGCAATAGAGGGAGTCATCGTTCCGGCAAATCTGATTAACGGCGACGGTGTCATCACGCTGAATTTGAATCCATCGGCCATTCGTCATCTCCATATGGACGAGAAAGGTGTGAGTTTCCGTGCGCGCTTCAATGGGGTGGAAACCGACGTTTATTTTCCACACGAAGCGATCGGTGCGATTTATTCGCCCGACAACCCTCATGAATTCTACCTGCCTTTCGTGATTAAGTTGGATGGGTTGGGTAGTGAAGCGACCGCCGGCGGTACGCCACCAACGCCCGCTGAGAAACCTGCTGCTCGTTCCCGGGCACATCTCTCTGTCGTGCCGAAGAATTGAATCGTGGGTCAGCATATACTCGACGAACACGGCGTGTGGCGCAAACGACGCCACATTCTCATCGCATTCTCAGGCGGGATGGATTCCACCTTTCTCGCTTACACCGCACTAGAGCAGGGTTGCGACGTCACTCTCCTCCACAGTGAGGGGTTCGTTACAGTCTATCCTCTCAAACAGAAACAAGAAGCCCTGTCTGTTAAAGCGATCGTTCATTTTCTCCGTGAAAAGTATCCGCAGCAAACGATCAAACTGATCACCGTGCGCGGTCCTTTCATGACGGATCTGAACGTCGGACCAGGTTTTGGGGGGATTGTCGATTCATGCAGCCTCGAAGCTTACAACCAATCTAACGGTCTCTGGTATCAATTGCCAATGTGGATTACTGCTGCTTCCTCAGTTGTGAGTGAAGAACACCATGAGGTTCAGATCGGCATCCATGGTGAAGACATGATTCTGGCGCACCGTGACGCCATCATGAAGCTGTGGGATGCTAACTTGAATCTCAAAAAGCTGATCACGCGTCCTTTGACACTTCCGTTAGAGAAGTTGAGGAAAGGCGATGTCATCAGACGCCTACCCAACGAGCTTCTCGGGTTGACATGGTTCTGCGAAAAACCAGTCAGAGTGACCGACGACGACATTCGCTGCTGTGGTCTTTGCACGCCTTGCAATACCTTCATCGGCGCCCTCGCCACCGACATCGATCGCTTTCGCGATATCGCCCGTCACTATGCCAAAACTCGGTGGTCACCCCACGTTATCTTCCCACTCAATCTCCGCAAACCCAAAGCGACTCCTCCAGTACCCATCATTGAGGAAGTCACCGACTCCCCACCCTCCCCCAAGAAAACCCGAAGACCTGTTGTCAGGAGAAAGAAATGAATCCCGCACAAAACTACGACGTCATCGTCACTCGTTTCCTGCGTTACTGACCCGAAGTAAAAACAAACACCCTCCAAGCTTTTATGCTAATCAAAAAGGAGCAAAAGGAAAATGAACAACAATTTGTTTGCCACGCAGCGTGGTGAAATGGTCCAGGCGACGGACGCTGTCAACGAAGCAGGTGGGGTTGCCTATACCCGCGATGCGAAATCCATGTTGGCGCAACTCGCCACAACCGGTTGTTTCGGTAACACGTTTTACGTGACGGCCGAAAAGCAGCTGGAAACAGTCCTTGAACTCTGCAAGGATCTGGAACCCGAATATATCGCCAAAGTGGCTATCCATGCCCGTGAGCGCGCCTACATGAAAGACATGCCTGCCTTATTGTGCGCTATTCTGACAACGCGTGGTCAAGAGCATTTCCGTTACGTGTTTGATCGGGTTATTGATTCGCCGCGTATGCTGCGTACCTTTATGCAGATTATGCGTTCGGGTGTAGTGGGTCGTAAATCACTGGGTAGCATGCCCAAGAAAGCCGTGCAGGACTGGATTAACAACGCGTCTTATCGCACCCTGATTAATGCCAGTGTAGGTAACAACCCCTCGTTGAAAGACATCATTAAGATGGTTCGTCCAAAGCCGGCCAACGATGAACGACGTGCTTTCTATGCCTGGATCATTGGTCGTGAATACGATAAAGCGCATTTGCCCTCATTGGTTGAGCAGTTGGAAAGTTTCCAGAAATCTGACGACTGTACTGACGCCCCGAATTTGGATTTCCGTTTACTGACATCTACACCACTATCGCCTCAAAAGTGGAAAGCCTTAGGCTACGGCATGTCTGCTAATGCGCTACGTCAAAATCTCAACACACTGGGACGACATGATGTACTGACCGACGTCGACTTTGTAAAGCATGCGGTAGATACATTGCAAAATGTGGACACGCTGACGCAATACAAAATCATGCCTTATCAACTATTTACCAGTTTGCATTTCGCGGATAGTACAGTGCCGGATCCCATTAAGGACAGCCTGCGAAACGCGCTCAATGCGACAGTCGCTAACTTCCCTGATTTTGAAGGTAAGAAAGTGGCGGTATTCCTGGATTCTTCAGGTAGCATGACATCGAGCCCTGTAACGGGTATGCGTGGTACGGCTACATCGAAAATGGTAGCTACTGACGTTGGTTGCTTGCTGGCAGCCGCCTTTGTTGCGAAGTCTAATTCGACAGTGTATCTCTTTGATGATGCTCTTCATCTAACCGATCCAAAACAAGTCTCACCCCTGAATCACGTGACAACTAATATTGAAAAGTTTCGCAGCGCTATGACGGGGGGCGGAACAAACTGTTCGCTACCCATGCAGTATGTTCTCAATGAGAAACTTTCCTACGATTTGATTATCTATATATCGGATAACGAATCGTGGCTGGATAAACATCGCGCATTTTGCAACGGTTACAAAGCCACGAAGGTAATGGAGCTGTGGAATGCTTACGTCGAGAAGGTAAATCCTAACGCAAAGTTGGTATGTATGGACTTAACGCCAAACACATCAACGCAAGCCATTGATAAGCACAACGTCATGAACGTGGGTGGATTCAATGATGCTGTAATGCCTGCGATTGAACAATTTGCCTTAATGGGTCGATCTACTAAAAATATGTGGATTGATCAGATCGAACAAATTTCGCTCACTGCGAGTGAGTGAACAAGGTTTGCGTTTTACGTAAATGCTAGACAGTATACATTGTGAGGTCTCCTCGTCTTTGGTTGAATGCTGTATCTGTCTACACACCCTTGTAGAGAGACAGCGGGGTCGTCAGACCCCGCACCACGACAGTACGATTTTGTCAACCAACCCCTATTCGATCGAATGCTGAACTGTTTACATTGGTAAATACGATCGGCTCTGACGCCGAAAGTTAGGTGGTTCAAACCCACCAAAACGAGAGGTCCTAGGATCTCCAGTCTCGAACAGCTCAATACTTGTCGATCGATCTTTTCTACCTGTATGGTTTACATACAGGCGAGCAGAATATGGTTAAATGCAGTGCGATTTACATACTCGATAAGCGAATAGTTCTCATATCCCCGCATGGGTTTATGGAACAGTTAATTGCACATTCTCGTTAACCATTCCTCTTTTGCCCACCCCCATACAACAGTGTCTGTCACCCACAAGACAGTCTGTCTGGTGCGGGTGGGCAAATCTAATATCCTGGTAGATGCCGACTATGATTACATTTCAGTAAAGATGTCATCATAGCCAATTCTCGATACTGGGATTTTATAGAAAACATATCCTCCACCCTACGGGGTGGGGTTTATGCCCTCCGTTGATATATTTTTTAATAACAAGGAGCTTAACCCATGTCAAAGAAAGTAGCAAAGTACCCCATTGTTTTAATTGCTGCTGCAGCCTCTAACCGTGTTATCGGTTGTGGAAATGCAATACCTTGGCGTATTCCAGAAGATTTTCGTTGGTTCAAGGAAGTTACAATGGCCAAACCCATTATCATGGGACGCAAAACCTTTGAATCGATTGGGAAACCCTTACCGGGCCGGTTGAACATTGTTATCACGCGTGATGAGAAGTGGCAAACCACCAGCAAGTATGTTGTTGTGCGCTCGTTAAAAGATGCTTATGGCGTAGCAGAACTCGCCATTGAACAGTACGGTCTTGAAAAAGAAATCATGGTAGCAGGTGGTGGCGAGATTTATGCGCAAGCGTTCAATGATGCTACTATGATTTATCTCACTGAGATCGATCTGAATCCCATGGGCGATGCTTTCTTTCCTAGCCTGAAACCATGGGAATGGACCAACCGCGTTATTAAGCAGCGAGCGTATCAAAACGATACAGCAACGCGTAAATGCGAGGGGCGTACCGATTTCTCATGGCGAATTGTACAGTACACAAGACAGCCACCTATGAAACTTAAAAGTCTGAAGTCATTAGAAAGCCCCGCTAAAGGAATCTCAGCAGCCGGCTTCTTCCCACGTTTTGCTAAACCGTTGACCGCGTGACGTCATAAGCCCCTCCCGTAATTGGGAGGGGCTTATATGTGCTAGTCGATCTATATTACCAACCCCCACCAGTGATTATCTTGACGTGTCGCGCTTTCGCAACCTGATCGTTAAGTATGTTGATCTTACGCCACTTCTCAATCAAGAACGTGTTGTAGTTCGCATCGGCGTCTGAGTAACCGTCAACAACGTCTTTGAAACGGCCCAATTCAGCGCCGGCTACAATGAACCCACGGTCCATGATAATTTGGGCATTGATGTAGATATACGCTTTAACTGCGTATATGACCATTTCAGAAAACGGTTTGTAGGTTGTTGGCATCAAATGTGACAACATCTCATCATTGGTTACCCAGCAACGCAAGTAAACATTCGATGGTAAACCAGTTGAATCCATGATGTGAACGACGTTCTCACCAATAACGTGACAGTAGGCGGTAGATACGGCAGGTATAGCCGACTGTGAAGCTAGTACACCGGTTGCAGCATCTAACATTTGGGAGCCGCCGTAGAACGCTGCACCCATGCGCATGTTACCGTAGACTGATCCTTCCCCGTAAGCCACTGCCAACGCGCGTGTGATAGTTTGCCCCCCTGTCAACGACTTGGGGATTCGATACACAAAGTTAAACGTATCCGGTCGCTCACACGGTACACCGTAAAGTGGTATATTGATCTCGCGTCCACCATACAAGTTAATGTCTGGCAATACTCTGGCATCCAGCACCGCTTCGCGAATACGCGCATCTAACGAGATCGGTATCATCGAATGAACGGGTTTGCCAATGTCTTTTGACATTAGCGATATGAAGATCTTATTCAGAATATCCTTCGGAATAGCAAACTGTACTTGCTGAAGGGCGTATGTAATGGGGTTATTAATCATGAGACTCCTACTCCAACAGCTCATTAATCACAAACCGCATCTACTATGACGGTTTGAATACTCACAAATTTCCCATCTTTAAGGAGACAACACCATGTCAAACGAACGCCCTATTGGGCAAATGCGTGTATACGGCTGCGGCGGCGCAGGCACTAACATCGTTGCTAACTATTTAGAGTTAGCAGGCACCACACCCGTTCCAGGGTTTGCTGTCCTTAACCCTGTCTTTATTGATACCAGCAAATCCAATATGCGTGAAGGTATTGATGCCAACAACTCGTACATCATGCCAGATCTTGACGGTTCGGGTAAAATCCGTGCAGAGAATTACGACGCTATTAATAATGTCGTGAAAGAGATCTTACTGAAATACAAACCACTGGATTTTAATGTGGTGGTATTTTCAGCGTCCGGTGGAACAGGTGGCGTAGCCGCTACATTGATTCTTAACGAGCTACTCCAACGCGGCGAAATCGCGGTTGCCTTAGTCGTGGGATCAGACGAGTCCGCTAAAGCAACCGAAAACTCCATCAATACGTTGAAATCGTTAGATGGGGTGTCAGCTAAAACGGGCCGACCCATCGTCACGTTCTATCGCCACAATATCCGAGGACGCTCACGCGTTGAGACAGACAATGACATGATACTCGGTTTGTCAGCATTGGCTATTCTCGCTTCTCGTCAAGTCCAAGAAGTCGACACGGCCGACGTATTTAACTTTGTGAACTACGATCGGGTCACTACCGCTAAACCCACATTAGCCGGGTTGGAAATCTTCAACGATGCGGCTATTGAGGATTTAAAGAAACTCCGCACGGTATCGATGGTCTCTATTTACCAAAGTCCTGACACGGCTACTGTAGATGTAACGCCAGAATACCATGCAGCGGGTTATGCTGAAATTAATGTAGGCGGTTCTCACAACGTGCATTACGCTGTAGACCCCACCTTACCCAATAAATGGTTTGCCAGTTTGAAGGCAACGCTGTCTACCATTGATGAGGCACGCACGGCACGTCCACAGACGGAACGTATCTTATCGCGAAATGATGAAGCGAACGATAAAGGCATTGTTCTTTAAGCAATGGCATAAGCCCCTCCCATTTCTGGGAGGGGCTATTATGCCGCTTGACTGCATTCTTTTTTAGATATATAATGCTTAGATGAATCACTTAAGGAGATGCTGTTATGGAGGCAAAACCTAAGGTGCTACATCGGCACCGCCCGGAGCCCGGCAGACCCTTTAAGAGGGCCTACTGTGGTAAACCCACTAAGTGGGCAGGGCCCATGCTTCACTGGAACCCGGTCATTCGTGAGGAGTCGCTCTGGAATTACTTCTGGAAGCTCCTCGAGAATGAATCCCTTCTTCGCTCCGTAGGGGCGTTGGAGGGATACGACCTGGTGGGGTATGGAGCTCCTAACCACTGCCATTGTGACATACTACTCATTCTTGCGAATGATTGGACCGTCACAATGGCACTGATGCAACACATCTCGTCGAAGAAGATAACTCAACGACAGTGGGTTCATCAGAAGGATACATTGACCGATATCCAGATTAGTCTAGTGGCTGATTTCTGGAAGCGGTTGTATCCCAATACGGTTAATCCGGGTGTTTACGAGACGTCCCCCGATTAGGGGGACTATCTTCGTAATCATGTGATTCTTTTTTTGTCTCGGGAGTGAGAAAATGCCGTATGGATTAATCTTTAAAGCAACTGTATTCACCCTTGTGGGGTTTGCCACTATCCTTTATATCGATCTACTGATTCCAGGGGTTATTACGTTACTCGCCGCTATTACCTATTATGATTGGAAGCTTCGTTTCTTCAACGACGCATCAGAAGCTCGTAAACAGACTGAATTGAACAGTGGAATGGCTGACATTCTTCCCATGGCGCGCGTTACTTACGAAGACGGTGAGGTAAGAGAACTGTTAGCGTTAGACACCGACTTTAAGATTACAGCCGGTGGTAAAGTGTATTACAAAGAACCGAAACGACACAATCGCTGGGAGCACGAACCCCACATTGAAAAGATTGAATTCTACCTTCACGAATTCGATGACGTTCTAATAGCGAATAAAGAGCAATGAGCTATCCCCTCCCAGAAATGGGAGGGGTTTATGCCCTATAACGCTCTAGAAGGCCCCTAATAGAGGCATTCGATGTAAAGCGCTACATAGACCAGGGATTTATGTACTAGAGGGCTTATAGAGCTTTTTTAGAAGATCAAACAGATTTCAAAAATACATTACCACTGTATCCGCATCCTTTCAAGGGGCTTTTGATTGACCGTTTTAATTTACGATCTCAATTCAGTACTGTTGCCCTTAGAGCGCGACATCATTCGACAGCCTGAAATCGTGCATGCGATTGACGGTATACATCGCACAACAGTTGAAAACTGTAAAACGCTTTGGGTAAGATCCCGCCTCTGGAAACTGTTAAATGTGCCGTTAGCTAATGATGCGCGCATTGTGGTCGATCCTTCTTTAATAGGTCGCATCGAAACACTTGCTAGAGAGTTAGAAGTCCCTTTCTATCACCTCTTAAGCAACGTCCCCATGAATCCCTGGATGTATCAAACAGAATGGCTCGTTGAGATTCACTACAACGACTTACATTTAAAATCAGAATTGTAGGAGACATAATGAAACATGCGTACATTTGTTTAGCGGAATTAGCTGAAGGGTTTATGACGCAAGCGAATCATTTCTTTCTGTCAAACGCTAATGACGTGTTGTTTAATGTTGAATGGCGTTTACAGCCATCGCAAGCACGTGAGATCGTGTTAGCGATATTGACTGACCGGGTAAATGTACTCTCCCGCTGGGCAAAGATCTCGACCGATACGGCGCTAGAGAAACTCCAGTCGCATATTCCATGGCTAGACGCAGAAGGGAACGATGTCTACAGCGATGAGTTCATGCACCGTATCTACGACACCTTCGAATGTTTAATTTGCGACATGATAGAAACAGTTATCCCTGACGAAACGTGGGAGATGTGGGATATAAAAGACGCTGGACTCGATGTAGTGTTAACACGCGGTAAAGACTTTCGGGTAGCTGAATGGGAGCGTATGACTGGCTATTATGAAAGTAAGACCAAAACGCCGGTTAAAGAAATTATGACCCGGGTTAACCCTAAGATAGTTAAGGTACCGCTCCATACCGTAGAAGGCATACGGCAAAAAATCAATCAACTGCCCGTTAATATACAACGTCAGATAAATACCACTCAATTGATTAATGGTTGGCGGCTTTCGACAATCGAACAAAACAAGAAAGGTCTGGAAAAGCGATGACAGAAACCCCCGTTGAACGGCGGTACTTATTTGATGTGGGTGACATGGTAGGGCAATTACGTGCTACCATGCGACCACAGATTGGAATAGCCGCTGATATTGTTGATGCTAACGTCATGTTAGGCAGCATTATTGATATCGCCATGTACGGCCAGCCATTGCGCTATCGTGAATCGCCCACGGCACAGTTAGTAGCGCTACGAATCCCGACCGATATTGCCCGTGAAGTAGTTGAACGGTTATGTGATACCGTCAACCGATTATTGATCGTTGGCTTAGGGGAAATCGACTCGTTAAAACACTACGAGTGGGAAATTGACCCACTGAACAATGACCTCATAATCACCGTGAGGAATCGCACTTTATCAAAAGCGGCAGTGCCGCCGATTTATGCCCTTGACCCCCAACAAGCCTATCGGGATTATTTAAAAGATATTCTAGACGATGGCGGGTGGGTATCCGAAGAACAGCGGCGCAGTGTAGGACTATAATCAAAAAAATGAATCAAGAAATCCGTGTAATATTGCCACTCTCTGACTTTTATATCCGTTGTGGAGAACCCCGTTTGGGTTTCTTAAACCAATACGGCATAGGGGTAGAAGACCTCGCTATTAATGCCATGTACTACAAACTACAGCACATCGTCGAAGTCGAGAAGGTGTGGTTTGAACAATACGTTGACCGTACGCCGATCAATGCGCTATGGCAGAGTATGCAAGGTAATCCAGCCTGTCGTGCACCACTCGATGGTTTCGTGAGAAATTACATCGATGCACTGTATCTCATGTACAGCATCTACTTCAATTACTACAAAATGGTCTTTGATAATCACCACATTCCTATACCAGCATCCGATGAACCTGGGCGTCTGATGTTAAAACAGATGCAGTGGATGGGAACAGAAGATCTCTACTTAGTAATTGATTACGTAAACTACCATGCTAATGACGTTGTATAAGGCGAGATTGATCAGCCATGGCTAAACGCTACTATGTGATTCCCATGTCAACGCCCGACATTGATCTGAGGCGATGGACTACCACGTTAAATGAATACGGTTTAGACGTGTTAACCTTATTTGCTTCTGTCTGGAATGCAGTGCTTCGAGATGATAAACGATACCATCTTGATGCAGCGAGCTATGCGAAGCGGGTAATCGAGCAGCAGTTTTACGAATACCGTTTACAATCCGAACAAGGCGCCCATTGGGAATACCTTACAAACGAAATCGATAAAGCATCCATTGAATGTATTGAGGTCTGTGATCGCATTTACGATCACGTCAATGCATTCATTTCCGCTATTGAAGACGTGGAAACGGCTAATGTGGGTTGGGGAATTGAAGGGTATAATGGAAACGACATCGTTGTCGTTTGTGAGGATTTATCATGACGATACGAAACTATGTTATACCGACGCGGGAAATTGATCTCCCTATCCAATACGAACTCAACGCCTTAGGCGCCTACGGCATTACACGCGAACTCGCTATCGACTGCGTGGTAAATGAACTGGTTAATGAGGAGTCTGACGGTTATGATGAAATCGAATCATTAGTCGTTGAAGTGATTGATGAACAATGGCACCAACAATCGATCGACGGTTCTTTCACTGAACCTTTGCCTGAAGCCGAGCAGGAGTTTAAACGCGCTAAGCCCGTTATTGCCTCTCTCTGTCGAAAGATCAATGACTATATTCGTCCCTATCTGGTTGATGTCTCGGAGCGAGAAGCCCATCAACCCCATCCTTTACAATTTCAAGTACGGGGATCGATAGGTCAAGACATTATCCTTAAGGTGATTTGAGTGAAATCAATAAAACACTGTACCATCATCATTCCGATTGAAGAGTTTATGCGGTTTGCAGGCCGTCTACGAGAAGCCGGCATTGACGATCCCTGGGCACGGGAACGGGAAATACTGGATATGGCCATTAGCGTATTTACACTCAAACACGGCATTCATGGCATTACCAATACGAAAACAGAAGCAATTATCGCGCAGGCCGTAGAGTCTCGCTTTCCCCATTTTACAGAAATACAACAACAGCAGATGTATGTCTCGGTCATGCAAACCTTTCTGGTGTTAGACAGTTTTATCGCCGATGTGATTCAAATCGATAAAATTGAAGACGTCTATCCTGGGAATTGTACGAGTTGGGATGCGCATATCCGTCTCAGCATTCGGAGAGACTCGTGTTAGCTACGAATGCTGTTCAACCGTATTTACGGGAATACATCATCCTCCCAACGCGGTTTGCTGTGGATATGCTGGTACTCGAGTTAGCGTCAATGTCGGTTGCTGACTATGATTTAGTGTCACTCTTAACAGATGCAGTAACCGCATTATCCAATATCCATGAGGCACAAGCGCGTATCAGTCAACACGCTGCTATTTATCAACGGTGGGATTTTGGTAGACCCTATCCGGTAGCCACCGCACAACAACAGCTCGCTCAAACGAAAGTCAGACTGGACGGGGATATTATTTCCCAAGCCTGGAGTCGGTTTGTCGCACAGTTATTTCAAACCTATAAACACCTTGGTCTTTGGGGGTCTAACGGCATGTGCAGTTATGCTTTTTATGACCTTCAAGGACGCGACATCATTCTTAAACTTTTAACGCCTTAGCGGGGTTACTATCATGATACTTCTTTTTGAGGTAGCAGAAATCAAAACTATACTCAAAGCGTTTCATCGAGAATTCGCCAAAGATACCCCTATTGATTCTGATGATGCAGTATTGCTGGAGACCTGTACTGCCTTACTCGAAAAAGAAATCTTGGAGGATGGGGACGAAGATCTGTTAGAGGCTTTTAATAATGGGACATTGTTGGATGCTGTCTTGAACGGTGAAGAATATCAAGAAGCCATCAATGAAATTAAAGCAATACTGGGCGCTGCATTGACCGCGCTAATGATACGTGGTAAAATCAATTCACTCAATGTATTTGATGACAAGGGGGGCATTGCCCTTCATTTAACACCTGGAGATAACCCATGTCAATTGTCCTATCATCCAACAATATCGGAGACATTGTCTCCTTTAACGTCTATCCCGCCGCTATCCTTGGAACACAATTCATCCGTGTAAAGGTATTGTCAATCCTGGACAGTGAGGACGCCAAATCGCTCGGCATGGACCCTACCTCCATGCATATTGCCGTTTATCCCACATTGCCCCCCAGTCCACCCGTTCCTAATGACTCCACCAAATACCCTTACGTTAAAGTGAAATTGGAGAACGGTCGTGTTATGGCGGTAGGGCTCCCTTGGATTGATCCTGCCACGGTTGTTATTCACAGTGAAACACAAGCCCGTTTTACGGTATCGGGCGTTACTGCAGAAGACATCCCGTATATTCGTGACGCTATCTTAGCAGCGGGCTATAACCAATTGTCCATTGAAATACGCTAGCGTTTCTAAACGGAGGCGAGTAATCTTGTGAAGTCTCTTTAGCTTTCCAAGCACTCGATTAGAGACTTTGTACGGTACTTTCCTCTGGGGTTGGACAGACCGATACTTTATAGCGGGGCTTCGGCCCCGCTTTTTTCCCCTCAGTAGGTTTTTTTTTTGCTAACAGTGAAACTAAACGCCCCTGTGTAAAACTGTAACAGAGTGTGGAGAAAGAACCTAATGACGGCTAAGAATCCTTTCATTTACGAAACAGCGCATTACAAGCGCGATTATAACAACGTTGAGAACTACATTCGTGATGTATCGCACTATCTATCGACCATGACCAACAAACCGATGGATGTTTGTGACGCGTACGTTAGAAAGAATATCACAGCAGACGGAAAATACCCGATTAAAAATCCAAGAGTGCGTTTCTTAGAACGTAATAACGTTGGAGATCGTGAGGTTAAAGAAGACACCTACTTTGGCTATATGGAGAAGACCCATCAGCAACGGTTGATATTAGCTCCTACGTTCACAGCTTATTTACATCCCGAAGATAAAGAATCTCTCTTAGGGAAGTATATTCAAAAGAATCTTAAGAAACGTAAAGGCTTCAAGCACAAAATGTTTGAAGCGACAATGCAGGGTAATAAGAGTGCGGAGCTCTATTACGACAATCTTCAAAACAGCTCAAAGATTAAAAACAACTCACTCTCAGGGGCACATTCATCCCCCTACACCGTGCTTTATAACAAGACCACCCACTCTTCCTTAACCAGTACGTGTCGTGTAACCACCAGTATTGGTAACGCGAATAATGAAAAGTTCATTGCGGGAAATCGACACTATTGGCAATACCATATCGCTATTCAAGACATCCTCACGATTACGCGAAACACGGACTATACGGCATTGCAATTAGCCATTGACACGTACGGGTTAATTTATCCGACTACTCAGCAAGTGATGGACTGTATTACACGTTCATCCATTTATTACTGGTCGAATAGCGTCGAGATGGAAAAAATTGTTACGTTAGTTGATCGTTTGAAACCGATTGAGCGTGCTGCTTTCCTTTATGTAGGGGATTTCTACCATCTGGCACAGTGTAATCCCGACGCGGTGCGTGGGTTCTTAACTGAGATGATACAAATACAGAAAGACTCGCTACCCTTAGAGGAAGCCGATAAATGGCTTTCTTCCTTGTCGGGGGACGCTAAGGTATTCGTCAACCTGCAATCGGTAGAATGGACCAAAGGGATATTGTTAAGTGATCTTAAAGTTAAAGATCCTGTTGGATATGGGTGTGTAGGCGCGAATGCAAAATACATGGCAGATATGCTAAATAAGCACCGCATTCTGATTGAAGGCGTGATGCGCCCCCCAACGCTACCTACATCCATTGCTACGTTCCCTAACATCATGCGTCGAGCCGTTATTGCATCGGATACAGATTCTACCATCTTTACGACACAATACTGGACGAAATGGTTTAAACATGGCGTATTGGATTTTAGTCAAGAGTCTGTTAGCGTAGGCACAACCATCTGTTTCTTAACGAGTCAAATCGTTGTCCACTTACTTGCAATGATGACAGCTAACATTGGCATGCGTAAAGAGCATTTACATTTGTTAGAAATGAAGAACGAGTTCTTTTTCCCTACGTTTTCTTTAACCACTCGTGCGAAACATTACTTTGCAACGATTGGAGCGCGTGAAGGGAATGTGTTTGCTGAATTAAAACAGGAAGTAAAGGGTGTTGAACTGCGTTCTTCTAATGCGCCGCCTGCCGTTATGAATAAACTGAAGGCGTGGATGTTAGCATTGCAGACTAAGGTCATGAATGAAGGTACGCTGCTAATCGCTGATGCATTAGGGCCTGTTGCCGCTATTGAACACGAAATCATCAACGACATCAAGAATGGCGGTAATGCATTCCTACGTTCCGTTCCTGTAAAAGATGCTTCGAGCTATGCTAACGGTGATGATGCACCCGCTATGGTACACCATCAAATGTGGGAACAGGTCTGGGCGCCCAAATACGGGAATTCAGCACCCCCACCGTATCAGGGCGTTAAAGTCAATGTGGGTTTAGACTCGCCGACTAAACTCAAAGCGTTCTTAAACAGCATTGAGGATAAAGCCTTAGCAGATCGTTTACGAACATTCTTAAATGAAAAAGGACGGGATAAGATTGAGGTCTTAACGTTCCCTAAACCCATGATTGAGATGGTAGGTATTCCGAAAGAGATTATCCCAGTGATTGAGTTACGAAAACTCATTTACGCTATCATGGCGCCTTTTTACTTAACGTTAGAATCCTTTGGACTCTACATGGTTAATGACCATAACACGCGACTCATTAGCGATACCTGGCCTGCCACAGCGGCATAAAGACCCCCCTCTCTAAGAGAAGCCCTAAAAAGCCTCTCTTAGAGATACGGGTTTATTTGCTCATCTACGCTTAATTGGAACTCTTTCATGACGTCTAACGGAACGATCGATTCTAATGACCGATCTTGACGGATTTCACGCAATGCAATACGAATCTGATTAATGTAGTACGCATTAGCGGGATTATCGTTTTCTGCGTTCAGCTGCATTAAGAAGGTAATTAATGGCATGCGAGCGAGTATCATTGCCCAACGGACTTGTCGCGTAGGCACCACCTTCGGTAGGAACATCGCTTCCAGCATGTTTTCTTTGCTAATCGAAGGAAGCGTTAATAAGTATTGATCGAACAATCGTTTCTGCTGTGGAATCAATTGATTAAAGCGAGACAACACGTCATTGACTCGATCACTAAAATCGATTTGATAAAAAGGATGTGTCTTCGTGTAAGGAGAAACCGGCTCACCTCGATACAATGCTTTTAATCGATTGAATAAAGCAATGTCCATATGCGAATAAATCATGTTCACAATCGGATACTTTCTCACGAACTGTTGAACAGATTCAAATGTGCCAGATTCATTTACACCATCGTGGTGTCGTTCTTCTGTAACCCACATGCGGTATTGCAATGCAAGCATCGGTACATTAATTGAGATAATGATAATGCCTTTGCCTTCACTGCCTAAATAGTTACCTTGTGGTAAAGCAAATGACATGTCATTATAAGGGTGGCGCAATACCTTAACGGGTTGAAGATCACGCCAATTAATCGTAGCGTCTTCTATATTGAATTCGGAATCCTCTGCAATCAAGACTTCTGGATTATTTCTCCCATAGAAGTCACCATTCGGCCTTACCACACCTACGTTTAAACTGCTGGTCATTCGCAGTACGCGGGATAGATTCATGGCTTGATCGCCCGCGGTATCCGTATAGCTTTGAATATCCCGTTTCATTGAAACGTTTAATCCATTCAGTAGCTTAACCAGAATATGCTGATTCGGCACCAATAGATAACGTTCTTGGTAATAACGAGTTAATCGGCCAAGCTCACGCAATAATCCTTGATGGGTATAAATGTACTGGGGTACACTCAATACGCCACGATTTGCATGAGGGAGTTCATTAAAAAGATCGTACACAAAGAACTCCTTTTTTTGATTTTAAGGGTGCATTACCCTTCTATAACACACAAGATTTACCATGCCTTATCAGTAAAATGTAAAAACAAACCGACTCCCGATAGTATGTAGGAGCAGATATGCTTCCTACCACGGGGCCCAACAAGCTCCGTCTTAGAGCTTGTGCCCTTGGAAGTCAAATCAAAGCTTTCATGGATACATATTACCTATTCGTCATTAAGATTTGATCGGTCTTAATGGAATAGGAAAATAGCAACACTTAACCCCAATGCATTGGAGAAATAAAGATGGCCCTTACAGATGAATCCTTATCTGGAAGCAGCGCACAAGTGCCGCCAACACAACCCGCACAGGAAAGCAGCGGTAATACAGCACAAGCAAACATTCCACAGCACTCTGGGCTGTCGGGCATTCAGGCGCGTTTAGCCAACCCACTGTCGCGTTCCTCAGCCGGGGAAGCCGTTAACAAACTGGTTGAAGGCATCAAAAAGATCCTGACCAACGAAGGCGACGCCGTTAAGGACGTCGGTGTATTGGTTGTTGACGGTCAGGTACGTGGTTCTGTACTGTCGTCTATTCTGATCTGCCGTCGCTTGCAAGATCGCGTTACTACCTTCAATCTGATTGTTGAAGCATCGGCCAATCGTCTGTCCAACACGGAACAAACGATCAACAACACCAAAGTGGAAACCCCCACGGTTCCTGGCGATGTGAACAACGCTGGTTTCTGGGACAAGTGCATTACCGTGGTACAGGAACGCTATGGCCGCGTAACCGTACAGTACGCTGGTGCTTCCGTTATCCCACGTGAACTGTCTGCTGAAGACACCGCACGCCTACGTGCCATTGTCTACTACGCTGACACCGCCGTATGGACAACCATGGCCAATTCCAGCACCACGCCCCCTGAGCCTTTCTCGGTTACCTGGTTGACCAATAAAGAAAAGCTGCAAGCGCGTTTGGATTTCCAACCCCAACCCCAAGAAACTGCCGCTGGCTTGCCTATCCGCTCTGACGTGTCTGTCGTATTGACGGGTTCCACCATTAATGGTTCTGATCCCCTCTTGGCCGGTTCTCAAGACTTCAGCCGTGTAGACGGTTACGTGGATCTGGTATACGATCCTCCCGGTCAGCCTGCACTCGGCATGATTCAGCAAACGCAGCACTACTGGGCGCGTTTGGTCATGACACTGGCCGCCCCTCAGTTGAACGCGATTACCCCAGAGCTCCTGCTGCTCTCTATCGGTTCTTCTACGCTGCTGTCGCGTAACATGGCATGGGCGAATGTGTTCCGTCCACGTTACGGTGCCGGTACCAATCTGCGTGACATCGGTGCTATTGGTTTTGATGTGCCGAGCTATGCCGGTTCTGTAGAACCCAAGAAGATTGATACGCAGTCCGCTACCTGGACAGTCGATAATCTTTTCTCCTTGTTGACCGCTGCCGTTCGCCCAAGCCTCATTTATTCGATTGATGTCGAAGAAACCGGCGATTTGTCCTGGCTGCAATTGTTGCTGGTGGGCGCTGCTAATGGTGATCCTGAAGCCTATGGCCTGATCACACGCGCTGCCGATAACCTGACGGCTGGTCGCTTCTCTCAACGTTTCGCTAACGGCGGACCTATCGTTGTAGATGATAATAACCGTATCTTCTTGGGTTACTATCAAGAGAACAACAATGGCGTGATTGAAAAGCGTGATATTCGTAGCATCGATTACCTGGCCATGTTGAATCACGTGGGTCAAACCGATATGAAGGCTGTGGTGGATTACACCAACACCTTCGATCAAACCAACGTAGAACTGCCTATCCGTTTGGAAAAGCGTCTTCGCATCCTGGAGAAAGTCCTGGGTGAAACACTCCGCATTACAGGCTATGCACGCCGTGTTACCTTCACACCTGCTTTCATTGAAGCATTGGCGTTGGCTATCGTGGATGCCGGTCTTAACATCCAACCCTCGAACGTTTACTCCGATATGGGCGGTAACGTACGTCGCGGTAACGAAAACATTGCGGCTATGGCTTATGGCGGTACCGCAGTACAAAACCTCTTCAACTACGGTAACAACATTAACCGTAGCGGTGGTGCTGGCGCAAGCTACCGTTGGGGTGGTCGTTAATCGACAACCCTTTACGGGATAAATAAAAAAGGGGGGCTACATGCCCTCCTTTTTTACCCTCAACACGTTAAGGAGTCTCCATGATTCATCTCCGCATCGTGTCCCATGACGAGAAGTTTGCACAACTGACTCGTCCTCCGATCATCGTCAATCATTTAGATGTAGAAACATCAGAAGGTCGGGAGCTTCTCCAGTCCCTCCTTTATACACGTTACGAAGGCGACTCCCTCAATGTCCTTCCTACGTGCGATTGCGGCGAATTCAAAGGTAACTACCTCAAAGGTGTTTACCATAAGGCGTGTAACAGCGTCGTACAGTCCGTTACCGAACGCGCACTCGAATCAACCCTCTGGATCGAATGCCCCAAAGGCGTAACGGCACTGATCAATCCAGCCGTTTGGACCATACTCTCCAACTCCTTCACCACGAGTGGTTGTAACATCCTAGAATGGCTCTGTAATCCCCAATACCAACCCCCTGGTAACGTTCCAGAAATCTTAAGCCGTGTAGAGGCCCTCGAATTACCCCGAGGCTACAATGCATTTCACGATCATTTTGATGAGATCATGGAAGTCCTCTTTCGCAACAAGATTCCTAAAGGCGTTATCCGTCAACAAGAAGACCTTTGGCTCTTCATTCAACAAAATCGCGACAAGATCTTTTCGAAGTATCTACCGATTCCTTCAAAGATTGGATTCATTCTCGAATCGAATTCCGTCATTTCCTACGCTGACCTCACCATGACATTGGCAATTGATGCTTTAAAGACCATTGCATCCATTGAGAACTCTGTAAAACCCTTAACACAACGGGGTAGAGAATCCAGAACCTTGAAAGCCATCACTCAGCTTTCTAAGTACTACGTTGAATTTGCAGGATCCACCCTTTCTGGAAAACCTGGCATATTCCGTAAACACGTCTTTGGTGGTCGCCCCCATTGGACGGGTCGAGCCGTTATTACGTCAATCAGTGAACCCCACGACTACGAAGAACTCCATTTACCGTGGTCATTGGCTGTACAGCTCTTTAAAGTACACTTGAGCAATAAGCTATTGAAACGAGGCTACACGCCTTTGGAGATACAACGGCTTTATGCGCAATACACAAATGCTTATCATCCCGTGTTGGATGAATTGTTTAAAGAGCTTATTAAAGAAGCGCCAAATGGATTAGGAATACCTTGCATTTTCCAGCGTAACCCCAGCCTCGCGCGCGCTTCTGCGCAGCGTTTTTATATTCGAAAAGTTAAGACCGATCCAGAGATCAATAGCGTGAGCCTATCGGTCTTGGTCTTATCTGGCCCCAATTGATGTTATTTTTACCTGTTGCTACTCGTCAGTAATGGCGGGATAGTGAACCCCTTGAATTGCTGGAACCCCCTAAAGCTGTTCCCCCACAATTGCGGCGAAAGCACGCAATGATGGTTTGAAAACGGAACGGATGTAACAATGGGCAATCAGCAGCGAAGCCTCCCTGGCGTCATCGCCGAGAGGAACGTTCAACGACTATCAGTTTGGCCAGAGTACACTCAAGTGAGTGGAAGCGGGGGGTATCCTACCAAGTTATGTTGAGGATAGTGATATAGTCTGTTCTCATGGGAAAGCCATGAGCGATTGCAGGTCATGCTGCGGGTAGGGCGTAACGAACCCTATTGAACAATAAGCGCCGATTTCGATTGTTCACACTGTCGCTTCAGAGAGTAATCTCTGTCGATCACATTCCTAATTGCGGGAACGCCTCGTTAGGTCTGAGTTACCACAATTGTTTTGAAAAGAACAATGAAGGTTTTAAGAAAACTCAGAATAGAGAAAATCCAGCACCGAAGCGCCTAAACCCCATAAGGGCATGGCGTGTGGCCAACGACTAGAGCGAAAGCTCGTAGCTTTGTTCAGGATGAACGGGCGAAACGGAATGCTCCTAGGAGAAGTTCACAAGACTGAACTAGGGTGAAGATATAGTCTGGTTAGCTGAGAAGCTAACGTCAAAGGAAGTTTCTATGTATTTGGAGAGAATGATTGTAACGCGGCATTTGTGGAGAGACCTATGCCGAGTGGAAGTTCATCATTGGAGAGTTCGGCAATAACCCTCCTCGGTTCGAGAATCTACGTCACGAGAAATGGTCGAATTATAGACCTATTAACAAATGAAGAAATCGAACAATATCAAACAAAGATCGGTCGGGTAGTAGATATGCCGAACGTTCTATTCGCGAAAAAACCAGGATCGAAAACGACTGTACAGGTTGCTCTATTGATTGCATTGGCGTTCAAACGCGTGAATATACCTCTAAGGGATCTTTTGACCATCGAGATCCTATTCGAAGATGGCGATGTTAATAACATTACCCCTAACAATCTTATATTGAAATTTCCAGAAGGTGGAATTGAGCATCCGTTTTGGCCTGGATTCTTTTACATCCCTGGATTTACTTCGTACCTCATCAATCGAGAAGGAAAAGTCCTCAGTTTAGTTGAAGGGAAATTCAAGACAGTCTCTATGGGTTCTGTAGGTTATCCTGAGATTTCAGTAACCAAAGATTCAGGCGGATCTCAGTCGGTTGGTATCCATCGTTTGCTTGGTTTGGCATTCTTGCCGTATGGTAATACGGTGCGTAAAGATGTCGTCAACCACATGGACTTAGACAAGACTAACCACGATGTCAGTAATTTGGAATGGGTGTCTTCAAAAGGTAACGTCCTGCATGCACGCGTCATGGGTGCTATGGGTAAGAGCGTGGCGCTGTCTTTGAAAGATCTCTATACAGGTGAAACTACTCACTTCAATAGTCTGAAAGACTGTGCGAAGTTTCATAACTGCGATAAATCATTAGTTTGGTTAGCCTTAAACAACCACGCTAAGAAAACAATCTTTAAACAGAGATACGTTGTGAAATATCATGACATGGATTGGCCAAATATCACTGTTGACGATATAAAACCACAATCATTATCTGGTGGGAGACCTGTTCTAGTAATGGAAGTCTCTACAAGAATCGTAACTCGCTTCGACAGAGCTGCCGACTTTGTTCGGGAAAGTGGGTTTAGTAAAAAAGTGGTCACGTCGAATTTAGCCAGAGGAAGACAGGTTCTAGTAAACGGACACCTGTTCAAATATGAAAGCAATCTAGAAGACTGGATTATTTAAGACTGCGTTACAATCATTCTCTCCAAATACATAGAAGCGTTGAACCAATTGGGTGATGAACTCAACCTAATGCTCATCTTAGACAACGACATGGCTTTTAAGCTTTCACGCTTAGCGCCACACCTCTCAGCGTTAGATCTCCAAGCACCGCGGAAGATCTCACGCAACTTAGCTATTCCGTCACCTGTACTCGCTGCTGTGGGTAATTGGATGTATGAAGGAATGTAAAAAACATCGCAGGGGTCTTCGGACCTCTGCTATGCCCCTATTCCGTTTGGACGTAAAAACTAACGGGAACGTGACATTTGTGGATGAAATAGGAGTAATTGATGGCTCAAGTCATCTTTGGCGGCAATGCTGAATTCGACACGTTAGCGTATGCCCAACCGCATCCCAGTACGTTGCAATTCCTCAGCCAGCAAGCCCAAATGGTCAGTCAAAACTTTACGCAAGCCGCTCAAGCGTTTGCGCAAACAGCCGTAGGCGTATTTGATTTTATTGACTATTCTCGCGTGGCAGAAATGGGACGAGGATTAGCCCGCAAAGTAAGGGGTTTATGGGACTTAGACGAAATTCGATCACTGATAACGATTGAGGAGCTACAGAGCGCCTCATTGGCCAGTCAGCGATACATGATGGCGTGTCCAGAAGTAAGAACGCTGTATCATGGGCAACAATGCAATGGTTTCCATGGAAGTTACGTGGACATGGAGCCAGGGTTTGTTGGTGAGCAACATTATGACTATCGTCGAGCAATGCAAGGGTTAGTGGTGGAGACGACTGACAGCTGGCAAGCAACGACGTATTTTGATGATTTATTCGAGGGGGATAGAGAGCTGCTTTTAGATGAGCAAATCGATATTCAAGAAATGTGGGCATCGGCGAGATACTTTATTCGTCAAGGGAAGTTTGACCCAACCTCACCCACGAATGATCCACTGTAAATTCCTTTGTGTTTTTGATTTTAAGAATCAGATTGTGAGTATGTATCATGCCAGAGAATCCTTTAAGTGCGCCAATGCCTGTACCGACGCTTGATGCAAAAGGTTGGTTAACGAAACCAGAAGACAAAGCCGAAGAAATTCTGGTAAATTACCTAACGGCGGATTATTCGCAATCTGTCCTCTTAAACCAGGGAGCCGTACGTTCTTTTCAATATACGCTTAAGAACACACTGGCTGATCAAATAGCGTTAAGGAATGCCATAACGGATGACTTAACAGCGCTGTATAACCCGTATTTTGATTTAACGTATCCGACGGTTAGTATAACGCTACCGGGTAAAGAGTATAACGGCAGCGATGTGGCGTATGACATTGGTATTGATTTAATCATTGTCCATGAGAAACGTCGTTTTTCCTTAGGGAAAATATTGGAAGTAAAGAATCGTAAACTGTTTAAAGTAAAAGAGTTTCATCGGATTTGATTTAACCTCAACCCTCGAAGAGTAAGTAAGATGGCGAGTGAAGAAAAGGTTCGTTCTTTTAACGGACGCTTGAAAGCAATGGAGAAACACATTGACCGCATGACTGCTGTTGTGCAGGCAGTACAAAAAACAACATCGGATTTGGCCAATCGCCACAATCAAATCGCTGAGGTGGTTAATGCCTTAGCGCTGCATACGCGTGAACTGCCTAACAACCCTAACTTCCTGTTAGCGATGGTAGACCGTTTGCAAGATTTACTGACGAACGGTACCGACGCATTACGAGAAAAGATGAATTCGAAAACCATCATTACCTGGAATCCAGCTACCTTGGAAGAGGTCGAGGCATCAGGTATTGAAACATCGGTTGTAAAGGCTGTTTTACGGCTGGGTGAGAAAGAAGGGGAAGTTACACGCGTAGTGCTTTCAACCCGTGTACCAGGATCAGATGGTGAGAAGTTTGCCTGGTTCCCTTTAACAGACGCCGATATCGCCCGTCTCCAGTTCCCTGCCTCAGAAACCATTGCCTCGTTTGCGACTGCAGAACCCGGTACGGAGCACTACTACCTTCGCACGGTTGAAGTGGTGCCTGTTGAAGAAACTCCAATGGTTAAACGCAGTGAAGGCGTGTGGATGGAAATCCCACCCGAAGACGCCATGAAAATGGATCCGTCAGAACAGCTGGTAATGCGCGTTACACTCGAGACTGCGACCAATTCAAATAGTGCGCCCAATGGAATCTTAATGCGTTTGGTGGCGGGTCAAGACGGCGGAAATGCGTGGTTGCTGTTGGATAACACCAATCCACAACTTGAGGGTTATGACCCTACTATTCTGGATGAGCTCGTACAGCCATTCCTTCAACGGGCGGTTGAAAATGAGCCTATGTACTTCGTCTACCTCAAGCCCGATAGTGAGGAAGTGTTCGAATCGCCTATTGGCGCATTAACAGAAGCAACGTTAGAGTCGGCACCACAGACCAACGCAATTGACGACGGTTACGATGTTGGCATTAAAACGATTGTTTGTAGTGGTATCGATACCAACTACCCATTGAACGATCAGATTATCGTACGTTACAGCGATGAGGGCGAACTCAGTTTCCACCCTGCTATTAAGCCAACAGAAACCCTTGCGTTTGAAAACGAGTTGGTGGAATGTTACTATAACGACAAAGCTACTGCATTGATCGCACGCGATCTACTGCAACTCGGTGGATCGGTTGTACTGCGTACCGAAATGATCGATACCGTATAAGCTGCTACATGCGACATAAAGCCCTCCCCCAATCGGGAGGGTTCTTTTTTCTTTTTTTCATATTAGGAGACATCCCTAATGGATAATGTTCCAGAACCTTCCATGAAAGATTTTGACCCATCGATTGCCAGGGCTTTTGAAGAACTTCGTGTGTTTGAATACCCTCAAATCCAAGAAGATCGATTTGCTCGAGAATTCTTACCCTTATTTGCAGAGCCTTCAGCTGATGCCAATACGGCGATGATTAAATGGTTAGACATTTCGGGTAATGTCTTTATGCCGGTTAACGTGTTTCGTGGGAAAGATTTTATTTTTCGAGTACCGCCACTGATGCAGCAGACCCCTTTCCGTGAAAACAATGGTGGCCCTAAACACTCACTGTTTGAAGAAATCAATACAGCTGAAAAGAAACGTATGGTATTGCCTGCGTTAGGCGAAGCTCACATGCGCGATTATGTTTACTCTCGCGTGGATCATGACTTGGAAGCGTCAGTTGAAATCGCTCGAGCATGGAATTCTATCTTTGAAGCGTATGGCTACGAACCCATCCCCTTACCGGGAGATGAGTCTACACCGAATGCCGATGCAGTAGAAACAGATACTGCCCAGCAAGTATCTCCTGGTGATGTAGAAATTTCGGGATATCGTGAGCTATAACTTCAAATCGTTAACGATCGCCGAGTTCTCTGATGTGCATTTGGGGCATCACAATACTCCCACGGTGCACATACTCCGCTCGTTACGACGGCTTTTCCCCGATAACGATGTCACAGGAGCACTAGACCTTATTGTGATAGCCGGTGATCTATTCGATCGTTTACTTAATTTGCCAGATGATAATGTTGCTGAGATTAAGTATTGGATGAAGAGTTTTCTTTCGATGTGCGCAAGACGGAATATTAAGGTCCGCGTACTGGAAGGAACGCCATCTCACGATTGGAAACAAAACCGATTAATGGTCGATGTCCAGTTAATTGGCGAGATTCCGGTTGATTTGAAATACGTTGATAAGCTATCGGTTGAGATTATGTCGGATTGGGGGATTAGTCTCCTCTACATCCCCGATGAATGGCGCCCTCGCTGTGACGATACCTGGGCAGAAGCTTTAGTGGCATTACAGCAATCGGGATTAGAGAAAGTGGATTTTGTGGTAATGCATGGCGCTTTTCACCATCAAATGCCTAAGAATATCCATAAACAACTCGAACTCCATACGGCAGAGCGCTATATCTCAATTACCAACCTTGCTGTCTACGTAGGACACGTTCATCAGATGTCGGTCTACGATGACATGATCTATTCTGCAGGCAGCACTGATCGTTTAACACATGGAGATGAAGCCCCTAAAGGGTATTGGAAAGGAACGTTTTATCCATCGGGTGAGAAGTCGTTACAATTTATTGAGAACCCTAACGCTATGCGTTACGATACGATTAACTGTGTCGGTTTGGTAGGCGATGCTTTAAACCATGCTATTCTTGAGAAGGTCAACACGCTTCCGCAAGGGTCACACATTCGATTAAAAGCAACGAAGGCTGACATTGCCGCACAATCGATTAGCGTGCTGGAAACTAAGTATCCGGGTTTTCATTGGACGTTAAAAACCGTCGATGGGGGTGGGGATGCAGAAACCCCTATTCTCATGGACACGCGTCCTAAGTTTCAAGGCGTTTCTATTTCAAAAGAGAATATTGTTGAACTGCTTATGGAACGCATTGCGGTAAAACATCCTGATCATCGTCTACGGTGTCAGACAGTATTAGAAGAGATCATCCATGGATAATCGATCTGCTAACATTATTGAAAGTCGAGAAAAGGGATTATTGCCTTTATCGATTGCCACTAGCACGGCGATTGAGTCTATCTTCAATAACCGCGTCGACCCCAAAACCAAACGAGAGACCCCCCCTGCGATTTTAACGTATGGGGAATTGTGGATTAACTTCCGCACCCTCTTTCGTAACTTTCATGGCTCTATGCAGCGGGAAACCGCCGATACCCTCCCTGTGCAGGCCTTAGTCGAGGCTTTGCACAGGGAGATTCTAGTGATTCAAAGCTTATTAGAGAATAAGACTAACCATCGCTGTAAGCTGGTGCTGTATGCATCCAGCTATCGATCGCTTAAGAGCCATTACCCTAATGCGATCATGAAAGAGTCTGCAACACACATTCAAACCCGTTATTCACTCTTTGAGAATAATGCCTTAGACGGTATTCTTAATCTCATTAAAGAGATTCATGCGCCAATTGAATTTAAGATATTCAATGTTCATTTAACGGGCAATGAACAAAATACCTTAATCATGACGCATTATCCCGTTGATTTAATCAATTACAAGCGTTTTAAGCAACTGGATTTATTGGAGTCCCACACCGGTACCATCAAACCCCCACACCAATGGTACACGAAGTTAAAGGGGGGTAAAGAAAATCCACACATCCCGTTTAATAAAGCGACTATACAGCTCTTTGGAGAAACGGGTGGTATTTTTAGTCCTTACCCTAAACCTTATCGAGAAGCCTTCATTGAAGCCGCTGACAAGTATAAATGGAATCAAACCACGCAACGGGATCGCATTGAGTTAACGTTAGGCTTGATTCATAAACCCCAACTGCATGCTCTCGTGAAAAAGATGTTCCAGTGAATATTTACGCGGATGCATTACATTGTAATAACAACCAAATTTAAACTGGGAGAAGCCCCATGGCTTACCAAAATAATCAGCAACGTGGCAATTATGGAAATCGCGGAAATTCTGGGGGCTATGGTGGCAACCGTCCTTTTACGACACCTTACGTCCCAACTGCCTTGGACGACTACAAGCTCCGACTCAGCACCAGCCCCGTTAACGGAAGTAAGGGACGACCCGCCCTCTCCGTTACCTTCACCGGCGCCAATCCCCGTATCAACGTATACACCGAGGTGGATGGGGATAAAAATAATGGCAAAATTCAAGCGAAGATGGATCTCTACGATTTCTACGAAATCTTGGAAGTCTTGGACCAAGTCGCCAGTACGAATGACGAAGTCCGCTGGGTTAAAGAACTGAAACAACCCTCCAAACCAGAACAAAACGAAGACGGTACCTTCGGTAAGAAAGGACCGCCTGAGATTGTAGCAACGGTATTGGTAGGGCGCGATAATTCAGGACGCGTGTTTATTTCTGTGCTATCGCCGGACGGTGATCGGCCTAAGATTCAGTTCTTCTTTGGCGATCATTACTACAGTAAGCTGGTGCGTAAGTCTGCACCATCTGAGTTTATTCCCGATCGTGAAGTATCAACCATTGCGGCTCGCGCGTGGGTGACATTGTATCGCCAACTGTTAGCCGTTCAGTTTATTACAGGCTTTAAGAAACCCGAAAAGAAAGAAGGCGGTAACGATTCTTTCAAGAAGCAGAGTCAACCATCAAAGTCGTATGGTAGTGATGGCAGCGCCAATAGCCTCGATGAATCGTCGAGCGTTTCTTCAGGAGGCGGTGGTGCCTTTGAAGACGACGATTTCCCTTTTTAATTAACCGCATAACACCCAGAGAGAATAGGACAGTCTCCTATTCTCTCTGGGCTATGTCCTAATAAGTTCAATCGATCTCAGATATACATCACCTAATAGCATCGCCCTATCAAGGAGAACACAGTGGAATTACTCTTCATTGACGACAGTACTGTATCGTTGAAAAGTGATACTGGAGAACTACTCTCGTGGAACACGACCATTCTGGACCGTACTGATTTCCGAAAGAATGCCAATCTCTTCAGAGACATTAATGGGTACTTCAACCATTTACCGGCATCCAGTCGTTTTCAAATCTGGACGATCTATCAGAAGATCCACAAGACCTTCGAAGACGTTTATGAACGACAACGTTTAGCCGCACAATTGATTGAACTCGTTAAAGAACTCTACGAGGTGATTACCTTAGAGGGGATCGAGTGGTACGTGGGTGTACACTCTAACGTAAAGTTCCCACCAGACAGCACGCTCTTAACCGTCCATGATCGCTACGACCCAAATCCGGGACGTACGTATCTGAAACGGGATTACTATCAAATCATCTACATGATGATTGCCTTACGGCCCATGATTCCAATCTGGGGCGAATACATGCGTTTAGCAAAGAATGATTCCGGTACGGAATATAAAGAATACGCGGCTATGCGGCTACTCTCACAGTCAAAGCTCATGGTCAGTGAACCGATGGAGCGTTTGTTGCTTTACGTGGAGACATCCATACGCGTAGGTGCACAACAATCGAATGCCCACATTATCTCAGGCTTAGGCTCGGAAGAAACGGCTGAATGGCTACTGGCTATGGTGGCTATCCGTCGTGTATCGGTAGGGGAGATCGATGCATCGGAAACGTCGGGTAACATCATTACAAATATCTACGGCTTTGTAACGAACACGCTAAAGGATTTTGACCGTAAATTTGGTGGATCGATTCGCGATAAGAATCCGGAAGATGCATCCAGTGATGAAGAAGGCTCTATCATGGAGTCTTACAAGGTAAAGCAGGATTTATCGGCAGGGGATGTAGAGCTTTATTCGGTTTATACAGAAGATGCTTTACGCATGGCGGTACGTACAGAACCGACGCTGGATGTTACAAAGTTCGAACGCTGCCTCAGTCATATACAGCCTGACATGGACATTCAAAAGCACCATCTCACGCTCACACAGTGGGTAATGCAATTCGTATTACCACCCACCGCTATTCCTTGTTTAACGAAGCCGGCGCTGTTACGAACCATCGCAGCGGCACAGTCCGTACTCTGGGAATGGGGGTTTGTAGACATTGCCGCTTTAATGACGGCATCGCCTACGCCGTACGATGAAGACGAAGCCATGTCGATTGATGGGCGTGCACGGATTCCTACTGACCTCATGGAACACTTAATGCGTCTCTATCCGCATCTAGACCAATCGGATAAGAACTCGACCAGTGACCGTAAGAACAATTACGCCTCTCAAGCCATTGCGGCGTTAACAAAAGAACTGACTCATCACACATGGAATTATTGTGCGCCAATGGAAATAATTGCACAGTGTCAAAACGTTGACTCTCAGATGATGGCCTTAGCGCCGCCTAACATCATGGAGCAGTTAGCGCGTTTAGTAATTAAACTGGCTGAAAAGGATAATGAATGAACACAGGTATTCGGATGTCAAAGTTATTGATGGTGCGTTCTGCAACGTATAACGACCAAGTTGCAAGACCCTATCAAACCAACGTCGATGGTATCATGTTAAATCAGCTACGAGAAGCTACTCAAGGCGGTCATCAGACCAATGCAGGGAGTTTAGCCGGCGTAGCAGGTGCTATCTTAAGACCGCAAGCCAATGCGGCGGCTAATATTCAAATTGCCAATGGGTGGGAGACACATCGGTTTCGTTTCTTGATGGAATTAGAACTGCCAATGCAATTCGGCGGTGGTATGAAACAGGTGATGACGGGCTATAGCGATTACTTCGCTGTGACGGCAGATGGTAAACACATTGACCCAGGGATGCGTCTCTACTTCAATAACTCTATTGCGACGCAAATAGCCTCATCGACCTTAGAAGGTATTGGTACGATTCAACAGATGCGGGTGGCAGATGCTTCTCACATTTTGATTCCGCCAGCGGGTTATGGGGCTGGAGTCGTCCCGGCAGCAATGCAAACCATGCGCCCTGAAGACGTCATGAACGCCATCTCTACGTCTGCCATTACGGACGGCGATGTGATGGATTTCCGTACAACGTTTGCCGTTGCCCCTGTTAAGAAATCGCGCCGCACTAACTGCGTGGCACCTGAATACATGTCAAGGGTGATTTCAGCAATTGATCAAGCGCATCGTATTGATGGAAGCAATTTAGACCACGCCTCGGTGTATCAAGAAGCGCGTTCTACAGTACGCGAAGCACTACCTTCTCAAGACATTTTCTTGGCGATTCTGCAACAGCGTTCTAATTATCTCCAAACGGGGTACATTACTTACGGCGAGCTCTGTGCTATTTTCCCAGAAACAGAACACGTACGCACTACCGTGATGCCAGGCAATACTGCGCAACAACATTTAGCCACACCAGATCGTGGGTCGAGTGAATACTGGCATATTCCTACTAATGAGGCCGTTGCTGCAACGATCATGTCGCATGCGTGTTCAGCCATCATGATGGAATTGATGCTAACCCGTACGGTATTCGTTGCAACGAACATGACATTGAATTCTCAAATCGACATTCAAATGCGGGCGGCTGATGGGTTCAGTCAAAACATTGACATGTCGCCCTATCTGCAACGGTTTATTCATCGAATGACAACTGAGGTGTTAGCCGACATTACCCGTAACAACATGTTCCAACTCTGGATGGAAGTCAGTTGTAACATTCTAGGCGATACGCAAATCTCGGTATCGTTGAATGGCGGTCCTAAGATCCTCTACATTACGCCTTCTTTCTGTGACGGTTTGATCTCGCCCGTTATTGCGGCAGACAACCAGGCGCTGTCCACCATGGGACACGACATCGAACTCATGTACTCGCACATCACGGGTAACAACATCAACCCTTTCCAAGCTACCAATCCGTTAGCAATGACCCAATTCCACAGCGGTACGATGCAGACCCCTACAATTCCGTCTACAATGTTACCTAACCAACCCCAAGGAGTAGCACATGGCTACACGGCCTCTAACGACGCTATATGAAGATATTCTGAAATCAGCGGGTTTGCTTATTGATGAAACCGGTTTGGTAAACCGCATCAACGCCGGCGGTCAGATTATCCCTGTCAAGGTGTTAAAGAAACACCTATTTATTCCCACGAACAATGCCCTACGACTTTATAGCGATGATGCACACATTGCCTTTCATCCGTTATCAGAGTCCATGGTACGTGGTCAATCGCCAGTACTTAAATGGCTGCGACAACAATTGATTGTACGACTGCAAGCCGTGTTGGGTGAGCAATTCGAAGAATTAATGCAGATTGCAGCAGACCCTGCTATCCATCGCACGCTATCGCCTAAAGGCACTGAATTCTTAAAGGTGTTGCCAGAAGCCGATGCCGAAATGGTAGAGAAGATCGCTACCATTTTAGGTAAGGTTGATGGAGAGCGTAATAAACTCTTAAACATCTACTTGAAACAAGGAGGTACGATAGCCGGTAAGGCTGTACGTCGCGGCGCTATTGTGACGTTCCCACTCATTAACGAATTCGATAACGTTGATGGACGTATCTTCGAAGTTAAACCCCGGTCTAAGAAAGAAGCGAAAGCCATTCAGAAGCTCTTTAACTGGATGATTCCAGACGCTGACAACGTCGATACCTACAGTTTTGGCTCAAGCTCTGATACGGCACCGTTCTTCCACGCATTGGTTAACGGATACATTCGTATTGCTGAGCGGTTGAATGAAATCACCAAAACATTCAAGAAACAGTTAGATGTGGATGAACTCCATATCGATTTAGATTGGGCGAGCGATGTCGTTGATCTTACACCGTATCGTGCCATTATCCCACCTTTAGCAGGCAATGAAGGCGACCTCACGAATGACTCTGCAGTGGCAAATCAGATCCAACAAAACCATCCAGTGGAGGTACCGTTAGCACAACCCCAGGCGATGGTGCCCGCTGCTCCCCCATCCCCTATTGGCGTTCAGACTGTTCAAACACCTGTAGCGCAACCTGTAAACCCCTACTTACCCACCATCCCTGGTATGCCCGTTATTGAACCCCACGGCATTGATTCAGTGAAGCCATTGGGTATATCGGGCGCTCAAGCTACCAAAGAGATGGCGAAAAACAACATTCCCATGAACGCCTTAACCGATCCCGCAGCGGAATGGGATCGTGTCGTTATGGCCCGTTCACTCGGATATGCTACTACTCCACCCCCTGGCATGCCATTAGGCGTTAACCCGGTACAGTATCCGTGGTTAGCAAATCAACCCGGCACAATGCAACAAATGCCTGGTATGGTTCCCATGGGTGCTGTCCCAATGGGTTATGCTGGTGTACCTGGAATGATGTACGGCAACGGTATGATGCCTACTACACCACCGGGAATGGCGCCTGGGTTCATGCCCAATGCCCCCATTCAGAACGCCCTCCCACAAACCACATTTGGCGGTAACGTCAACTCCATCTAACGGACATAAGCCCCTCCCAATTTGGGAGGGGCTATTATGCGCTGTAATCCTTAACGGACTCAACTAATCCTCTGCAATGTCATATACGTTGATCGCAGTTTCTCAATGTAATTATAGTCGGGTACGTAAAACAACTCCATCGATGTTTCGTATTCAATGGGTGATGTCAACCCATTGATTCGCATCGTTACGTACCAGTATTGAGATGGAATACTGGCGTGCGTCATAACGCCATAAAAGTCCCCTCGATACTTCTCAGCCGTATTGGGTTCAATGCGTAGTTCCGTACTGCCCAGTCGCAATATGGGTAGATGGTCTTCAATCATCGCTAAAAAGCGATCTTCGTAGAAGGCACCGGGTCCTTCATACTGCAATAACTGTTTCAGTGACCTTGGTTCGACGGCGCTGGCCATTGTTCCATCCCTCCGCTAGTAATAACATAGCATTCCCCATTCACCCACACAGGGAGAAGCCATATGGGTGTAGAAGAACGCATCAACGAGTTATCCCCCGATTTACTTGGCGTTGCGGCCATGAATCCATTCCTCATGCATGATTCGAGTTCTCGATTAGCCATGTTCTGTTCGCATATTGGACAATCATTGGTTATTCAAGACTCTACCGTTAAACGCACACTCTCTGGCGTAGAACGAGAGTATGCTAAATACACGCACGCTATACGCATGCCCTGTAATGCGATTGTGATCAAGCTGGTTCAAAAATATCCTAAGACATTAGGCTTAGATAATGTCAAAGAGAATCCTTACACCGCGCTCATTTACGAAAACGTCGATTCACCGCGTCGGGAAATCGGCATGCTTGAGCTGGAGACACACCACTGCATTCATCAGTACTTTGGTTTTAAGTACCGATATCGACCAGAGATTATTAATCAGCTGGTTCCAGGGCACCATATTCCTAAAGGGACCGTGATTGCCGATTCACCGTCTGTCACCGAAGACGGTGACTATAAGCCTGGTTTAGAGGCACAGATCGCGTTAATGACGTTACCGGCGGTTATTGAGGACGGTATCATTGCCTCTGATGCCTTTCTAAAACGCTGTCGCACTAAAGCATTTGGTTCCCGTGTCGTGAGTTTTGGAAAGAATCGTTTCCCGCTCAATTTATACGGTTCGGCTACGCAATACAAGCCGTTTCCGGATATTGGGGATAAGATCCGTTCAGATGGACTGTTGTTTAGTTTACGCAATTACGATGAACTCTTAGCCGTAACAAACATGTCGCCAAGGGCGTTACGTACTCCCTCTGATTTCGATAGAGCGACATACGCCCCTCCTAACGCAAAGATCGTAGACATTATCGTTCATAAAGGATCTAACCTAAGAGCGAATCTTCCGACGGGTATGGCTGATCAGTGCGTGAAGTATTACAATAAGACACGCCATTACCATGAAGCATTACTCCATGAGTATCAATCTTTACGCAGTAAGAAGAAAGAAGCACTACATCTTTCTCCGCGTTTTGATAGGGCATTGGTAGAATCAATGGCAATATTGGGTACGGGTGGAAAAGACCGCGTTATCCACACCATGAATGGCGCCCCTATTGATGAGTGGTGGGTAGAAGTCGTTTTTGAATACGATATCGAACCTACCATTGGATTCAAATTTACAGATTTTCACGGCGGGAAGGGCATCATTGTAGACGTCATGAAAGAAGAAGACATGCCTATTGACGCACATGGCAATCGTGCAGAAATTATCATGGATGACTTCTCAACGATTAAACGCATGAACTTAGGACGATTAGTCGAACAGCTGATTAATGCGTCGGGCAGAGCCACGGCTAAACGCACTGAGCAACTCCTAGGGACTCGCACACAACCCGAAATTGACCGAGCCTGGGAATACCTCACAGGCTTCTACAAAATCGTATCACCTCGTCACCATGAAGCGATTTATGCTGCAGGTATCGATAAACGGAAACTCGAGCATTTAGAAGACGTGGCAAAAGACGGCATCTATCTATTTACACCAACGGATACACCTGTCTCTTACGTGGACGTTGCACGAACCCTTCGTGAGAAATATCCACCGTGTTACGGCCCTGTGATGTATCGCGGAAAGTCAGGGAACCAGATTACCACCAAACGCCCTATCATGATTGGTGGGCTGTACATGTTGATGTTAGAAAAGATTGGGAATACCGTAGCGGCCGTTGCATCGGCAAGGCTTCAACATTTTGGTATTCCTGCTAAACTAACCAATGCGGATAAATATTCGGGTCCTGGACGTGAACAACCCGTTCGCATCTTAGGGGAGTCAGAAGTACGTCTCTTCTCAACGGTGGTTGGCGGTGACACTACCGCAGAGATTCTGGATCAGACCAATAATCCAGAGGCCCACAAACACATTCTCAACACGATTTATCATGCAGAGAAGCCTACCAATATTACCAACGTCATTGATCGCACCATCATCCCAAGAGGGAAGGGGCGTGTGGTATCGTACGTTCGTCATATGGCAGAGTGTGCAGGATTTGAATTTGTAGACGGAGGCAAGATATGAGTACGGCACAGAACAATGCAGAACATGCATTGTGGTGGGGTCCGACCGTCACCTGCAATGAAAATTCTACACTCACTACCGTCCACGCAATAGCACACTGCAAGGGATTACTCACCACTCCAAATGGCGACATGAGTCACCATTTACCACATCCAGGACCAGAGATAATCGAAAATTATTATCTCACTCGCCCTGAAACACGCGAGGTATAGAATGCTTAAGGCTCGCGATATAGTTGCTATGTCAATTAACAACGTCTGGGAGCTCCCAGACGGTCCGATGAAACTCGAATTCGATGATGGTATCATTTCGACCACCACACGCGCTACGATATTCTCTCGCTACATCTGGGAGATTCATCGAAAATATAAGAAAACCCCTCTTTGTATCCGCCACCATATCGGCAATGATCGATTAGGGTCTGGCACACATCTAAAGCTACTCGGTGCAGCCGTATGGGACTGCAGAGACGCTTATTCGACCAAAGGGTCTACTGTCAACATGGAAGACTTATCAAAGCTTGCCTATGACATTACTAACATGATTTACAATGACATGACGGTGAAGCTAGAGGAATGGGTGTCGAGTATCTGTTACTACGACTTCTTAGATGTATTGGATCACCCGATCATAGCGCAAGCCAATGCGTTAGCGCGTCCAAACGAAGAGACAGTCGATCACACCATCGATAAAACATACGCTGCCATTAAGAAGGTGTTGTTAGATCCTAAAGAGCTATTAGGAAATGGCGTAGCGAAAGCGGCTAAGTCAGGCTTGGTATCGATGGGACAAATCCTCCAATGTGTAGGCCCGCGCGGCTATGCAACGGACATTGATTCGAGCATCTTTAAGAAACCGATTCTCGCTGGATTTGCCCACGGTATTGTCTCACTGGAAGACTCCATGAAAGAGTCTCGTTCAGCCTCTAAAGCGCTGTTCTTTACCAAAGACCCGATGGCAAAATCCGAATATTTCAATCGTAATATTCAATTATCGGCAGCGACACTGTCAACCGTTTACCAAGGCGACTGTGGTACTACCAAGTTCTTTGACTTTAAGGTAGTGGCAGGGGACTTAGTAGACCTTGAAGGCATGTGGCGCTACGACGAAACAACCAAGAAACAATCTCCTATTCGGTTAAGCGATAAACAACTTATTGGTAAGACAATTAAGATTCGTACCGTATTCTCCTGTTTGCATCCAGAGCCTGATACCGTGTGCTCAATGTGCGTGGGGGAGATAGGGCTTTCAGTGCCGGCTGATACGAATATCGGCCACCTTTCCTCTTCTGAGCTCCAGTCGAAGGTAGGGCAAAAGATTCTCTCAACCAAGCACGAGGACGGTTCAGCATCTGTAGAACCCATTGTGTTTGATGATTTAGCTAAACAGTACGTGAAGTTAGGTACAGACCCTTCCAACGTGTATCTCACGGAAAACTTCAAAGGGATGCGTATCACGTTAACGATTCCTGAAGAGGACGCGCCTTCGCTTTACGATTTAACACACGTCGACGATGTTTCTATCCTTGTACCGTGTCGTTATTCTGAACTTAAGTACGTGAAGTTCACGGTATTTAAAGATGACTGTCTTATCCACACAGGCATTGTACCCGTCTTTGTGGGTACGCGTTACGGCGTGCTGACCACAGATGCCTTACGTTACATTAAAGAAACGGGGTGGCACGTCGAAGACGACGGCGCGTACGTTATTGACGTTACTCACTTCGATCGTTCAAAGGTTCTCTTTGAGATCCCCATGAAATACTATTCGACTATCGAACACATGAAAGCGATTGAATCGTTCATTAAGGGTAAAGCCCGAAATGGCGTTAAGTCGATTGTGGACTACGAAACCATGCCAGAAGCCTTAGCCGGTTTCCATGACCTGGTTGCATCTAAACTGTCGGTTAACATTAGCCACCTCCAAACGATTATTCTATCTACCTTAGTAGAGGATGCTGATAATCGAAACTATCATTTACCCCATGATCGTTCAACGGCTCGTCCGGCGCAATACGCTCGATTAATGGCCATGCGTTCCTTAGCCCCTACCATGGCGTTCCAAGGTCAGGTAGATGCCATCTACGCACCAGAGTCCTACATTGTAACAGACCGTCCTAAGCATCCGTTAGATTCGATGTTAATGGGCTAACCCGTGTCAATGTACGGCGTTCATTTTGACGTTCATCACTTTAGCCACAATGTCCGAGTTACTGGATTTAACAATCATGGAAAACGACTCCTGATTGACTTCTGCGTTACACGCCTCGGACAATGGGGCGTGATACGGCGATGGGATGGCAGTTTTGAACGAAAGCTTTCGAAGATATTCGCTGCGTCAAAGAAAGATCGTAGCGAATTTCGATTCCACATTAACAGCTGGCCTTCGCTGAAAGACTTCTTAATCACGAAAGGGGTGAGTGAGAACGAAATCGTTGAGACCAGAGAACCCGACTTTATACCCGTTAAAGCAAGTCTACCCATCGTTAACGGAATGGATCCCAGGGATTACCAATTACCCATTATTGAGTATATGGTGAATCCCGGAAAGACAAAACTCGTCATCCTTCAAACCGGTAAGGGAAAATCGTTCTCTACTTTAAAAGCCTGTAGTGAAATAGGCCAACGAACCGTCTTTATTCTGAAAGCCATGTATATCGAACAATGGATGAATCAGTTAAGAGACACCAAAAAAGAGAAATCCGCTTACGGTCTGAAGCCGGGTGAGCTTCTGCTAATTCGCGGTTCTCAAGACATGAAACGTTTACAAGAGCAAGCCTTAGCTGGGACATTAGATGCTAAGGTGATTGTGATTTCTAATAAGACAATGTACAATTACATTGATTTTTACGAGACGCTCGGATCTGTTGAGGGACAGTATCCCATAGCGCCTGAAGATTTCTTTCAAACGCTTAAGGTAGGGGTTAGAGTCATTGATGAGCTCCATCAAGATTTTCACCTTAACTTTAAAATAGACCTATACACCCATTGTTCTAAAACAATCCAATTGTCAGCAACAATGGAATCCGATAAACCCTTCACCAATAAGGTGTATGGGATCATGTGCCCGAAAGCTGAACGTTACGACGGATTGGCTTATGATAAATACATTGCAGTGTCAGCGCTTTATTATCAATTGTCACTGCCCACCCCATTAAAATGGTTACAGCGTGGACAACAGTCCTATAACCAAATCGTCTTTGAAGAATCGTTAATTAAACGAAAGCCGTATCTCCATCGTTACTTAAAGATGATTCAATCGATTGTCCATACGAGTTTTGTTCAAAAGTGTGTACCGGGACAAAAACTCCTTATCTTTGCTGGTTCGGTATCGTTTTGCTCACTCCTAGTGAATGAGCTTAAAACCCACTATCCGGATCTGGTTATTAACAAATACACCGCTGAAGACGATTACCTTAAATTGATTTCATCGGACATCTGCGTTTCTACCTTATTGTCATCGGGTACCGCCGTTGATATACCGGGATTACGCACTGTCCTTATGACCACCGCTTTAAGTAGTCAGCAAGCCAACGAGCAAGCCATGGGACGTCTACGCCGTATTGACAATCGATGGCCAGACACCATTCCCGAGTTTCTCTATCTCGTTTGTCGGGACATTCCCGCTCATTTACGATATGATTTGCAGAAACAAGACATCTTTAAAGGCAAAGCCTTATCCCATCGCGGATTCGAATTACCCGATAAAATCTAATAAGGAGTAACGGAATGGCTGACAAGCTTCCGCTTAAAAACAGTAGCACCATCCGGAAAGCCCTGGATGTGGAAGGTCAAGCCGTCATTCCACTGATTTATACGCGAGACGAACTTATTTGGGTTCGTGAAAACATTGATACAATTTGGGACGTTGCTGTTGAGCGCGCTCCCCAACTGGAAGACTACTTTAACACATCGATCAAAGTGTCTGACATCCTGCACTTGTGTGAGCAGTTCCAGTTGTTCTTTTATCCCCCAATAGAAGGGATTGACGAGGTAACAGTGAATGCAGCCCCTATGCTTCGCTCTGTGATGGTTACCTCAATACTTACCATGGGGTTAGGGCCTACCTTAACCCTCCTGCGTCAAGAGCTCATAGCGCCTCTCCTAGGGGTTTTTGTAGGCCTTCAAGACCTCTTTAACGTAGAACGATTAACCAACGACGCTGTAAGCGTTTGGCAACTCCGAACCATTACGGAATGGATTGCAATAGCGGCTAAACGCAACTACCCAACCAAGATACGTTTCGGCACGATTCACTATTTTTCACTATTGGAATACCCTGAGGAGTTTTATGACCATCTACTCCCAGGCATTCTAGCCGCATATCGCGAGAGACCGACCATCTCGACGCATTAATAAAACCCGACTGTAGCCATGAAAGGCTACAGTCTATGCCCTTGAGGAGATAACCATGGAAGAATCTGACGTAGATACCTTTACAGCGCCTATCCCTGAAGAATCATTGGATGTCATACTGGATTCAATTGATCCCGATGCAACCGTAGAATCGCTGGGTGAGCACTTAGAGACTGTAATGTCTGCAGACTCCGACGATATCGTTACGGTGATGGACGAAGACGAAGACAGCGATGACGATGATTTCCCTGATCACCAAGACGATCACCCTGAATTGAAGAACGTTTAAATGGCATAAGCCCTCCCTCTCTTTTACTGGAGGGAGGGTATCAATGGAGAAAAGAACACCATGATGTTTAATGAAAACAAACCTGCTACGCCCTATGAACAAGTCGCTGTCATCAACACCATCGCAGGAAATATACCCGAAGCCAATTGGGACAACCTTCGTAGGCAGTTCAAAATCTTCTTTTCTGAAGTGGTTGAGTTAGCCCGCGCTTTTGATGAAAAAGATATCAACGGCATGCGTGACGCAATCGCCGATATCACGGTAACGAATTGTGGATTTCCATTCTTCTTAAATTGTGACGGTGGTCAGGATTTCTTACACGTAGCCAATAGCTTGCTCACTCGGTTTGATAGCAGCTATGAGGATGCTGTACTAACAGCCATCAAATACAAAGACCGTGGTGTCAAAACAACTTTTCGTGAAACCGTTTACGATGGTGTGTCGTACTGGGCAACTGTAGTTGCTGAAGAATCAACTGATAACGTGACTGGGGAAACACTCCCTGTTGGGAAGTTCTTGAAATCGCACAAGTACCGATTACCCGTCTTTGATCCCATTGCAGAAAATACCATTTCTCGATTAACCAATGACAGTGAAGAGCGCGAATCAATTATCGCTATCGCACATCGTTTGCTGGATGAGAAACGTAACTAAGTCATTTAACGACATAAGCCCCTCCCATATCTGGGAGGGGCTCTATGCAGTTCATTGTTTCTTTTTGCCATTAACACACGCATCTGGACCAAAGATAACTATCTCAATGGGTAGCTTCTCAAGTTTCGGTACGATGGTTTGACATACCTCAGTCCACGATAACCCCCCACACCCACAGCCTAGCATAGGAATGCCAATGCTTTTAATGTTGAGGGTCTTGTAGTCTTTTACTAAGACATCCATTCCGTTAGCAATCCAGCAAAGCTGAGAGGCGTTCTGGTAGTGGTCTTTTGTAGGGAAGCATAAGACTTGCTGCTTCCCTTTATAAACCCATAACGTAGGATGGTTGTTAACAATGGCAATATCGCCTGTCGTGCAGGCTAACCGGTAGTTATACAGCAAGCCTTTATAGTGCTTCGCCATGGATAATGCCAATCCTTTACCCATGACGCCCACACAGTTAACAGGGCAAACTACAGTCTGTAACGATGTGTCCAGTATGTTTCCATCTGGAATAAAGGTAATTGGCATGTCTACTATCCTCTTGTTACATTAACCGTAATAGCCCGGCATGGGCGGAATTGTCATTCGATTAGCTCCCGCTGCGCGTTCGTCCTGTTTGGCTTTTCGTTCAGCGGTATTGACGGCGTCTAACTTCTGTCTCGCTTTCTCTTCGAATTCCTCAATAATGGTATCAACCACCCATCGAGGCTGTTCTAAGAATTCAAAAGCAGAACATTGTAGATCCTTCCCGATTTCATAAAGGATAAACTTACGGATTTTGGCGAAATACGGCCACAGGGGAATTAAGCCTTCCTGTGGCGTCATGGCGACCATCGCTAAGGGTTTATTGGGGTCGTCCAGATTGCCTATATGGAACGTGTCCATATAGAACTCTCTTTTCAACAAATCAGTCATATACCCTTTCACCTTCCCCAAATGTCCTTTCTCCCCTAAACTAATCGCAAAGGCGCGAAGGGCTTTCTCAGCATCCGTACGAAATCCGAAAGATTCGTACGTGACATGCCCAAACTCGTTATCGTCAATTAAGAGTTCATTGTAGCGATTTTGGCCCGGAGCGTGCGACGGCCCGCGAGGGTGAAAAAAAGTCGTACCGGATTAATAGGAATAAGTTCCGGATGAACTGCCTCTGCATCCGTTTGAGGCGATTGGCAGACAGGGCAGTTGTAGGTAGGAATAGCAATGATAGAGACAGTAATGTCATCCATGTGCTTTTGCACACCCTTGAAGAATTCCGTAGCAGCTTCGGGATCGCCCGATAAGCTTGACAGAATCCCTTCAATAGAATCCGCATCATCGTATTCATCGTCTTCAAACACCAAACGATCAATCCAGTGCGTATACTCTCGAAGTTTCGTTAACTCCGCTTGCTGTTGGAAGTAATCGTTCTTTTGTGTCGTCGAGATGCTATTCCCCATCCCCGTTTCGATGGTTTGCTCGATGCCGGCAATCCAACGCGTACCGCCACTGATCCAATCGTCTACGGTAGGATTCTTAAATACCACCGTGAGCTTGTCGTGGAGTACGGTTCGGGTTTTAATGCCTACGCGCCCTTCTTCTTGGTATTTGATGACATCTGCTTCTGTATAAGAAGCACGGCGATCTGCCATATGGCGTTTCTGATAAGGGGTTAGTGCGGCTCGATCTACCCACTGTAAACGCGCTAAATTCAAATGTTCTGTTTCGACATGTTGACAGTTGTCAGGATTTTCAACGCAGGGCCTGTCCATTGTGTAGCCTGTGGGATAAATCGTTAATCCTAATGCCCACGCGATGGTCCAAACGTCTTTCGCTTTAATCAGTTTCTTTAAAGCCGATGGATCCGGATTCTGTAACGTTGACTGATACACCTTTGATAGTGCAAACTGCATAATGCGATCGGTTACATTAACGGACGAGTTCGCAAAGGCTAAACCGGCCGTGTTGTTACCCAACTCAATTTTGTCTTGAGCGATTTGATGCTCTAGCATCAGAATCTCAGAATCGGGTGGGGCCAGTAAAGAAATCCAAATACCAGAGTTCCATAATGGTACCTGAATGGTAGCGGCTAACCCCAGTAAACCCGATACCTTCATGGCAGCGTTCTTACCGGTTAGCTTCTTTCCACCACCACCGAATTCAGGCATTGCCGCCATGAAGCGGTTACCGTTGTATTCGAGGAATTGTCCCCAATCAGAGCCTTCTCGTTCGGTTGCTGCTACAAAGACCGCTGAATTACCCAAGTGCTCGGTTGCTTCCATGATGGAATTAACCCAACGCTGCCCTTGGGGGCTGTCTGTTAATTCCTGAAAGTTAGAATACGTTCCTTCCATGCGATTGATATCGGCAATCGAACGGGTAAACATGTTAATGGGAAAGAGCTGTTTCCGCTGGTTTACAATTTTTTCAACAACAGGCCGTTCCATCGTAACGTGTTCATTAACATGCGGAACGTAAGGAACATCGGGTTTAGATTGAGAAGATTCAGCGTCCGTGGTTGCTTCTGCTGCGGGTTCTACGTCAGACGTGGTTGCTACTGCTACGGCTTCTACGTCAGACGCCGTTGCTTCTACGGTTGGCGTCACCGGGGTATCATTGGGCTCCGTCATTTGCTACGGTCTCCTCAGGTTGGGTTTCAGATGAAGTGTTAAAGATATCTAACGTATCGAATTCTGACAGATCGTGTTTCTTGTCATCCGGTAAACAGGTATTAACCAGGTCCAGGCAAGTACGAGCCGCAGGCAGTACAGTCAGTTCGAAATCATTTACCCACTGGGAATACTTCGTTCCTTGTGTCATGATTTCCAAGTTAGCAAAGAGGGCGTCGTCGCCATCCGGTACGTTACTGGGGTCTGGACGAAGTTTCTCCAACGACTCTTTATGTTCGGCTAAGGCATTGCGGGAATGTTGAACCATATCCACTAGCACTTTAGCCGAATGCATTAATTCCGTTTTCACTTTTGGCGTGATGTTGGTTTTAACGTCTTCCGAGTCAATGATGTCTGCTAAGGGCACAATGCCGCGCAGTACTTCAACGGCAGTGATATGCATGCCAACCACGGTATCGTAGTTTTCGGCAATTTTATTATAGGCGTTCATGGTTTGTCGATGCTCTCTTTTTTGTCCTTTAGCTGCCTGCTGGGCTGCAGTCAACTTACGTCGATGGGGTTTCTTTGTTTTGGATGAGGGTTTCTTCATCGCTTCGTTTTCCTCAAGGTATGTAAATAGTGGCGTAGGCGCCAGTCATATGTAGTGATTCTCTGTTTTATTAAGAGGTTATTCTCATGCATGAGAAGTTTAAATCCTTTTTGGATAAATGGGTAGATCCCGTTAAAGCCGATTTGTATTTATCAGCTTTAGAATGTTTGGAATCGTACGGGTATGTCCAGACGGCTTCTGAATTAATGTTACTATTGGACACGGCTACCGAAACGCCTGTTAGTGATATTCTTGACGTAGCGCACATCCTTATTAACGATGGTTTAGATTTTGTTCTCCGTGAACACTCCCTTGTGATTGATGGTGATGTACGTGAACGCACGCTATTGTTAAATGCGTTACAATCTTTAGTAACAGATGAACGACACGAAGCCATACTTGATATCATTGATAATAAAGAAGATAACGTTGAGAAGTTGGCTGATCTCTTTGAATTTGTGGACATCGAAGCAGCTAATTCGTGGGCAGACGTTATCTCATCATTTGTACACATCCCCGATGGATTAATCGTACGGTTAAAAGCAATTCACGAGGAAGGATTGGCGAATCAGCAACCCAGTGAAGATTCTACAGTAATCGTTACTGACGAGAAACGTGAACGCTTCCAGCTCATTCGTAATTTCTTTGGCAGTAATCCCACCACGCTAGCCTGTACAGCGTTGCGAGACGATAACGTTCCCGTCGGAACGCCCTTACCAACCCTTATTAATAGCTATCGGGATCAACTCCTCTCCTATGAGGAATTGATGCCATTGGTCATTGCTACCCATTTAGTGGGTCTAGTGCTCCTCAGTGACACGCCGTTGGCTAATGTGAAACTCGTCTCCTTGGACATGATCGATGACATCTACAGTGACATTGATTTGGTAACGCGTATTGCGAAGGCCATGGAGACCCTTCTTACCGAGGTTATCTCAGTATGAACAAACGTGACTTCTTCATTAAAGCATTAAACGCCAAACGTTACATCTTTAAAGAATGGACGATTGAAGCGTTTGCTATCACGGAGCTGGGCGCTAGCAATGAACAACGTCAAATAGGGCTTTGGTTAGGCACTCCCGAGGGCGTAGACCCCAACAGCGATACCCCCTATCACTACTATTCAGAAGACGGTACGGGTGAGCTTATCCCGATTGAAGGATCATCTCGACAACAGCGTTTGTTTGATTTTCAAGACCCTTTAACGTTAGAGCCTGACGACTTACCCAATGTGAAGGAACGAGTAGAAACAACGTATGGTGTTGCATTGATTAACGCCATGATACTCTGTTATCCTTTTAACGGTAAAATTGCATACGTCAACGACAATGTCATTAGTGGGAGAAAGTTAGATTCCTTAGTGGCTAAGCGATTAGTCGATTACCCTGTTGATGGTAAAGAACGGGAACCCGATAAGATCTATATTGACGAGCTTCTCAAATACCAAGATGCGTTAACCGCCATCGCAGGGCTTTCACAACTCTGTACAGTAGCCGCCACTGCGAAGACCATGACCAT
>ERZ650304.89-NODE-89-length-58358-cov-6.917346_pt1 | contig 58358 bp, 66 predicted proteins | sample MGYA00376240_ERZ650304 | MGnify/ENA primary metagenome ERZ650304 (study PRJEB26733, sample SAMN07839271) | wastewater metagenome | biome: small river; feature: stream; material: water | place: USA: North Carolina | collected 2016-03-01 ...
CGCCACCCCGACGTGCAGCGCCGCTGGCGTGCCGCTCTACAACGTGCCGTGGTCGCTTGCGCCCGTGTGCGCGCAGTGCGCAGACAGCGACGGCGCCAACCTGGACAGCGACGCCATCGCGGACGACAGCGGCGACGCGAGCCCCGTGCTCGCCGCAACGCACCCGCTTGCCATGAGCCTTGCGGAGCGCGCCGACCTCATGACCAACGGCCCCGATTTGCGTGCGATGCGGCAACGCCTTGGCATGCAAGAGCGGCTGCCAGTGGCGCCGCGTACAGTGAGCGCCGACCACCGACCTGACGGCAAGGATCACTGACCATGAACACCCACAAGTGGATGCGTCACAAGTCCGGCGTGATGATGCTGCTTTCCCCGATGACGGCGGCCTACCCTTGGCGCGAACAGCGCTGCGGCATCACGCCAGTAGCCAACGGCTGGCAAGCCTTCGACTACGTGACGAGAGCCAGGGTTGGCCCGTACAGGCGCCGCTGCGACGCCAAGCGCGCCGCCGAGGTGCTTGCGCTGCTGCCGCGTGGCGCAGACCCGCGCGGGGGTTCTATCAACGTTTGCGAGGAACGCGACAAGGCAGAGCGCGCGTTCCGCGCTTCCGCGCGCGACCCGTGGAGCTGCCACCCCAAGGCCGTGGTGACGCGCGACGAATACTCGGATGCGCGCAGCGTCACCGCATCGTACCCCAACGAGTGGCACGATCGCCTGCGCGTCAAGGTGCGGCGTGCGCGCCACCGTGGCGGCCATGCTGCCGTGCGTGCCGTGTACCGCGCGGCGTTTGCCCGCTATTCGCGGCCCGAGCCGCGCATGCACCACCGTAACGCCGAGCGCGCGGCCATCTTGGCGGGTGACATCCCGTGGTGATGGTCGCCCGCCTTGCGCGCGTGACGTTCGTCTGTTACGGACACGTAACGACCATGACGTAGCCACAAAAGACGAAAGCCCCCCAAGGTCGCACTTGGAGAGCTTTCTCGGCACCGACACCACGCACATGGAGACGAAGCCTGTGATTGCTCTACGCATCTCGGCTGCGCACGTCAAGCGCGCAGTTCAACGCGACCCGCTGCACCTAGACCGCCGTGCGGTTTCCTTCATCGACTGGCTGACTGGCGAGCGCTGCACGCGTCTATCGCCTCGCCAGGCGCATCAACACGCCAACGCCAAACTACGTCGTGCGCGCCATCAGGGCGGCCATCGTGCCGTGCGTGAGCTGCGTCGTGCGCTTCACCTGCACATCGGTGGCGCAAAGCCGCATCCGCGGATGCACCACGTCAACCTGCGCCGGAACGGCTACCGAGACATCGGCCTGCCGTTCTGACAGCGGCACCAACTTCCCCATTGGAGCGAGTCGAGAAATGAACTTTTGGAGCGAGAGACTGCGGGCCGCTGTGCGCCAACCGCGCGGGCAGTATTTCACCAGCAGCAAGGCGCGCCGCGCATCCGACATGGCCATGTGGGGCGTGCTCGTGGTGCTGGTGGACGAGTGCAACGAGTTCGGCGAGGTCAGCGATGTGCTGCGGTTCCCGGAGCGCCGCGTCCCCGCCACCGTGGTCAACATCGGCAAGGCGTGCTTCCTGAGCGAGCGCACGACGCGTGCGGCCATCGCTGGGCTCGCTGACCTCGGCATGGTCACGGTCCACAAGAACCCCTCTGGCATGGACAGGTACACCGTAAACTTCGACTCGTTCGGCGACACGTCGTGCCCTTCTCGCGCCCCGTCCACCGGCAACTATAGCCAGCCAGGGCGGCAACCTTCGCCGATGAGGGCGGCGAATACGGCGATTCAGGACGGCGAAAGTGGCCACCCCTTCCTTATGGATCCGGAAGAGGGATCCGAAGAGAGAGGATCCGAAGAGAGATCAGATAGCGCGGTCTCACGACCGCCTGATGCCGGTGAAGCGCACCATGGGGTTACCATCCCTTCGCCACCGCCTACCCTCAACTCGGCCAAACACGAGGCGCCTATCGTGGAGCAGCAGGCACTACTTGCCCTTGAAGCCGTGAAGGCAGAGGCCAAAAAGAGCAGCAAGGCCGCTGCCAGCCATGAGCCAAGCGCCGTGAGCGAGCCGCCTGCGTCAACTGCGAAGCCTGAACCGGATACGCCGCGCACAGAAGCCAAGCGCCGTGAGCAAGCCGCGGCCGTCACCGATGTGCTCACGCATTGGTCCAAGGCGCCGTTCCACCGACGCACGCCGAAGATCACCGAGATCCGTCGCAAGCGCGTGGCGGCTCGCCTTGCCGAAGGCTTCACGCCTGATGACCTCAAGACCGCGGTGGATGGCGCCTACCTCGACGACTGGCTTATGGGCCGCGAGGCGCGCAGCAACGGCAAGGCGTACCACGACGTCGAGACGCTCTTCCGCGATGCGGGCATCGTTGAGCGGCTGTTGGATCTGCACGCCAAGGCGCAACCCGTCACCAACGCCGAAGACCTCGCGTGGTCGCGTGCGTGGTGCAAGGCGCACATCCACGACCAACTCGTGCGCAAGATCATCGCCGAGAAGCGAGCGCCGCAGATCCGCGAGTTGGAAGCCATGCGCCGCGCAGACGAACGCGGTGGCGTCACCAGCGACCGATGGAGCAACGGCGGTGGACGTGGACCCAACGGCGGGCATATCGTGCAGCCAGCGGCCAACAACGGCCCGCACGATGGCGGCCGGACCTGGAAGATGGCCAAGGGAGCAAAGTGATGGGCGACCGTGACACGAGGCGGGGTGGTGCAAGCGCGAGCGATATCGTCGCCGGGTTCTACCAGTCCGACACCTGCAAGCTCTGCCGTGGCCCGCTGGACGGCGACAGCGCGCACCTGTGCAAAGGCTGCGGCAAGCGGTCCAAGATGTTGAACGCAGCAGCCGAGCAGAGCCACGCCGAAGCGCTGCGCCGAGAGCGGCAAGCGGCGATCGGCAAGGCGCGCGGTTCCATGCCGGAGCGGTTTCACGCGGTGCGCTTCGCTGCCGATCTCTCGCGACGCGTGCAGAACACTGCGGCCATTGCGCAGGCCCGCACGGCGATCGGCAACGCGATGGTCACCCTGCAAGGCGCTTCGGGCACAGGTAAAACGACCCTTGCCGCGGCGATGTACAACGAGGTTATTGAGCGCGCTCTCATGGGCGATGCCGAAGCTTACGCGCTGGCCATCGGCGCGATGTGGACGAGCGCGCCGGCCGTCGCGCGAGCGAGGCGTGAGCATCCGCTTGGCAGCGGAGAAGCCCCGCTCATCGTGCGCGCACGCAAGGCCACGCTGCTCGTCGTGGACGACGTTGGTATGGAGCGCGAGCACGACGCGGTGAGCGCCCTGCTTTACGAGCGCCACGCTGACGTGCTGCCGACCGTCGTCACGACGGGGTTTTACACCGCAGACCTGTACAAGAATTACGGCGACGGCATTGTGCGGCGCTTGGTAGAAGAAACGCAATCCACGGTCATCCCGTGCGATCTCGACGAGGTTTCGCAATGACTACGGGACCGAATGACCAGCACCGCGCACCTACAAAGCGCGCCAATGACCGGCCGGTAATGGATGCCAACGGGCGCCGCAACCCGCATGACAGCGAAGCCGAGTTGAGCGTCAACGCGACGTTGCTGGCGTACCCCCAGCGATGGTTTGATGTCTGCTCATGGCTGCGCCCCGAGGACTACTACGACCCGCGCAACGGCCTTGTGTACAGCGCGATCGGGCACATCGTATCGACCGATGGCGGCGTGGACCCGCTGACGATCCGTGCAAGGCTAGAGCAAACGGGTGACTGGAAGCGCGTCGGTGCGGAGTGCCTTGAACGCACCATGCGCAACGGCGCGATCAACGAGCCCATCTTGGAGCGCGTTGCGGCCATCGTGGTCGACAAGGCGAAGAAGCGGCGCACCATCGCTCTCGCGCAGCTCGTCGCCAACGAAGGCTATGGCGAGTGCGAAGATGACCGCGCATGGGCCGACGCGGTTCCGGGTCGCTTCGAGTCACTGGTGCGCGATCGCGTGGACGAGACGGGCGCCAGCGCGCGGTCCACGCTGACCAACGTGTTCACGTCGTGGCAGCACCCCGAGGACACGGCCGCCGTGCGGCTTGGTACTGGCATCCCTGACCTTGACGCGCTCTTTCGCAAGATGCGGCCCAAGCAAGTCATCGTCATCGGCGCGCACAGCGGCATCGGCAAGAGCGCGCTCGCAGCGAACATCGTGGACCACGTGGCGACCCAAGAGCGGCCCGAAGGGCTGCCCGCTGGCGTCTACGTGCAAAGCGTCGAGATGTCGCGCGAGGAATATATCGAGCGCATGCTGTTCGCGCGCGCTGGCGTCGACACCAACAAGGTTGACGAGGACAAGCGCGGGTTCATCACGGATGACGAATGGGCGGCCATTACCGAGTCCGCCAAGTCACTGGCGGTAGACCACATCTGGATCGACGATCGCGCGGACATCACGCCGTCGCAGATCCGCGTGGAGGCGCGTCGCGTGCAGATGCGTTTCGCGCGCGCTGGCACGCCGCTACGGCTCATCGTGATCGACTACGCGCAGCTCATCAACGGTGACACCGAGAACAAGCGCCGCGCAGACAACCGTGAGCAAGAGGTGGCGCAGGTTGCTCGTGCCGCGAAGAAGATTGCCAAAGAGCTGAACTGCACGGTGATCCTGCTCGCGCAACTGAACGAGGACAGCACCAAGGAAAAGCGCCGGCCGCGTGCGCGAGACTTGCGCGAGAGCCGCAGTCTCAAGCAGGATGCTGACAAGGTGGTGCTCATCTACAACCCCGAATACGAGGCCCGCGCTTCGGCATACCGAAACGGTGGGCAGGTGGGCATGTTGCCGAAGGAGTACGTGGACCTCATCGTCGACAAGAACCGCGGCGCATCCACCGGCACCATCGCGGTGACGTTCCGGCCGTCTATCACCAAGTTCTCGGCATTCGACGGTGACGAGCGTGACCTGGAACGGCTGCGCAACTCTGGTCACGGTGGACGTGGCGACGACAACACGAAGGCGCGGAGGGCTGGCCCGTGATTTCGGACGCCACCATAACGCTCGTCAAAGAGCGCACCGACATCGTTGCTGTCATCGGCGACGTCGTGCGCCTCAAGCGCCGCGGCCGTACCGTCGTGGGGCTCTGCCCGTTCCATCAGGAGAAGACGCCCAGCTTCCACGTGAATGCCGAGCGAGGGTTCTTCCACTGCTTCGGGTGCAAGGCGAGCGGGAGCGTCATCGACTTCGTCATGAAGTCTGACGGGTACAGCTTTCCCGAAGCTATCCGTGTGCTCGCCGAGCGCGCCAATATCGAGGTGGAGGACACGCGCACGGATGCAGAGCGCCGTGAGGCAGCCGCCGCGAAGCGCGCGCGCGAAGACCTGTACGGCGTGAGCGCCGCAGCCGCGACGTACTACGAAGGCAACCTCGCGGGCGCCGCGCCTCACAAACTAGGGCACTACGCCGTGGATGAAGTGGAGCGCCGCGGGCTCACCGTTGAGTCAGCGCAAGCCTTCCGCCTTGGCTACGCGCCGCCGGGCTGGGATGGCCTCGCGACGTGGCTTCGCAAGCAAGGGCTGTCGCTGACCGCGGCAGAGCGCGCCGGCCTCTTGGTGGCCCGCTCGTCCGGTGGCGGCTACTACGACCGCTTCCGTCACCGGCTCATGTTCCCGGTCATTGACCTCATGGGCCGCGTGGTGGCGTTCAGTGGCAGGGCGCTGCCCGAGCCAAGCGCGAGCGACCTACAGGCTGTAGGGATGCAGCCGCAGCGCGGTGTGGAGCCACCTGCCAAGTACATCAACAGCCCCGAGTCGCCGATCTACACCAAAGGCGAGCACGTGTTCGGACTCTACCAGGCGCGGCAGGCCATTCGCCAAGCAGACCACGCTATCCTGGTGGAAGGCAACTTCGATGTCGTCGCGCTGCACGCGCGTGGCCTGTGCAATGTGGTGGGGCCGCTCGGGACCGCGTTCACCACGCCGCAAGCCAAGCTCTTGCGGCGCTTCTCCGGCAGCGTCGTGGTGCTGTTCGACGGCGATGCCGCTGGCGCCAAAGCAACGCGGGCGGCGCGTGAGCCTTGCCGAGATGCCGCGCTCACCGTGCGCGTCGGCTGCATGCCCAGCGGCATCGACCCGGACGAGTTGGTGCGCAAGCGCGGGCTGCCCGCCATTGAGCGCATCGTGGCCAACGCCAAGGGCATGCTGGAGTACCTGATCGACGATGCACTTGAGCCGGCGTCGTTCACGGACGCTTCGTTGGAAGCGCAAGCCGAGCGCGTACAGGTCGTCATGGGGCTGCTCCGATCGGAGCAAGATCCCACGTTGCGCGGGCTGGCAAAGACGTACGCGGATAGGCTCGCCGTCGCACTGATCGTGGGCGGCAAGGCGCCCACGGATCTCCGCCAGCTTGAGCAGGACGTAGCCGATGCCATCGGTGGCGACGACGCGAAGGCCGCAAAGAAGCGCGTCGTTGTACAGCACGGCCCCGGGCGCTCTCTGCTTGGCGCGCTGCTTGAGTTCCCCGCGCTCTTGGACGACGCGGAGGTTCAGACTGCCGTGCAGTGCGTGGAAGGCCCGCTCGCACTTGCCATCGCTGCCGTTTCGCGTCACCGCAGCGACATCGCCTTGATGTTGGCGGCGATCCCGGCGACGTTGCGCGACTTTGCCGCGGAGCGCTGCGCGCAGCCCATGTTTGACACCATCGACCAAGCCAAGCGCGTGGTGCTTGACAACGCTGTCGCATGCCATCGGCTCAACATGGACGGCGCCAAGCCGGATACATCCGGCACCGAAGATGAGCGGCTGCGGCGCCTGCACGATGCCATGAAACGTAGGGCACGATAGCGGTTGCGCAGCCGCCGCGCACTCGGGCATCATAGCGCCATGGATATCGAATTCTGCGGGCTGCCGGACGACACGAAAGCCAGGCTTGACGCTGCCGTGCGAGCGCATGCCGCGGCACGCGTTTGCCTTCGTTTGAAGGCGTGCACGGGTTCAGCCGTTACCTTGAAAAGACGTTGGCGAATGCGTCGCAGGTCACGAAGCGGCAGCGACACATGGCCTGCTACAGCGCGCTGTGGGTCATTGAAGGCGCAAGCGTCCATTACACGGGAGTCGCTACGCTTGCGCAGGTATGTGCGACCGGGCTGGACGCCGAGCACGCCAAGTGCGCCATCGATGACTTGTGCAAGGCTGGCGTGGTTGTCCAGGTGGACGGCGGATGGCAGCGCGAGCCGTTCGGCGCTGTGAACCCGCACGCTGCCGAGGTGCTTGGGCGTATCGTCCGCCAGGCAAAGACGGAGCCGAAGTGGCTCGACGCAGTGACGATTGCGGAGCAATCAAGCCTGTGCGTGACAGACGTCGTGCTCGCGCTCACGGCGCTGCATGATACGGGGCTCATCGACGAAAACGACGGCATGTACGCCGTGCGTAGATGAGCAAGCGCAAGGCAAAGGCGGTGAAGGCCGCGGCTTACGACGGCCCGCGGCCCGCCACCAAGTCGGCTGGCGGCAAGTGGAAGCTGCTGCCGCAGATCCGCCCGCTGCTACCGCCGCGTGCCTTGTGGACAGGCTACCGTTCGCCGTTCGTCGGCGGTGGCGCCGACTTCTACGGGCTTGCGACGACGGTGCGGCCCGCGGTGATCGCCGACGCCAACGCGCGGCTCATCGACACGTACAAGGCCATCCGCGATTGCGTGGGCGACGTCATCGACGAGCTGCGCACGCTGCCGTACGACGAGCGCGTGTACTACACCATCCGCGACCGCTTCAACCGCGAGCGTGATGCGCCGCTGTACGAGCGCGCGGCGTGGCTGATCTACCTGAACAGAACGTGCGTGAATGGTCTGTACCGTGAGAACCTTGACGGCGAGTTCAACGTCAGCTTTGGCAGCTACACCAACCCGACGATCTGCGATGCGGCGAACCTGATCAAGTGCAGCGCTGCACTGCGCGGCGTGGACATCCGCTACAGCGACTTTGAGGACACGCTTGCCGACGTGCGCGCGGGTGAGATGTGTTTCATCGACCCGCCGTACGTGCCACTGCCTGGCAAGCAGAGCTTTGTGGCGTACATCGCGCCGCGTTTCACCAGCGTAACGGGCTCTACACTTGAGCAACTGCGCGGCGCCAAGGTGACCGACCACGAGCGGCTCGCCCGCGTGTTGCGCAAGGTGGACGCCGCGGGCGCGTACTTCGTGGCGTTCAACAGCGACACGGCCGAAGCGCGAAAGCTGTACGGCGAGTGGGACGTCAGCGAGGTCAAGGCGGTGCGCAGCATCAACAGCGACGGCGCTGGCCGCGGCGAGGTGACCGAGTTGGTCTTCCGCAACTCAAAGCGGTGGACGACATGACGATGGCCAGCAAGCACCGTCGCACGACGGACGACTACGACAACCCGGTGCATCGCGCGTTTGACCACTGCGACCGCCACCTGCCCGGCTTCCGTGCGGCGTGGCTGCGCGTGACGGGCGTCGACATGGAGCTGCGCGTGGTCACCAGCGGCGTCGTCGTGGCGGTTGGCGTTGGCGGCCGACGAAAGCGGCGCAGTCGCCGACGTCGCGGTACGCACGCACCTTCCGCTTGACAGCGACACGCGCTACCTTACGCGCATGACCACGACCGCACCCGCTCAAGCCAACCTCGGCGTTCCTGTCGCTCACGCGCGCTGCTTCCGCAGTGGCCGCGCCATGCTCGCCATGCACGGCGAGGTGATGAACATGCACCCTGGAATGTTCGTGCGGTGGACCAAGGCGCTGCGCTTGAACCTCCCCGTGCTTGCTGACCGCACGCTGGACGTGGAGGACGTTCGACCTGACGAGCGGCATGACGCGTGGGTGTGCATGTCGCGCGGCCACGGCGACATCGCGACGGGCGTAGGCTGGCCGCTGCGCATCCGCGATGGCGAGGCCATCATCGGGCACGCTGTCGCGGGTGAGAACCGTGGCGGTGACCTGTGGGCGCTCATGGTGTTTTTGCGCGATGGCGAGGATGAGGCATCGACGTCGTTCCGCGAGCGCTGCGCAGAGGTAGCGCAGAAGCTCGGCGCAGAGCGCACGGTGCTGTACAACGGCGCGACGTCATGACCAACCCGGGGTTGTCATGGCTGCGGGGCTGCGTGTGCCCGCTGGTGAAGATGCCGCGGATTGTCTGCGAGGCGCTTGCGCTGGTGGTGCTCGTTGTGGCTACGTGGGACGAGGTGAAGCCATGCGAATCGTTGGAAGCGGAGACGACGCGGTGATGGTGGCAGGCGGCAGCGAGTGCGGCACAGAGGCAGCGGAAGCGGAAGCCACCATCACGGTGTCGGAGACGTGGACGCTGGGGCCGTGGAAGGACGGGCGCCGCATGTGGATCTGCGGGAAGGAGAGCGTCATTGCGGCCTTGGTCAAGGCGGTGCTCCCTAACGGTTCCATTCCGTGGGAGGTCCGCGACCCGTTTACGGGTCGGATTTGGGCAGGCGAACCGCACAGTGGCCCCATGACCCACGCAGAGGCCACAAGGTTGTGCGATACCGCCCTGCGGTCGTTCGGTGCCACGTACACCAACTCGCCATGAAGGTCGCATCCGCAGACCCAGGGCCGTCGCGCGTTGGCACTGCCACCATTGAGGTCACTGCCGCTGGCAAGCTCCTCGTCATCGAAGGGCGGCATAGGCCGTGGTCTGTCGAGTCGGCGGCCGACCGAACGTGGTGGAAGGCGCGGTGTCGCGAGGCGTTCACGTCGTGCGACGAGGGCGGCATCGTGGCCGTCGAGCAAGTGCTGCACGCGTACGGTGACACGCCTGATGGTGCGCTCATCGACACCAAGGACGTGGAAGCGGCCATGGTCGCGCTCGCGTACGAGGTGCGTGACGATGTTGGTCGCGGCACCGTGGTGCGTGCGTCAGCGGTGTCGTGGCGCAAAGACCTCGGCATCCAGCCGCCGCGCACCGATGACCAGGTGGCGATCGTGGTCGAGTGGGCGTACGGCAAGGCGGCGCTTGACCACCTGGACGACAAGGCGCGCGAGCACGTGTACGACGCGCTTGGGCTCGCCGTGGTGGCCGTGGCGCGCACGAAGCGCACGCGCGTGACGGTGCCGGCGCACGTCGCCGCGGCGGTCTACAAGGCGTGGCAGGAAGCCAAGGCCAACAACAAGGCACGCAAGGCGCGCAAGACCGCGGCAGAACCCGTGCGCAAGGTCATTGCGGCGGCTGGCGGCGCGGCGGTGCTCATCGCCGACATCATGCGCGCGACGGGCATGTCGCCTGACGCGGTGCTTGCGGCGTTGAAGGTGATCAGCGCGGCGCGCGCCCCCGAGGCTGCGCAGGCACGCGCTGCGTTGGTGGCCGCGGGTGTGCGCAAGGCAGACAAGCGCCCGCAGACGGCACCCGCGAAGAAGCGTAGAAGCGAGGCCGCGCGCCGTGGTAAAGGTTGGCGTAGGAGAGGCCCGTGGTGAAAGACTACCTCGTGTGCGGCAAGTGCGAGACGCGCGTCCAGGCGCACCACGCTGAAAGCGCGGTGGTGTTTGACGATGACAAGGGCGTCTACGCACCTGACTCCGCCGCTGCCAGGATGGCCGCAGCCTGGAACTTCCATTCAACGCCGGTGAAAGCTCACACGGTGCGCGTCGGACACTTGGATGCAACGCGGTCCCGCCCATCTGGCACGTACCTCTGCGGGCCGCTGCGCGAGCCGACCGCGGCCGACGAATACCTTGCTGCGCTGGAGACGGCGTTTGGTCCGCTCGTGTCATGAGCACGCACGCCAACATCGTGAAGCGCACGCGCGACGCCGCTGGTGCTGTCGTGGAGGTGCCCGTCGCGGTGATCACGGGGCTGCCCGAGGGCAGGGTTATCAGCGTCAAGCGACACCGAAGCCACGGCAAGACCAAGCCGCAACCCGTCGCAAAGGCGCCTGCTGCGAAGCCTGACGTCGTCATCATCGACACGCCCGACGAGGTGCTGTGCGGGCTTGATGCAAGCGCGCGGATGTGCGTGTCGACCACGTGCGCGGCGGCGCTGACGCCGCGGCTTGGCAAGAACAACGACCACCCCACGCGCTGCGCGTTTGACTCGGGCGCGCTGGAGGACGACGAGCGCGACAGGTTGACCTCGCGACGCAGGGGCGATTGCATGCGGCTCACTGCGTGCGAAGAGGCGTGGATCGTGGCGCATGCGTCGTACAACATCAACGCACCGGGGCGATGCCCCGCGGTGTGCGAAGGCTTCGTGCAGGCGGGCGGCTTGGTGCCGCTGTCTGCACTGACGCGCGTGAGAAAGGCGGCTGGGCTGTGACGCTGGCGTGGTGGCTACTGTCGATTGTTGCGGGGCTGCGCGTGGCTGGTGACGTGTACGCGTGGTGGCAGGCAAGGCAGCGCGGCAACGCCAAGCCGGCCGAGCGCGAGAAGCCGCGGCGACGCCAACGCAAGGCTGTGGCGGTGCCCAAGGTCCACGTGGCGTCGGCTGCGGACCTGATGCGCCTGCTCCAAAACAGCGAGGCGCTGACGCAAGAGCAGGCGCGGGCGTCGTTGCGCGCGCAAGGGCGAAGCGAGTTGCTTGCCGTGGACAACGGCAACGGGTTTGAGGTGGCGCTACCTACGCCCGTGCCACTGCACCCGCGGCCCATCGAAGGCGAGGAGCAGCGCGTGAAGGTGGCGCCGTTGGAGCCAGCGGCGTTCGTGGTGCTGCTCGCGCTGGCGCGCGAAGGCTACTTTGCTCGCAAGGGCATGGCGTCGTGATGCTCCGTGCTATGATGGCGGGATGACCACGATCAACCGCCGCTCAATGCTCGTCGGTGCCGGTGCCATCGGCGCTGGCCTTGTGCTCCCAACCGTATCCGCGCCGCCTGCTGCTGACGCCCCGATTTACGATTTGCCGCGGGTGCCGTGTAAGCTTGTGTTGACTGGCTACGACGCGAAACAGCGGACCCGCACCTTCGCTCTGGTGAGGCTGGATGGGCGTCCTTGGGTTGAACGGACACCGACCCAGCCCTCGCCGTGACCTCCGCTGACGTCCTCGCCGCGTTGCGTGTCCGCTTCGCACCGCCTGAGTGGTACCTCATGAGCGAGGTTGCCAACGGCACCGGCTACGACCGCGGGCGCACCACGTTTACCGACGCCATCGCGCTCAACGCGTACCGTTCTGGCAGGTACGGCGGCGAGGTGCATGGCTTCGAGATCAAGGTGTCGCGCGCCGACTGGCGGCATGAACTGCGCGACCCAGGCAAAGCTGCCGCGGTGCAAGGCTGGTGCGATAGGTGGTGGCTCGCCGTGCCCGAACCTGCGTCGCTCATCGTGCATGACGGCGAGCTACCCGCGACGTGGGGGCTCATCGGCGTCACCGCGACGGGTGAGGCACGCACGTTGACGGCCGCGCTGCCGCTCACTGCCAACACGCCAGCGCTGCCACGGCCGTTCATCGCGGCGTTGGTGCGGCGTGCGTGGGAGCAACGCGCCGAGGTTGAAGCGCGCAAGGGCGCCCTGCTCAACGCGCCGCTGCGTCAGGTGTCGCATGGCAAGACGTGGGGCGCTGACAGCGGCATCGTGCTGTCGTGCGGCCACGTGCATTACGTACCGGCTCACGTGCGCATGACGAAGACCGCGCGGTGCCTTGCGTGCGCGGACAAGTTGCCGCCCGAGGCTGCGCTTGTGCGCGAAGCAATGCGGCTCATGTCGGCGGACGACTTGCGGGCGCTTGCTGCCGAAGCCGAGGCGCAAGCGAAGTTTGTGGATGAGAGCCCATGGCTTGCAGGTGTACGCGGCGGCATCGGCTACGCCGCCATGGCCAAGGCGCTGCACGATGCCGTAGACCGCAACGCCAGCGACGAGGAGCTGGACGCCATCGCGGCGCTGGCTGCGAAGCCTTGACTTCGGCGTTGTCAAGCGCGTAAGCATGACGCATGACACCAGCCCAACAGATGGCGCAGCGGGCCGCTGACGATCGCAAGGAAGCAGGCCGCCGTGTGCTTGACGCCTTTGACCGCATCGTGGATGCCGCGAGCGGCTTCGGCAGCGACCCGCCGCGTGTTGATGATGTGTGCCAGCCTGATGACGTCGCCTTGGTGCGCGCCGCGCTTGTGGCAGCTACGCGGTAGGACAGGCGGCGTCCTACCGCGCGATGCTTTGCCGTTGCGGTGGCGGGCGTCGCGGGCGTAGAAGGGAGGTCCACAACGCTGCCGCCATGCGCGGCGTCTACCCCGAGAGGACACCATGCCGAGAGCCACCAAGGCGGCGAAGAGCGCTGCCGTTGCCACCATTGCGCCCGCGCCCACTGCGGCGCCTGCCGTCGAAGCCAAGCCCATCGCGGGCAACGCCACCGACGTCTCGTACAAGGTCGCCGATGGCCTCTACCTCGTGCGCACCAGCATCGGGGCCGCGCCGTCCGTGCCCGCAGCGCCGCTGCCCACGCACCACATGATCATCGTCGACTGCTCCGGGTCGATGTCCTACGACCTTCGCGATCTCCGCACGCAGCTCAAGAACAAACTCGCCAGCCTCGTCGGTGTGGATGACCTCGTGAGCCTCATGTGGTTCAGCGGGCCGCGCGAGTGCGACGTGCTGCTGACCGGCGAGCGCGTGCATGGGCTGACCGATCTCGCGCGCATCAACAAGGCGATCGACCGCTTGCAGCCCGTGGGCATGACGTGCTTCCTCGACCCTATCGTCAAGGCGCACGACGTGATGACCAGCGTACGCGCGGCGAACAAGGGCCACGTGCATTCGCTGCTGTTCATGTCGGATGGGCAGCACAACAGCGGCGGCACCGTCGCGCAGATCCTCGCAGCGTGCGACAAGGCGGCCGGTGGTCTCAGCGCTGCGGCGTGCGTGGCCTACGGCTGGTACGCGGGCATGCCGCTGTTGCAGCAGATGGCCGAGCGCCTCGGCGGCTCTGCGATCCAGGCCAAAGACTTCGCGGCGTGGGATCCGATTTTCGCGAGCATCATGGGGCGACGTCCCGCGGGCGCGGCGAAGATCGCTGTCAACGTGGCGGGCGACCCCATCGGCGGCTTCGTGTTCACGATGGCAGGTGGCGACCTGTTCGCGTACGCGGTGAGCAACGGCAAGGCACACGTGGCGCAGGACGCGACCGACGTGTGGTACCTGTCGCCAGCGCAGGTGGGTCGTGCTCGTGGCCTCGGCGTCGACTACCTCACGAGCCACGTCGCCACGGGTGGGTTCAACTCCCCGAGCGAGTTGGGATCGGCGACCCCCATCATCAACGCGGCCTACGCCGCCGTGGCGCTCTACGCGCAGCGCATCCAAGCGAAGGTCGTCAAGCCGCTGCTTCGCGCGCTCGGCGACGTGGCGCTGATCGAGTCGTACGCGGGCGCGTTCGGCAAGCCCAAGACGAGCGCCTTCTACGACGTGGCGCGTGACACCGCGTTCGGCCGCGCACGCCGCTTCTCGGCCGGCTACGACCCCGCGCGCGTGCCCGCCCCCGATGCGTTCACGGTGCTCGATCTGCTCGCGCTGCTCCACACCGACGACGAGTGCCGCGTGTTCCCCGACCACCCCGAGTGGGACTACAAGCCGATCGGCCGCGGTCGCGTGGACACGTCCGACCTTGTGACCGAAGAGGAGCTTGCCGCGCTTACCGCAGGCAAGGCTGCGGACGTGCAAGCCGCGCTCGACGCCATCAAGGCGCAGAAGGCCACGCCGCTCAAGTTCGTCGCGGACCCTGCGCCGAACGGCTACCCTGTCAACGGCATCGTGCCCAACAGCGAGACGCCGAACATCTCGTTGCGGGTGAAGCGCATCGGCCACGTCGACATCACCGAGCGCATCGACAAGGCCATCGCGGCGGCGGTCGACCCGGCCGAGAAAGCCGCGCTGGCAGCGCTCCCGCGCACCATGGCGACGTTCACGTACCGCAACTACGCCATCGTGGCGGATGGCATCGTCAACGTCAGCAAGCTGCCCGTGCGCCTCAGCGCCAAGGCATGGGCCATCCTGCAACGTCATGGCGCGGTGAGCGGCGCGTACGAGGTCGACCGCATCTACGTGATTGACGTGGCGCGGCTGCCTGTCATCAACGAGTCGATGATCGAGACGCTCTCCGCTGCCACGCTGGTGCAACAGGCGTACAGGTACGAGCGGATTGGAGCAGAGCAGAAGGTGTACAAGCACTACCTCTCCGCGCTGTTCCCGCCGACCGCCAGCAAGGGCTACGCGGAGCAGTATGGCGAGACCGCGGCGGCGTGGCTGAAAGAGCAAGGGTTCACCAGCAACGGGTTCAGCCCGCCGAGCGTGCAAGCCGAGAGCACCGACGTGCGCACCTACCGCAGCATGGAGGTGGCCATCGCGGGGCTGTCGTCGCTGCCCAAGGTGGACGACGCCAAGGCGGGCAAGGGCGGCAAAGGTGGCGCCCTCATGCGGCCGGCGATTGAGACCATCGAATGGTGGCTCAAAGGTACGGGGCTGCCGACCGACATCGCCGCGCTCAAGTCACATCTGGCGAACGACCAGACGGAGAGTGGAAACCTCGAAGAGTTCCTGCGCAGGAACGCCGACGCGGCCGACGTGCAACGCCGGGTCCTGCTCTTGGAGATGGCCAAGGCCGCGTTCGTGGTCGTGGTCGGCCCCGCGTGGTTCAAGGAATGGGGCGACGACATGGGCGATGTGAGCGACGCCAAGGCGCAGAAGATGAAGCTCGTCGCGCAGAAGACCATGACGCTCACCATCGGCGGCGAGACCGTGGATGCGACGATCCGGCTGCGAGAGTGCGAGGCCAAAATCTGACCGCGTACGTGGCGGCTTCGTGTATGGTTGGCGCGCGTAGCACTTACGCCACCATCACGGAGCCACCACGACCATGGGTACCAATGTCAATTATTTCCTGCTCGCTGCTGCGGTGGCGGTCACCGCGTGCACGTCGTCAGATGACGCGAAGAGGGCCGCAGAGAACGCAGGTTTCGCCAACGTCGTCATCGAGTCCGAACACCGGCTTTCGCCGCGGTGGTCCGCTGGATGCGGCGAAGGAGACTCGGTTGGATTCAACGGTCACGGCACCAATGCGCAGGGCAAGCGTGTGGCCCTGCACGTGTGCTGCGGCGATGTCGGCAAGGCTTGCACGGTGAGGTTTTGACCATGGGTGACAAGCCAAGCATTTGGGACCGCGCAGTCGACCTCGTTGGCGAGGAAGCCATGCGCAGGCTACATACGCACGGTTTCGCCGTCGTCGGCATTCCCGAGTTGGATGGTTTTCTTGACGAGCACCGCAAGAGCCATGAGCGCACGCAAGAGGTTGCCGCGGCGACACTCCGCGCAGTAGGTCGCACGTCGGTGCGTCTTGAGATCAACACCGACCGTGGTGGAGGAACGACGATCATCGCTACCGTGCCCGGCGGCAACGAAAAGGAGGCCGTCATCCAAGCCGCGAAGGTGCTCGCTAGCATGTGGGCGCCGCCCGAGGGCTGGGAGCGTATCTCGCCCGGAGAGGACGCCTACGACACCACCGAGGTGCCCATCGCCGCGCAGCCGCCCGTGGATGGCGGCGACCACGGGGGCGACGATGCGGCTCGCTGACATCCTGGCATATGTGCTCGCCAGCGGTGCACAACGTGACTACACGGGCGACTACGCGCTGGCCTTCTTCGGCATCGTCATGGGTATCGTGATGCTGCTCATCATGGACAACCGCAACAGCGGTCCGCCTGCTGCCGGCGGTGGAGCGTCGGCATGACGTGCCTTGCTGGTGTCGAATGGGAAGGCGGCACGTTCATTGGTGCTGACTCGCTGACGGTGGCGATATCCGGTGCCACGTGCGAGGGCACCAAGCGGCCCAAGGTGTTCCGGCACGGCGCTTACGTCGTCGCGATTGCGGGTTCATCGCTTGCCCACAACGTGATTGCCCACGGTGCGGCGTGGACGCCACCGCCCGCCAAGGGCGACGTCATGCGCCACCTCGTCAGCGTTGTGGTGCCCGAGATCCGCAAGGTGATGGCGGACGCGCAGTGGCCGGCCGACCACAGCATCAACATGCTGGTCGCAGCGCGTGGGCAGCTATTCGAGGTGGCGCATGATCTGTGCGTGTCGCAGCCGAGGTCCGGCTACGCCGCGACTGGTAGCGCGTGGCAAGTCGCGCTTGGGTCGCTGTTCACCTCGGCGCACGAGGACGCTCGCGAGCGCGTGATGCTCGCGCTGCGTGCAGCCGCCGCACATACACCCTTCGTACGCGGGCCATACCGCGTCATCTATCAACGAAAGCCGTGAGCCAGAAAGCCGCCTACATCATGATCAACCAAGCCATGTGTACCAACGCCGCGATTGCGATTGCGGCAGTCGCGTTCATCAGCGTGCTCGCAAGGTGGCTCTGCCTGCCGCGCAAGAGCGTCACGCCGGAAGTGGAGCCGACGACGTTCCAACTCCACTTGTGGGAGGACGTGATCGGCAGCCTGCGTCTTGCAGAGTCCGCCGCGTGCGAAGATGCCGGCAACGGCGTCAATGGTGCCAGCCACGGTGTTGGCGCGCGCCTCCATGTCCTGAGTCGCGCGCGTCTGCGTGACGTCATCGCATCGCGCGCGTCTGCCGACGACTATTGCCGGTCGATCAGTGATGCGTTTGACGTGGTTGCGCTTACTTCGGGCGAAGATGCTCCACGCGAAGCCGATTTCGAAGACGCCATGTTTGCCGCGTTGCAGAACGTCGCTGCGCTGCGCGAGACGGTGTACTGGCGCCCGGTCGGCGTTGACTACAGCGAGATCGGCATTCCCAAGGACGACCAACTCGACAGCGAGCCGCCGGCAGCGTCCGCACGATCGCACTGAGGCCGCCATGAACAACCGCCCTTGGTTCACGTTTGCCGGCGACTTCACTGCGCCCCCACCGCCCATGTACACGCCGAAGCTTCTACCCGGCGACGTGCAGATGATGCTTGACCACTTCGGTGGCATCATCGCGAACGGACAGACCACGGGAGCCCAGCGCGACCTGTTCGGCGCGGTGTGCAGCCGCTTGCGCGGCGAGCAGCGCAAGTTGCCGCCGTCCGCGCCGCGGCTCATCGCGCCCTGGCTCAAGGCCATCGCCGAGAAGCGGCTCGAAGACATCGCCAGCGGCATCGTCCCGCTGTTGGAAGGCGTCTACGCCAACGGCGACGCCAACGGCACAGGCGAGTTGCGCGACGCGATGCAGGCGCTCACCAAGGCGCTGGAGGGGTGGCTCACTGGCGCTGCGGATGCGTCGGCTGCCGCGGCCGGCTCATCGTCGCTCGACTACATCGAATGGGTTGAGCCTGATGCGGGGCGCTTCTACGTGCCGTACGGCGAGAGCGGCGCGGCGCTGCAAGAGGCACTTGAGGATCTGCGCGCCATCGCGGTGCATGCCGCACGCGGAGCAGAGCCGCCGTCGCGGCTGTTCTTTGTGGGGCCACCGGGCTGCGGCAAGACGGTCGCAGCGGCGTGGGTTGCCTCGCAGCTCGGCAAGACGCTCGCCGTGGTCAAGCTTGCGGGCTTGGTCAGTAAGTGGATCGGCGAGACTGCCGCGCATCTCAAGTCGGCCGCGGTGGCTGCGCAGACGCGTGGCGCGGTGCTGTTGCTGGACGAGATTGACTCCATCGGCGGCCAGCGTGCCCGCGGCATCGGCGACGGCAGCGACGATCACACGGTCAAGGTCGTGTCCGCAGCCAACCAGATTTTCGACGACGCGCCGCCAGACCAGATCATCATCGGCGCCACCAACTTGCCTGACATGGTGGACCCGAGCATCGTGCGGCGCATCGCCCGCGGCGCGCGCGTGACGTTCGGCAACCCGGACCGTGCCGCGCGTGAGACGATGGTGCGGAGCTACTGGAAGACGGCGCCGCATGAGGGTGAGGCCCTTGACGCCATCGTGGCGCGCACCGAAGGGCACAGCGGCGACTACGTGCGACGCGTGGCCATGGCCGCCAATCGTCGCGCGGGAAGGCGCGGCGCGGACGTGCAGATCACCAGCGCTGACGTCGTGTTCGCCATCGGGCAGATGGGTCGTGAGGCCACGATGAAGTCGGACGGCAGCCCCAGCGGCCTCGTCTTGGCGGGGAGGTAATCGATGAGCAGCGAAGAGGAGGTGACTCCGTATCTGCCGCAGCCCGGCGACGTCTTTGCGTTCGACGCCTGTACGTGGCTGATGCTGGCGGCAACGCCGACGCACGCGCTTTGCATCGATATCAACGATGACAGCACGCACGCAACGTTGCCTTTGGACAGGCTCACGGGTCGTGCCGTAAATGACGGCGCGACGTACTTCCGCGAGCGTGCCGCGCTGTCCGCGAAGGTTGCCGAGAAGGCGGTCATGTACGAAGGCTGGCACAAGGCGCTGAATGTTGCTGAACGCGGCGGCGTGTACCACGCGCTTGGGATGGTGGCCGCGGCACTCAAGGCGCAGCGCAAGCAGAGCGGCTGACCACAAACGCAAAAAGCCAGCGGCGCCTACCGCGCATCGCCCATCTTGAGGCGCTCGCGCAGCAGACGCCGCTGGTGTTCAGTTCGGGTTGGCGAGCCGCGACGGCACCGTCTCAAAGAGCCACTCGCGTACGCCCGCGCCTTGGTTGTCGCCGTTGGCCGTTGAGTGCCAGCGCACAAGCCACTTGCCCACGTCGCCAAGGCCGATGGGGATCGTAACCTGGTAGACACCGAGGCTCAAGCGCGCGAGCGCGCTGTCGGTGCCGTAGGTGAGCACGTACGGGTCCGTCTCGCCGCCCGCAGGTGGCTGCACGCCTACGGTGATGGCGCCCGGGTCCACGTACGTTGCAGGGCTGCCGCTCGGGTAACCCTTTGGCGGTGTCTGCGGCAGCGTCACCTCGACGGTGATGGTGGCCGTATCGCCGACGACGTAGACCGAGATGGGTGCGACGGGTTGGGGCGTGGGCATGGTGGCCTACCAGTCAGCCGCCGCATGGGCACGGCGTGGTACCGAGCGTGATGGTGGTGGCGTTGTCGAAGCGTGCGCAGATCAGCGTGGCCGCGTCATCGCCCATCGTGATGGTGGTGGCGGTGTCGAAGCGCACGCCGAGGCATGCAGGCTGCGCGGGTGCGGCTTGCGAGGACGGCGGCAGCCCGAGCCCATGCGACGGGATCCCAACGCCGAGGAAGTTGCGTACGCGAGCGAGGAAGCCGCGCATGGCTCACGTCGCTTTCGTCCGTTGCGCCGGCTCGCCAGCGGCAGATGTGACCGCGCCGCTGCTTGCGTCACGGAGTTGCATCGTGGCGAAGGCCGTCGTGGAGTCATCCTGGTAGATGACCAACGTGCCAGGGTTGCCGGCGGTTTCCACCGCGCGGTTGTACGTGGCGATCTTCATCGCGTACATGGTGCCACCTGCCTTGGTGATCTGCGCGTAGGTGCCGTACGTCGCGAGGTCCATGTCCCACACGGCCGCCGCGATGGCCACGGCCGCCGGGATCACGTACCCGCTCGCAGTAGCCAGCGCAGCGCCTACGCTGCCCGCAGACGCGCCCGCGATGGGTTGCGACACCACCGCGGCTGGCACGCCGCTGATGGCTGCGGCAAGGGCCGTTTGCGTGGAAGCAAGGCTCGTCGTCGTGGCGAGCCCGGATTGGATGGCCGAGATGGCGCTAGCCGCAAGCACGGCGCTGGTGATGGCGTCGCTTGCCAACGTCATGGCGTCGCCAGTCGTGGCGCGCGTAAGCAGCACATATGCCATGGTCTGCGTGCCGCTGTGGTCCGCGCTGGGTTCTTGCCACGTCTCGTACGGCACTTGGCTCACGCGTGCATCAAGTGCCCACCCGTAGGTATCGACCGTGGTGTGGTTCCCAAGAGGCTCATCCCACACGGCGTTGCTCGTAGCGGTCGCGTCGAGCGGCGCGGTGTAGTCTGCATCGGCGAGGCGCGAGCTGATCATGGCGTTCAGGTTGGTGCCAAGCACGTAACCCGCCTCGCCGGCATTGAACGCGCCTGGCACCGCCGTGGCCCACACCTGCGCGGCCGTGAGCGTGGAGCGCGAGCCGACCGTGACGTCCAGGTTGGTGGCCACCAAGAGCCCGTAGGTGCCTGCCGTACCGTGGCCCGCGTACGCCTCGTCCCACACCGCCGACGCGATGGCGTTGGGCGCGATGTTCCCCAGCGCGTAGCCGAACGTATTGGCAGTCGTGTGGTCAGCCTGCGCAGCATCCCATACCGTGTCTTCGATGGTGGCCGGGATGAGCGGCGCCCTGTGGTTGTACACGGCACCCGTATCGCCGGGGGAAGGCGTGTACGGCAGCGCCTTGTCCAGCGTCATGGTGTTGCTGGTGTAGCTCACCACGCGGCGTGTGACGACGATAGACCCATCGCTGAGGATGACCTCGGCGTCGTCGAATGTGCCATCGGCGTACGACAACCCCGTGACGATAGACGTGCTTGTGCTGCCAGCCTGGACGATGAACGATGGCCCGATGAGCGTGTCCTTGAAGTCGCTCAACGCGATGTACGTGTCACGTGCCAGTGCGCCGAATGTGCCGCCCGTGTTGTGGCTCGACGTCGCCTCATCCCATACAGTACCGAGAGTGCCGCTCACGAACGAGGTGGGGCTAATCGCATTCGCCACAGTGGCCTCTACCAGCGCGCGGCCGGTGGGCATGAGCGTGTACACGCTGGTGCTGTCCGGCGCGATCGACCACGCGTTGCACAGCGTGGCTACCTTGGTAGAGCCAACGTACGAACTGATGACGCGCGCTTGCCCTGCACCAGCGCCATCCGTGATGACGACGGTGCAACCAACGTAGATAGCGTTGGTCGCGATAGACGTCGATGCCAGCGTGATGGTCGCCAGGGTGCCACCCTGCGCGATGCCCGCGTCTAGCAGCGTGGGTTGCGGGACCGGCAGCACGGCAAAGAGCGAGGTGCTGTCCGGCGTGATGGCCCAACTGCGGCTCACCGTCGCGACCTTGGTCGTGCCGTTGTACGAGGCCACCATGCGCGCCTGACCCACGCCGGTGCCGCCTACGATGGCCACCGTCATCATCTTGTACGCGTTGTCGGTGCTTGAGGCCCCGGTAAGCGTGATGCTGTTGGTCGCGCCTGCGCTGGCCGTGCCGTACGCCATCGCATCGGACGGCGGTGCAACCACGATGTCATCGGTCGCGGGGGTGTTGCCGACGCTGGTGCCCGTGTCAGAGATCGTCGCGTAGTACCGCTCGAACGCGTTGGGCACCGTAAACGACACGCCCTCGTACCACCCGGTAGTCGCAGCGTCGCTTGCATTGATCTGCGATAGCGCCGCAGTCTGCGTGCCGCCCGTCGACACGAACGCCGACGTGTTGAAGTCGTAGCGGTAGCCATCGCTCGCGCGGAAAATGCTGACCACAAGCGACGAGTAGCCCGTCAACTTGTTGCCCGCCTTGTCGATGGCGAGGAACCGGAACGGGATGCTCTCGCCGGGCTTTGCGTTGGTCGTCATGCCGCGTGCCTTTGGATCTGTTCGCGAATCGCAGCCGCGTCATAGGTCTCAAGCACGCCGGCCGCAGTGCGCGAGGCCCACCACGCGTTGAATGCGGCTGGGTCGGTGAGGTACATCTGCATGGCGATGTCGCCGATGAACACAGCCAAGCGCGCGTCGCTTGCAGGGTGGAGCATCACAAGCGGATGCTCATGGTGGAGAATGCCACGCGAGTGGACGAAGGTGACGCACAGCGGATGCACGTCACCATGGTGGAAGCCGTCTTCGCCGTCGTCCGTGAACGGCAGGAAGTGCGCCTCGCCGCGCGGCATGGCGTCCAGCCAAGCGTAGAGACACTGCGCGGAGCAGAACGCGAAGTGCCGCGCCTTGTTGATGCGCACGAAGTCTGTAGCGTGGACGTGCAGCGTATGCGGCTCATCCTCGCGCTGCGCGGTGCCGCAGAGCACGCACGCGTTGAGGCGGCATTGCGCAGCAGGACCGAAGTAGTCTTCAAAGTCGCCTTGCAGCGGGACGACGGGCTTCCAGCGGTCAAAGCGTTCGCGTGCGATGAGGAGTTGCTGAGCGTTCATCGTGCCTTTCAGATGGTCGCGACGACCAATTCGCCAGCGCCGCCAGCGCCGCCGGCCCTACCGACACCGCCGTTGCGGCCGGTGCCGTCGCCCGTGCCGGCCGTGGTCCCGCCAGGCCCCGCAGAGCCACCGCTTGCCGACGTGGTGACGCCCGTGATGGACCGCGCCGTGATGCGCAGCATGCCACCGCCAGCACCGCCACCACCACCACCGGAGCCAGAACCGCCCGCGTTGCCTCCGTTGCTTGCGTTGACGCCATTGCCGGCGCTACCGCCCGGTGTGCCATCGCAGGCGATCGTGGCAGATGTGCCCGTGATGGTGGTAGCGCCAAGCGCGATGGCACCGCCACCTACGCCGCCGATGCCACCAACGCCGCCAGCTTGCTGGCCGCCGCCACCACCCGCGCCACCACCGCCACCGCCACCACCGCCACCGCCGGCAGCACCGAAGATGGTAGTCTGCGCCGTGGTGGGCAATGCGTCGTAGCGGGCGCGCAGCAGCGTTGTCTCGGTCAACGTCGTGGCAATGCCGTTGCCAGCCCTGCCACCTTGTCCACCGCCGGCCTGGTTGCCACCGCCGCCACCACCACCGGAGCCGCCGGATCCGCCTTGAAAGCTGCCGCCGTCGACTCCGATGGTGCCGTCACTGCCTGCATTGCCGCTTGAGCCACCGTTGGCGCCAGCGGGTCCCGTGCGCACCGCATTGGTGGCAAGCGCCGTAGCGCCGCTGTTGTTGCCGCCTGTGCCGCCTGTGCCGCCACTTGATGCGCCCGCCGTGCCCACGGCGCCCGCCGTGCCGCTCGTTCCAGTCGACTTGATCGACGTTGACGAGTTCAGCGTTAGCGTGCGGCGCACACGGAACACCATCAGCGTGGTGGAGGCTGCGACAGTGCTCGGCGTCACCGCGCCAGTGACCGTGGCGTCGCCAAGATCGACGACGTAATTGGACAGGGCACCGGCTGCGAGCGTGGCGGACGCCGTTGTGCCGGTGCCGAACGTTGACGTGTCGACCACGCCAGGCGCATTGAGCGGTGTGAACATGGTGATCGCTCAGACGTCGGTGTCGACGTGCCCGTCTTCCAGATCGATCTTCATGTCGACGGCGATGGTCACGGAGGCGTTGGGCAGCGGAGCCGTCAGGCCGGTAAACTGGAACCAGAAACCGTAGTCATCCGCGACGTTGTTGCCGTTGCCCGGGTCCCACACGAAGTTGCCTTCGCCGGACCACACGTCGATTGACAAGAGCGAGTCGAGGTCGAATTGCCCAGGGTCGGTCCCCTGCTCCGGGTCCGAGTACGTGGGGACACCAAGCTCGGTGGGCTCGTTGTTGACCACGTACGTGGCGCCCGCACGCGCGACGCGGTGCCACTTGTACTTGCGCTCGATACGCGTACGCGTGGTGCCGTCATTCACGGTGATGCCGAAGGTGGCGATGTAGTCACCCCACGAATTCTCCGGGATACCGCAACCCTGCACCGCGGCGCTGCTGCTGTCGTTGACGAGCAGCACGTCGTCAGACTTCGCCGAACGCTGAATCCACGCCATAACGATCTCCATTCACTGCGCCTCGTTGGGCGCGTCTTGCAAACCCACACGTGCCCACCGCTATGTGCTGGCGGTGTCATAAACTTCCTGTGTTGCATGCGGCATCGACGCTGATAGGATGCGGCGAAACCTCACACTCAAAGGAGTGCTCGCCATGGCTTTCACGCCGCCGAATCCAGGCAGAAGCGCAGCCGCGCTGCCCATCACCGCCGCGTTCCTCGTCCCCGTCGTCAGCGCCCGCTTCGAGCGCGACCATATCGTTGGTCATGATGGGCAGCCGCAGTACCTCACGGTGCTCCCCGCCGAGCGCCAGCCCAGCGGTTACGAGACGCAGCCGCGTCGCTGGGGCTGGACGCATGCGCCGCCTGGCTATGTGCTGACGATCGACATCTTCCGTGCGCTGCACGTCGGGGTGCCTGACCGTGGCACCGGGGGGATCATCCTGCGCGAAGCCGTCACGGATGACAGCGGCGCCACCGCGCCCCGCGAGTCACGTGCGCGGCTGCTGCTCGCCGAGGATGGCCGCACGGTGCTTCTGGAGGTGGAGGGACTGATCTCTGCACCGCCGTCCGTGCCAGCCGTCAGCGAGGTACCCGCGCCGGCCAAGGTCAAGCCTGCCAAGCCGGCCGTCGCGCCCGCTGCGCCTACCTCGGACGCTGACGCGTTCACGCCGCCGAACCCGGGCTGAGATGGAGTGGCTTGGCCGAGTCGTTGCGCTCTTGGTGGCGTTCGCCGCGTGGCGCATCGCTCGGCTACGGCCGTACCACCGTGCGATGGCGACGTGGCTCGCCGTGGTGGCCGCTGCTGACGTCGCACGGTGGGCGCTGTCTATCACGCTGCTTGCGGTGAGCGGCCCCTACACCGGCTGCCATCGCGTCGCCTTCCACGCCGAGCAGGCCATGATGCTCGCCGAGCCGTTCGGCCTCGTTGCTGTGGCGTTGATGGCCACCACACGGCGCAACGTCACGCACGTGGTAGGCGCCTACCTGGCGGTTGTCGCGGTCCTTGTCACCACATATCCGGCGCTACGTGGCGCCGCATTGGGTTGGGTGTACTTTGGCGTTGAGGTGGCCGCCGCGGGCGTTGTGGCATGCGGCGCGGTGGCGTGGTGGCGCGCCCGCAGGTGGCCCACGATGACCGAGATCCTTGTGGCGGTGTATGCTGCCATGCGCGCCGCGCTTGTGCTCGTCGGCCCGTTTGCGGCGCACGCTGGGCCATTCGCGGAATGGTGGCGAGGCGATGGCGCGCAACTCGCATGCGTGCTCTTGAGCCTTGCGCTACACGCCGCATGGTGGCGCGTGATCAGTCCGCGAGGTCTTCGGGCGTAGGCGGTGGGTCGGAATCGTTGTCGCTGTCGCGATGCCGTGGCGTGGGCGGCGCTGACGAACGGCGCGCGTTCCGTTCCTCGGCAAGCCGGACCAGGCGGCCGAGCTGATCGAGTAGAGCGCGCGGGGGTCCAGCGGATAGCCGCCGTGGCATGATCGCATGTAGCGACGGGCTTGTCTGTTGGCGTTCCATGGAATCCCCCTTCACGTCGTGCGGATCAGGGCTTCAAGCTTGCCCATCGTCCGCGCGTTTTCGGTCCACCGTTCTGCGCCTTCGCGCTCTGCACGGTCGGCGTCATTGCGCATGCGGTCGACGTCGCGGGCCATCGTGCCATGGTTGGCTTCAAGGCGCGTCACTTGGTCTCGTAGCACCTGCGTTGCGCTACCCACGGCAGCGGGCAGCGCGTTGGCGATGGCTTCGCGCACAGAGGCATCGACCACCATGCGGATCTGCACGGGGTCTGCCTTGGCCGCGCCGAGCGAGGCGTTGACGTCGCGCTGGTGGGCGGCAAGCTCCTCGCGCATCTTGGCGATGTCGGCCGTTGACGTTTCCAGAGTCGCGACCGACGCCTCTAGTGCTTTCATTCGAGCCGAAAACCGGAGCACATTGGTCACGACGCCGCCCACGACGCCGCCCACCGTCATGGCCGCGTACGTAACGATGTCTGCGATGGTCATTTGATGCTGGGCGATCTCATTTGACGCCATGGTGTCCTCGCGAACGGTGTAGGCCGTAGGTCACGCGTAGACGTCGATGCACGCGCCGTGTGTCGTAGAGGACGCAGCGACGGGCAACGATGCCTGCGAGGTGTTGACGCCACCAATCGTGTAGGGGGTCGCGTCCGCAGTGCCAACCGTCGTCGGCGGCGCAAGGGTATAAAACCACTGCGACCCGGCAAACACGATGCTGCGCGAGTTAGCGCCGGTGCCAGGATTCACCGCCCATGCGTATCCTGCTTGAAGCAGGCGGCCGAAGGCTGTCACCTCGGCCAACTTGGTTCCATAGGCGCACACGCTGTTGCCGAACCACGCGACGTTCGCGTCGTAGACCTGTGCCGGGCCGGTAATTACCACCTCGTCCGATGCGGCGAACGCACCATTGAGTCCAGCTACGTGGCATGAGTCAAGGCGCACGGCGCCACCACATGGTGTACTTGACAGGCATCCTGTCATGGAAATGACTGCCTCTTGCCAAGAGGATGGCTGTACACCGCTGCCATCCGTCGCGATGTCGCAGTACGCAGCAGTGGCGTACCCGTTCACTACATTGACGAGGCATCCAGCATACCGGAACGTTACGGTCCCGCCACCAGCGTAGTCCAGCTTGATGCTGGGCAGCGACGTGACCTCGTACACGTCGATCGTGTCATTGACCAACACGTTGGCGATGGACCCATCTGCGGCGCGCCATGATGCGAGGACGGTCTTGCTCGTCGTTTCAACGAGGCACGGCGAGTAGTGGCCAGCCCGCAAGCCGCTAGCCACTTGCATAAAGTTGCCGATGTAGCCTTCCGCTGCAAACGATGTCGCCATCGTGCAACTTACCTTGCCCACGACGCTGGCCGCGCCAGACCACTGCGTCACGGACGAGATCGTGATCGGCGCTGGCGTCAGCTTGACCCGCTCACCAACGATAGCGACCGACCCAAGGATTGGTGCATCCATAACGACCGGATCCACATCCCCGTAATCGCCAGATGCCACGTTGATGGTCATGGTGATGCCAACGGGCACAGGCTCACGGCGGCGACGCAGCACCTCGGCGAGAGAGGCCACGGGGCTCCCCGCGGTACCCTCATTCTCGTCGTCTCCGGTGGCGCTCACGTACCAATCGCGAAGCGCCGCGCCGGGCACGCCCCACGTGGTGCGAATCCAATTCCCACCGCTGGCCGCGGCTACGACGGTGATGCTATCAGGCGTGGCCGTGCTGGTCTTGTCGAGCGCCCACCAGCCTTGGTATCCGACCCATACGATCGCATGGTTGGGGATGCCAGCGGTGGCAATGGCGCCGAGCGCGGCAATGTTGGCCACGGGCGGCGCCGCGATAGCGTTGGCTGCGTACGGGGGCGGGTTTGAACTGGCGTGGAGCATGGCGCCTCAGAAGCAGAGCAGCAGCGGCAGCGTGCTGGCGTCGGTGGTTGCCTTGATCTTGGATGCAGCGAGCGGCAGCGAGAGCCCAGGCCACATGGGCACCGTCTGCTCGTCGTTTGAGCCGGTGTCGTCGTACGGGCTGGACTGCACCAGAACGACGTTGCCGCGCGCGGACCCGAGGCACACGATTGACCGCGGCAGGCTGCCGTACGTGGTCACCATCGCGAGGTCGCTGGGGATGCTGGATACCACCGCAAAGCGTTCGGCCGCACCGAGCGCATTGACGGGCAATTGGGGGCGAACAGCCATGAGAATGCCTCTGCGGCGCGCGCTGCGGCGGCCGGTGGGTGATGATGTAGCGGGACGTTCGGGCCGAATGGCGACACGTCCGCAGCTTGCGGGAGGCTAGCAGCCCGCGGCGGTGGCGCAAATCGGCGATGGATATGGGAGCGTCAGGCGACGCCGAAGCCGTGCACGATCAAGAACCACATGGCGCCGAGGCTCTCGACGGGCGTGCGCGTGGCGGTGATGGTCTCGGCCACCAGCTCGCTCACCCGCGCCTCGTCATCGTCAAGGCCATCGGTGGCTACGGCGAGGCTCACGGAGCGCCATGCGCCATACGGCGCCTTGGGTCGGTATCCACCGCGCAGGGCCATGCGACCACCGCGGCGGTTGGGCGGAGCCCCGAGCCGGTCCATTGCGCCGTGGTAATGGCAGCGGTCTGACCCTGGTGCCGTGAGGTGCGGGCATGCGGTAGCGCCGCAGTACCGTGGCGCGTCCACGCGCTCGGCACAGATGGGCAGCGGCATGCCAGCGGCGACGGCTTCGGCGTGCGTGCAGGGCATCACGCATCCTCGTCATCGCGGCGCAGTGCATGGGCCGTGACGACGTTGACGGCGAGCTGCGCGCGGCCTGGCTTTGCGGCGGAGGCGGACGCCGCCTTGGGCGCTTCCTGCGGCGCAGGCGCGGGCTCATCTTCCCATGAGCCGCCATCGTCGTAGCGGTCAGCCTTGTCGGCGTCGTCGGTCCAAGTGTCTGCGATGTTGGGCATGGTCTGATCCTACCAGCCGCGGGCACCGACCTACAACCATAGGCGCCACGCTGGATACGCGTCCGGGCCTTACCGTATTGCGTCAATCAAGGCTAGTCGCCATCATGGGCGGCGAATGGAGGCCCACGAAATGAAGAACAATCTCTTTTTAATTCAAGCCTTTGCGGTCGCCATTGCGGCCTGTGCCCCCGTCGATCCGACTGGTGGCACAGGCGGCATGGGCGGCGCCGCGACGAGCATCACCACCACAACCACCGGCACCATCGGCGGCAGCACGTGCGGCACTGGCGACCTCACGGACGCGTGTCAGTGGCTCTTCTGCGATCCGCCATCGGCCGCGCCGCGGGCATGCGAGAGCGTCGCGCAATGCTGCGCCGAGGAGCTGGCCAGCACGGGGTCGTGTCACAGCGAATGCGCGCCACTGCCGTGCGACGGTGGCGTATGCGTCTACAAGCACTGCGTCACGGACGACGAGTGCACGCAGGGTGGGTGCTGCTACGGCAACGTCTGTTGGCGCGGCAACAAGTGCGCTACGGGCGGTGTGTGAACATCACAACGAATCGAAAGGCTACGGCGATGAAAAACATGATCTTTGGTATGGCAGCCATGCTGCTGCTCGGATGCAGCCCCGCGACGGTCGGCAGCGGTAGCGGCGCGGGCGGCAGCGGTGGCGGTGGCACCTGCGATGATGGTGACCCCTGCACGGTGGACAGCGCGACATCTGCGGGCTGCGCGCACGAGAAGCAGCACGACGGCGAGCCCTGCAAGAACGCGCACGGTGCGGGCCACTGCGATGCGTTCGGCGCGTGCGTCAACTGCACGGATGCGGACTCGTGCATCGACTACGCGTCAAGCGCGTGTATCACGGGGACCAGCATCTTCGCGTGCGGCAGCGGAGGCGCCTTCTGCGCGTCGTGCGTTCCTGGGGCGCGATGCGGTGCCGATGGCTGCGAAGCGGCGCCCGCTGGCAACTGCTACGCAGCGCTCATGGCCGCTGGCACGCTGGACGACTCTTGCCGTGGCGACACGGAGTGCAGCGCCGATGCGTGGTGCCAACGTGCGTGCGTGGACGTCGCGAGCGGCGATGTGGTGGCCGTTGGCAAGTGCAGGCCGAAGCTGTCGGTCGGCGCGATGTGCGCCTTCGGCACGCCGGCTCCTGGCTACCCGGACATCGGCGGGGACCACGCTTGCGTCACCGGCAAGTGCGATCCCACCAAGCATACCTGCAACTGACGGTCACGCGTTGGCGCCGGGCGTACCGGACTCGGTGCTGATCAGGCGCCAGTGAAGGCCGTTGCCGTCGTTCAGGTCGATGTACTTGAAAACGGCGGAGGACCGCGTGCTGTTCGGGAGCGTCACCACTGCGGCGGCGCTGCCCTCACGCTTCACCAACACCGCAAAGGCGCCCGTGCTGGGCCGAGTGACCGTGATGGTCTCGCCCTCTTGCGGCGTGGTACCAGTCGACTCAAGCAGCGTGAGCGTGCGCTGTGCGGTCGGCGTGGTGATCGCGAAGTTATCGCCCTGCCCACAGTCAAGCGAGTGGTCCGCATCCGAGAGCAGCACGGTGTCGCGCTCTTTGTACCGAGCCGATGCGCCCGACCGAATGATGCCGCCTGACGGGTAAAACGACACCGCAGCGACGACGGCCGAAGCCCCAGCGATGAAAGACCCCGCGGCAGAGAAGGTGCTCGACACCGCCACCTCATACCAACTCTGCGCCGCCTGCTTGGCGACGAACACGTGGGTACCCGTCGAGGTGATGTTGATGGCGGAGCCGCCGCTCGTCGTCGCCACCTTGAACGTGTCGGTCGTGGCCGACACGACGTAGTAGACCGAAAGCGCGTTGAGCGCACCGGGCACAGCGGCGCCGGAGCCGATGGCGAAGAAGCGAACGGGATCGCCGTTGGACAGGCCGTGCGCAGTCGACGTGATGACGTCCGTCGAGGCGTCCACCGTGACCTCGACGGGCGCGGCTCCGCTGAGAGGCAGGAAGCTGCCGATGACGTCCGAGATGCGGTTGTAGAGCCACCGCGTGCGAGAAGCCAACGGACTCCCCATTTGACGGACGCTGCTAGCCGTACGCGCGTCACCCGCTGCCGGGCCAGAAACAGAGGAGTCGTAGGAGTCGGTTTCGGTCAGAACCGCGGGCATGTGTCCTCACTTTGCGCTGTTGGGCGCGATGGCGACGTTTCGCCTTTTCGATCTTGGTGGTGAGCGATGACGCCTACTTCACGACGCCCGCCGTGAGCAGGTTGAGCAGCACGACGTAGCCGCACCCGCGGCACGTCACCGCCGACGCGGGAAAGCCTTGCGGCGGGCTTGCGGGCGCGTCGGCGGTAGGGTCGGCGCTCATGGTCACGATGACGTAGCCGTGGGCTTCCCACGTCTTGCCGCCGCACATGGGGCAGCCGCCGTCGCGCTGGGTCCACTTCTGGTCAATGTGCTTGCGGATGGCAAGCCAGTGCTCGCTGGTCATGCCGCTATGATGGCCGCGAACTCGTCGCTTTCGTCAAGACCGGGCAGCGCCGCAAACGCATCGTTCTCCGCAAGCGGCGTCATCGGCTCACTGCCGCGGCCCCATGCGGTGTAGGTCGGCATGAACGTGCCGCGCACCAGCGTGTGATCGCGCCCATGCCATACAAACGCGCCGGGCAGCACGACCACCGCGGCGCTGCCATGCGGCACCAGGCGCTTGCCGAGCGCCATGGCGGTGGTGGTGGCCTCGCCACGCAGGTGGATCACGCGCGGTGGTCGCATGCTGCGCGCCCTCACGTCAGCCGAAGGTCGGCGGCACGAAGGGATCGCCCTCCCATACGTTGTCAACGAGGTCGTCCCACTTCGGAATGGCACCGCCGTAGTACGGCTCGTCATCCCACAGGCGGCCGAGCGGCCAGAAAATCACGTCGTCGGTGTCGTCGGTCCAGACTGTATTGGGCTCGTCGTAGAAGTCTTGCGGGAGCTGATCCCACATGCCATCGCCCGGAGCGCCGAGGAGCTGCACACCGATGAACACCGGGTACGCCTCGTCGCTCTTGAACGTGCGGATGCTGCCGCGCAGGTAGTCGAGGTCCCCCACCAACGCAGTGCTGTCCCACGTCTCTTGCGTGGGCTCATCGGGCCATGTATCGACGGGGTTGTCCCACGTCGTGTCAGCACTCCAATACAGCGCAGAGCACAGGTCGATCGACCGCGAGAACCACCGCAAGTCGCCTTCGAGGATGATGCTGTAGTTGGGGATGACCACGCAGTCCGTGGCGTCATAGCCGTACGGCGCGAAGATGTTGACGATGGCTGTTGGCGTACCGCCCCATACCCACAAGTCAGGCGCTTCGGTGAGGCGGTCTGCAAACTCCGCATCGGTCTCAGGCGGCGCACGCAGGATGAGCCGATCGTGTGCCTGGTAGGGCAGCGCATCGGGACGCGTGGCGCTGGGGTATCGAGCCTTGACGGCCTCGCGGTACAGGTCGGTTGCGTCGTCCTTGGTGGCGCCGAACGTCGCTTCAAAAGCGCGCCCCTGCGCATCCGCGATGTACGGCGGCAGAAACGTCTGCTGGGTGAAGCGCCAGCCGCTATTGGGGTTGCTCACGTGCGCCTCACGGGTAGGCCGTCAGCGTAACCGAGAACACCGGCACCTGGAAGGTGGCCTCAACAACGTCAGCGGTCGGGGTGAACAACTCCACGTGGCCAGTGGGCGGCGCAACGCCGGGAATCGACGGCGCGGAAAGCGCGGCGATGATGTTGGAGTAGTACACGACTTTGCCGATGCCGATGCTGGCCGCCAGCGCGACGAGCGCCGCGTTACCCAGCGCGACGCCGCCCGCGTTGCCGTACATGGCGGCGTTGACGGGGATGGTCAGCGCAGGCGCCGAGAAGATGCGCAGCGGTCCCGTGCCCAGCGCGCGCCGCGGTTGTAGGTACGCATCCACCAGCGCCACCTCTTCGGCCGTGGCAGGCCCCGCCGTATTGGCGATATAGAGGTCCGTGGAGCCGGGGCCGTTGGGGTTGGTGTCGTCCACGCCGATGCGATAGGCGGGGATGGTCGGCGCGAGGCCCACGCTGGTGAACGCGTCGGTGACCCACTGCGCGTACGCAGACCGCGCGCCGCCGTAGCTGCTTGCCGCCCATCGCGACAGGCAGCGCGCCGCGAGGTTGGTGTCGCTTTCGGCCTCGGCGCCAACCGTCGTAATCCACGATCCGTTGGTGCCAGGATTGCTGACGGTGCAACCCGCGAACGTGGTGTTGATGACCGCGATGCTGTCGACGGGAACGTTGCTCGCGGAGCCGGCCACCTCCGCAATGAGCGTGAGTGGCACCGCCGTGCCAGGCGCGATCGTGAACGTGTCGCGGTTGCGGAAGTAGATCCCGCTCGACGTGGAGAAGCGCGCGGTGAGCGCCGGAATGGTCGCAGGCGCCGCGAGGCTGTTGCATGAAAGCTGCGCAGCGCCAACGGTCTTGACCGCACCATAGCGCGTCAGGTTGAACCACCCGAGCGCAATCAGGTCGGTCCAGTTGGGCGGCGCGATGTACGCCCCGGTAAACGAATCGGTGTTGGCGAGGTTGACGGTTTGCAGGAAGCCGGCGCGCGCAATGGCGGCCCGCTGCCCATCTTCGCCAGACTTGGCAGTCGCCTCAATCTCGAACAGCGCACGGAACATGCGCTCTGCCTGCACGCCAACGACGTCCACGCCGAGCTGCGCACCAAGCGCGTACATCTGCTGTAGGACGGTCGCCTGGTCTCGTACTGCGAAGAGCTGTGCCAACGTCGCCATGGTGCGTCCTCGTCAGGCCGAAGCGGTCGGGAACTGCGCGAGCACGTTGCCCGCCTGGTCCACGCCGACGTTGAGTGTGTGGTTGCCCGTGAGCGTCAGCGAGATCGTCGCGTTGATGGTCAAGGCCGTGCCCACGTACGAGATGCGCACCGTGGCACTGCGCACGAAATCAACATCGGTGGCCTCGCGTTGCAGGAATTCCTTGTACATGGCGAGCCGCCGCGTGTCGTGCCGCGAGTTGAGCAGCTTGTACACGGAGAAGCCCGCATCGGGCGCCCACAGCATGCCGTTCTTATCGACAAGCCAACGCCGCACGACGCCCTCCAGCGGAACGCGCGGGCCGTAGATGCGGTTGTACGTCAGGCCCCACGTCAGCGCGTTGCCACCGCCCGGGAACGTCAGCGCACTCGGCTTGAAAGTCGAGTAATCGCTACCGAAGCGGAGGTCAGGATTCGCGATGGTCAGGAGCGCCATATCATTGCCCCGCGTTGGTTAGCATGACGCGCGGGTGCCCGCTGGTGATGGTGCCCGTGACCTTGAACGAGCCAGGCACGCCAGGGCCACCGCCGGACGTCACGGTGCACGGGCCACCGCCGGGCGGCGCAACGGCCGTGTAGTAGCCGCAGTCCACCGTGTCGCCTACGCGCGCAACGCCCTTGTTGGCGCCCGCGTCTTGCTCAAAGCCAACCATGTACGGGAGGTCCGGCCGCGCCGCGGAGAAGCACAGCCGTGCGCGCTGCCCAGCCGTTGGCGTCACGGCCATCTCGGGGCAGCCGACGAGCATCTCCGCGCCGTCTAGCTCGCCAACGCTGGACGTGTCCGCGCGCACCTCGACGCGGGCACTCGGCCGCACGGCGGTGATCGTCGCGGCGTACTGCTGCGCATACGGAAGCTCGGGCAGCCACGTGCGCACCATGCGCTCCATGTCCTCGCTGTCGGTGCGCAACTCGTCGGCCGGGTAGAACAACTCCGCGCGCAAGCCTTCGGTGCTGATGGTGTAGACCACGCGAAACACCTTGCGGCTTGAGATCGTGGTGTCCGGCCGCAGCGTCGCGGCATCCGGCGCGCACGTCACCACGCGCGAGTGCCCAAGGTCACCAGGGTCCGTCACGAAGGGCCGCGTGGCGTCCTCCGCGTAAGACACGGCGCCGACGAACACGGTGCCGTCGTCAAGCACGCGCCACACGAGGTTGAACTCCTGGAAGCGCTGGCATAGCCGCGTCAGGCTGGCGGCAGCCGTGCTCTCGACGCGCAGCCAATACGGCAACACGCCTGCAAGCGCATCAAGCGTGGACTGCACGCCATCGGCAAGCGTCTCGCCTGCGGAGACCACGATGTCCGCCACGATGGCGCCAAGCGGCAATTGCTTGTACCCGCGCGCGGGCAGCACGTTGCGCAAGCCACCCGTGCCGCCAACCACCTCGTAGCGGCTACGGCCTTGCCACGGCGCGCCCCACACGACGGTGCCGAGGAACAGCACCTTGACCGCGCCCTCGGCTTGCGGCGTGATGATGATGTCGATCAGGTCGCCGACGACAGGCGACGCTTCCGAGTCGTCCTCCACCGTGGCCGACCACGCGCCCTGCATCGGCATGTCAAGACGCATGTCGAGCACCTGATGGCCCGCAGCGGTCGCGGTCGCGATGGGGTGGGTAGACTGCGGCGTGGCCATGGGTCAGGGCGCGTTGTTCGGGGCTGCCGGGCTCTGCTTCGCAGCGTCCAACTTCGTCGGCGGGCGCGGCGCGGCGCCCTTGTTGGTGTCGACCCACTTGGAGCCGTCCGCCGTGGTCTTCGGTGTCTTCGTCGCGTTGTCGTTCTTGGGCGTGTCCGGCGCAGTCCACTCCGAGCAGTCGATCTCGACGGTGGCCATGTATCCCTTCCAAGCCACCTTGCCGATCTTGTCTACCATGACCGACTTCACACCGCGCCGGTTGGTGTCAGGGTGCGAAAAGGCGAACGGCCCACCGCTCTGCGTGCCGCAAGGGTCAAGTTCCGCAAGCGCGGACTCCCAGCCCTTGCCCCACTCGCCATCGCCCCATGAGTCGCGCGTGAACTCGCAGTGGATCTTGATCTTGACGTCTTCCTTGCCCTGCTTGGTGGTCTTCGACTTCGACTTGCCAGCGGCCTTTTTCTTGTCTTTCTTGCCACCGCTCTCAGCCTCGACAACGACCGATCCGTCGTTCGGGTTCACCGGCAAGATGAAGTCTCCGATGACGACCGTATGCCAGAGGTAGGTGCCGCCGGGATCGCCGGGTGCTGGCGCGCCATTGTCGACGTCACCCTCGGGCTTCCCAGCGTTCTTTGAAGCCTTGGCGGGTGCAACGCTGGTGTCCACGGTTACCTCACGATCCCTGCGTACCCGTGCGCCGCGCGAAGTCTGTCAGACCACGCTTGAAAGCTTCTGCCGCAGCCGCGCCGCCGGCCGCGTCGTTAGCGTGGATCTCCAGGTGTTCGATGTGGATCCCAACGCCGCTGTTGCCGTTTGCCGCGGCCTGTGCGCCCGCAGATGCACCGGCTGCCGCTGCGCTAGGCACGCCCACTGCGGCGCCCGACGTTTTTGCGGCCATGCGGTTGACGGCACCCGTGACGTTGCCAACGCCGCCGTCAATGCCCACCGCCATGCCTTGCGTGGTGTAGTCGCCAATCTCTGCAAACACCCTCGACGGGCTGTGAATGCCGAGTGCTTCTTTTGCCGCCGTGATGGCAGAATCAACGAGGTCTACGATGGCGCTAAATAGCGGGCCATTACCGAGCAAGATGGCGTTGAGTAGGCCATCCACAATGGCCTCACCGATGTCCTCGCCGCTGACGCCGAACTCGCCGAGGGCTTCGCCGATCCACGCCAACAGGTCTTGGATGAACCCGATGACAGCGTTGATGGCGCCAGCCACGACGCCGACGATCATGAGGAACGCGCCGACGACGATGGCGATGACCTCGACGATGCCCGCGAGCAGCGAGATCATCGTGGCGACGCCTTGGCCCGCCTTCTCCCAAAAGCCACCCCATCCGCCGGATGCGCTGGTGACGGCAAGGAACGCCTTGGCAAGCGCCGACAGCGCCGGCTCCGCCTGTTTGAAGCCGGTCTTGAGGCCCTTGATGAAGCCGTGGATACCCGGCGTGATCTCGCGGATGAACTGCGAGACGTTCTTGAGCGCGCCCGTGATGCCCTGCGCGAATCCTTCGAGGTCGCCCTTGTCCTTGAGCCCACCGAAAAGCAGGGTGAACAGGTCGCTGAACAGCCCGCTCATCGCGGCTTTCAGCTCTTTGCCAACACCGCTATCGAGTAGGTCGCGAACGTTCTTGAGGAACTGTTGGATGGGGGCGATGTTGACGTCTTCAAAAAGCTCGACAAGTTGCGACTTGACCGTCATGACAAGCGTCAGGACGTCTTCCGCATCCTTCTTTGCTCTGCCGCCGAACTTGGCTTGCGCGGCATTGAGCACCACCTCAATGCCTTGGTTGGCATCGATGGCACCGCGCTTGACCAGCGCCTTCACCTCGTCGACGGACTTCTTTTGCTGCTTGGCCAGCGCCGCGTAGACGTCGGCCTCGCCGATGCCCAGTTTGCCGAGTTGGCTGATGGCGCCCTTGTCTAGCTTGCCCTTGCCCTTGATGTTTTCGAGGATCTTCTCGAACTTGGCGCCGCCACCATCACGCGTCTTGTCGAGGTCCGCGATGGACTCCAACATCTTCGGGATTTGGTCTTGCTTGTATCCCGCTGCGAGCAGCCGCTTCGTCTCGCCCATCGCTCTCTCTTTCGAGATGCCGAGGGTGTGAGAGAGCTTCTCGATCTTGTCATACATCTGCTTGGCGGCCTTCTCGCCACCAAGCAAAATCTCAAACGAGTCGAGCGCGTTGTCCTTGAAGTCCTGTGCCGCTAGAGAGAGTGCGAGGCCGCCATGCACCAAGCCGACGATCGTCGAGAGCATCTCCTGTAGCTTCTGCGCTACAGCCTGAACGATGGCAGCTTCGCCACCTGCGGCGGAGACCATAGAATCGATGGCGCCGTTGCCACCGCTGCCAAACCCAGCGGCTCCGCCCCCGCCACCTGCGTTGGGCAGTCGATTGCCACCCCCGCCTGGCTTTGACCCGCGCGCCTGCTCTCTCTTGATCAACTCAAGGCGGTGGTTCTCCGCCTTGATCGCGTCAGCTTGCGCCTTCGCGTCAATGGCAACGATCTGCCGCTTGGCTGCGGCTTCTTCTTTGATCTGTGCGAGTCGTTGCGCGTGCGTGCTTTTCTGCGCCGCAAGGATGGCAGCCTGCACCGCCTTCTGCTGCGACATTTGAGACTGCGCGACGATCTTGGCCGACTGCATCTCCTGTGCAACGCGAGCCTTCTGCGCCGCCATGACGGACGCAGCCAGGTCGCGCTGGCGCTGGATCTGGAGTTGGATGGATCCCTTGGCTTCAATCTCTGATACAGCGGACGACGACGCCTTGGCGTTACCAAGCTCTTTGAGCGCAGCGGACAGCTTGCCGATGGCGCCAGCGGCCTTGTTGGCTTCGCTGATTACCTGCGACGTATCGAGGGTGACTTGCTCGGAGATGGCCATGTCACCCTCGTTGTCTTGCGCGCGGTCAGAGCGGTGGCTGCATGTCGTCCGACGCTGCCATGTCGGCGGGATCTATGGCTTCGCCGTCATCGGCTACGCCCGTCGCCTGCGCGAGCTTCTGCACTTCTTCGCCGTGTGGGTTGCGCTCGTCGGGCACGTAGTCAGGCGCGTCTACGTCAGGCGGTGCTTCCGGCAGCTCTTTGGGGTGCCAGTTGAGAATGAACAGGCCGAAGATGGCCGCACCATCCTCGGCTGACTCACGCGCTGCGATGTATGCCGCATCGTCCGGTGCGAGCCCAGGCGGAGGCCCCCAAAACAGGTTGAGGAGCCCTTCCGTGGTGCGTGCGATGTCGCCCCGGCATGCCTCGATACGGCTCAGAGTTTTCGGGTCTCGCCTTTCAGCAGCAGCCCGCCCATCTCGGCCATGTGGACGAACAGGCTCCACGGGATGCCGGGACGCGCTTTCACAAGGTCGCGCACCTCGGCCTTGTCCTGCGGCCACACGATGCAGGACATCGCGGCGTTGTAGACCGCCAGCGCCTTGTCGGCGCTCTTGAAGCCCGTCATCATCGTGTCGTACACGTTGCGCGTCGGCGCCTTGATGATGACCGATACGGACTCGGGCGCCTCGTCGGTCAGCGGGCTCACGCGGATGTTGATCGCGCGAAGCTGGCCCTTGCGCTGGTACTGCGCGAGAAGCGGCAGCACGTCCTCGCGTTCCAAGCCGAAGCGCGCGAACTTGTCATCCGTGAGGCTCACGGCGAGCGTCAGGTCCGTCGTGTGCGACTGCCCCGCGCCGCAGTGCTCTTCGATGACGTTGACGAACTTCCGCACGATGCCGGGCTGCTCCTCGGAGTCGAAGCGAAGCGCGGTCTCGTTGGGCCACATGAGGCATGACACGACGAGGTTCCACTCGCCGACCGAACTTCGCTGCGGGTCGTTCGCCCAATCGAGATAGTCGTTCCACTCCGCCACGGTGGGCGTGCGGAACACGTACTCGCGGTCGATGCCGTCGACCTTGTGCGCGATGAGCGAGTCGTTCACGCCAGCCGCGATGGCGCGCGCTTTCATCAGCGGGATATCCGCGTCAGGCACGCTGGTCATGTCGGCGAGGTCCACGGGCGGCGCGGTGCGGTAGGGGTCGGTCATGTCATAGCTCCTGACACGCGAAAAGCGCGTGCGCCCACACCACTATGGCATGGGCGCATCACGCGCTAGACGGGCGGCTGGACGCCGCGGTTGGCTTGTCAAACGGGCGCGAACGGGTCGATGCCGTTGGGCCACAGCGAGGTGATGTTGCTGCCGATCTTGGACATGACGATGCCGTCCTTTTTGGACGAGGTGCCATCGTCGCCGAGGTGCGCGCCCCAGATGAGATCGGTGAACGCGGGGTTGCCAGGCACCTGCCACGTGAGCGTCAGGTTCATCGGGATCGCCGCCCACCCCTTGCCCATCCATCTGCGCACTTCGCGCACCTCGCCGTAGGAAAGCTCGGCGTTCCACTTCGGCTCGGAGCCAGCGAGCGCGATGGCCACCGGCGTGATCTGCGTGCCGCCGACTGCTGCGTACTTGAGACCGAGCGTGACATCGACGCTCTCGACGGTGCGAAAGATCCAGTGCTTGCCTTTAGCATGCCCAAGCGTCGGCGAGCCGACGAGCGTCAAGTTGGCGTGGACGATGCCGTAGCGCGCGATCCGAACTGCGGGGCTGCTCACGATGTGACTCCGTTCTGCGAAGAGTGCGGTGGTTGGTTACGCGTGCCCCACGTCACGTGATGACGTCCACCACGCCGGCGTTCACGATGACCGTGTAGAAGTAGCCCAAGGGCTGGATGTCCGCGCGGATGCTCAACGTGTTGGTGCGCACGATGTTGATCGCGCGGTCCACGGTGACGATCGCGGCGGAGATGTCGTTGCCCAGCGCCGTGATGAGGTCGTCTTGGATCGACTGTTCGATGGCAACACCGTCGCTCTCGCGGATGGTGCCGTTGGGGTTGGCGAAGCGGTTGGCGTTCTCGTACCGCCGCGAGGCGACGTAGAGGATGCGCGCAGCCTCCACCGCCGTGCGCATGATGGGCAGGTAGTAGAACTTGGGCGTCGCCTGCGGGTTGCCACGCGTGAGACCCTGCACGAAGTAAGGCGATCCCACGTCGTTGCGGAGCACGGTGAAGCCGGCGCTCTGCATCTTGGTGACCGCGGTGTCCTCGTTGCGCGCAGCCGTCGTGAGGTCCGCGCTCACCATGCTCGTCTCTTCGAGCTGCGGCTGCTCGCGGTTGCCGGGGTCGCTGCTGATCGGGTACGCCGCGGCGCGGATGCCGAGCGAGAAGACCGCGGGCCGGCGGAAGCTGCCCGACAGGCTCGTGCCCTGCATGTAGCAGTCGCCGTGTGCCACGGTGACGTACGGGTCGACCTGTCCTTGCATGGCGGTCTTGACGTCAACGTCGTTGGCGTTCACGTCGCCCGTGAGGCCGATGCTGCTGCTCATCATGGCGACCGCGAACACCTTGGGCAGCGCGCCGCGAAGCGTGGTGAGCGACGTGGAGAGTTGCGCGGCGAAGGCCCGCGTGTCGACGCCATCGATCGGGTTGCAGAGCACCACCATGTCGCGGAAGTAAGTGTTGGACACTTGCAGCGCCGTGATGGCCGATGCGATGTCCGACACGGTGAACCGCGGCTCCGTCATGGTCCACGCGTAGCCCTCGTCCTTGACGTAGGTGCCCGCGGGGAACGTCAGCGTCAGCCCCGTCAGCGGGATCTCGTACGTCGCGTTCGCGCCCGTGTTGGCGCCAGCCGTGAGACCAAGCAGCGTGTTCGCCGTGCCAGCGCCCACGGTGAGCGTGGACGAGGTGCCCACGGCACCATCCACGATCTTGAGGTACCGGCCCTGCACGATGCTCGCTTGCGCGCCGTAGAACGTGCCAGCCGTGAGCCCAAGCGCAGAGTTGGCGGTGCCAGCGCCCACGATGAGCGTCGACGTCACGCCAGTCACCGCATCGGTCACCACGAGGTGGTTGCTGACGACGCTCGCCGTCGCGGTAGCGCCAAGCGCAGTGTTGATCTGCGTGAGGAAGTTGCCGCTGTTGGTTGATGCGAACGTCACGGTGAGGTCGACCGTCGCATTGGTCGGCCGGAAGATCAGCGTCAGCGTGTCCAGCGTCGAGTAGGTAAAGCCCGAGAGGCTCACGCTGCCCGTGACCTTGGCAGGTCCCACCACGGCGTTGATCTGCGTGAGGAAGTTGGTACTTGTGGTGGACGAGAAGGTCACGGTCTCCACCGTGCCGTTGGTCGGCGTGACGATGAGCGTGAGCGTGTCCAGCGCCGAGTAGGTGAGCGCGCTCAGGTCGCCCGTGCCCACTGTGCTCGCAGAAAGCCGCGTAGGCGTGTCGGTGACAGGGCCGTAGGTGCCGCCATCCATCGCGAGTTGGAACTGCGCCGTGCCGAGCGCACCACCGCGCGTAATGACGAGCGACGGCGTTGCCGAGTCGTAAGGCGTGCCAGCGATCGCGAAGAGCGGCCCGGTACCGCTCTGCGCGACTGCGCTCACGGTGCCAGGGATCGACCCATCCACCTTGACGAAGACTTGCCGCGTCTGCGACACGCGCACGCCCGCTGCGACGCCTTCGGGACCGGGGCCATAGCCGACATTGGTCGGGATGACGCCGGGCGCGTCGAAGGCGTAGACGGTGTTGGCGACACCAGCGCTCGACACGCCGAACCACGCCAGCGTCGAGGTCAGGGTAGACAGGGGCGCGGCCTGACCGCGGTCGTACAGGTTGAGGGTGACGGACATGTTTGGCTCCGATGCGGTGGTGAGGTGTTACTGCGGCAAGGTCTCGGGGTCCGCGCCGTCAGAGTATTCGCTGACGATGATGCCGGTCGCCGCGGGGCCGCCAGGTTGGTTGTTGGTGGCGTACTCGATAATCGCTGCTGCGAAGGTCTCGTAGAGGATGGGGATGACGAACCCGCACGTGAGCCTGATCATCACCATGCCGCCCTCACCGCTGTCGGTGGCCTTGCTGTACTCACCGCGCGGGCCGGTCACGAACGCGTTGGGCGAGTAGAGGACGTGGCAGGCGATTAGGAACGCGTCGCGCAGCTTGGTGGCGTTGTCGAGGTCAGTGCCCCACACGTTGACTTGCAGCCACGTGGTGGTCTCGTAGTACGCCTGCGCGTCGTCAGGCTGGTCGTGCGCGCCACGGTACCCGTCATCGTAGAGCGGGATGAACACGAGGCTCGGCGGCGCATCGGCCACCGATGACACCTCTTGCTGCCCGAGTTGAAAGGCGATCGGCCCGTCGAACGCCTTGGCGCTGTTGATGGCGTCGACCACGCGATGCAAGATCGCGCGCAGGTTGCTGCCTTCACTGATCATGGTCTTAGCCAGCGAGCGAGTCTTGGAGCCACGTGGTGAAGGCTTGTTTCATGGCATCGCGCCACGCGGGTGGCATCTTGCCATCGGGCAGCATGGGGCGCGGGGGGATGCCGCGACGCGTGCCGTATTGGTGAAAGATGGCCTTCCAGTCGCCGATGATGATGTCGAAGCCATCGGCTGTCGGCACTGACTGCACCGACGTGGAGAGCATGCGCGTGGCGCCGATCAGTGGGTCGTTGCCGCGGACGGTGGAGGTCCACGACATGCCGAAAGGGTCGGCGCCTTGCGCGAACTCGGCCTCGACGAGCGGCTTCACCGCGTCAGCGCAAGCCTTGTGGAAGGCTTCGCGTCCAGTGCCCAGCGCTTCAAGCCGAGCCGCGAACGCCTCAAGCCCACCGTCGGACGTGTACTCCAGTGAGAAGTCACTCATCGCTCACATCCCGCGGGGCGGCTCGCTCCACATGTCGGGGTTGACGATGGGCTCCGGTTCGGTGTCCTGCACGTCCAGCGTGGCGTTGCCCTGCGCCACCTGATCCAGCGTCTTGAGCGCGTCTTGGTAGAGCGTCACGATGCCAGCGTTGGCAGTGTCTTGCGGGTTCCACCCTCGGTACGTGAGCAAGTAGAACGTGGCGATGGAGCAGACGATCTGAATCAGGTCGTCGCCCCATCGCACGAGCGGCAACTTGTATCGCGCCGCAAGCCGCGTATCTGCCTTGCGGCATGCTTGGTACAGCGCACGCCGCTTCTCGTCAGGGCCGACCGCGCGCAGCGCAACGGGAGGCGGGCCGCACGCTTCAAGGTCATCCACCGTGGCGTAGACCGGCGCAAGCCGGTTGAATCCAGGGCTAGGCATGGTGGTGGCTCCGAAGCGTGCGGTGGGTCAGGGCGTAGGCGGCGCGGGCGCAGTGGCCGCGGCGCTTGCGGCAGCCGCCTTGGGCTTCGCCTTGCCACCTTGCGGTGCCGTGGCGCGGTCCAGTTCGGCGGTGAGCGTCGACATGGCGCGGTCATGCTCGGCGAGCGTCTTGGCCATCTCTTCGGCGTGGGCGGCACGCAGCGAGTCGATCTCGGCAACGTGTCGCGCTTGCACGTCGGCGAGAGCGCTGCGGTGGTCGCGCTCAGCCTTGTCTGCGTTCTGCATGGCAGCCACCACGCGTTGTTCGGCTTCCGCGATGGCCTTGGCAGCGTCGCCGCTGCGTTCGGCCACGTCGGCGAGTTGCCCGCGCAGGTTGCGCACCTCTTCGGTGTGCCGCGCGCGCATGGCCGCGATCTCGCTCTCGGCGGCGATGAGCCCAGCGCGCGCAGAGGCCGCTTCACGCTCCGCGTGTTGCAAGCGTTCGGCCGGCGACACGGGCGTCGCTTGCGGTGCCATGGCGACCACCACGCGGCCCGGCATGGTGCCATCGGGAGCCACGTAGTCTTCGGGCCACGTCACCACCAGCGCACCACGCGGCGCGGCCATGAAGTCGCGCACCTCGTTGGGGTGTGCGTCGTACTCCACCTCTTCGGGAGCCCACGCACGCCCGGCCCACGGGAACGGCACGGTGCCGCGCGCGCGCACCTTGATGCGCACGGTGTCGGCACCGGCCGTTGCAGCGGTGGCGCTCATGATCAGGCGACCGCCTTGTACGCGAGGAACGGCAGCGAGAAGCCCACGTTGTCGCGGATGTTCGCGCCGAACTCGTACTGATCACGCTGGAAGACGGAGGGGTCCGTCAGGTTCACCAGCATCGTGAACTCGGCGGGGCGCCGAAGCTGGTAGATGAACGGGCGCACGCCGCGCGTGGTGCAGAGGAGGTACCACGCGGTGGGCGCGTCCTCCAGCTCCTCGGCGACGATGACCTTCGACGTGCCCTTGAGCACGTTGCTCTGCGCGGCGGTGCCGGCCGAGTTGGGGATCAGCTCCGCTTCGACGATGGTGCGCGCCGCAGTCTCCAGGCTCGGGGGGACGAGCAGGATGTTGCTGCGGATGCCCATGCGCACGCCACCCGCGTTCTTGTACGCCATCATGGTCGCACGGACCGTGGTGTAGTTCGCCGCGGTGAGCGCCATGCCGGACGCGCTGTAGTTGCTGTACGTGCCGAAGGCGGAGTCGAGCGCGTTGACGGGGTGCGAGGTCGAGAAGTACGGTTGACCGTCGAAGCACGCGGTGTTCTGGCCCGAGGCGAGCGCGTCCGCGAGCAGCTTGTCCGGGTGCTTCTTCGCGTTCTTGCCCAGCTCTTGGAAGCTGCTCTGGTAGATGCCGAGCGTCTGCGTGTCGTCTTCGAGGTCGGCGCGCTTGATGCCGTACGTCAGTTCGAACGGCTTGTTGAACAGGATGTAGTTCACCTCGCTCAGGTTGTTGACGACGCGCTCGCCAAGCCACTCGCGCATGTGCGGGAGGGCCTGCATCCAGCCGTAGGTGTTGAGCCGGCCAGACGACGGCATCGACGATGCGACGTCCGTGTACCAGTTCTCGGCGACGTCATACGCCTGCTGGAAGACCCGGGAGAACGTCACCCGGAGAGCATTGAGGTTTGCGGCAGTGATCTGCATGGTCGTGGTCCTCCGCGTCAGCACAGCCAGCCGGCGACGTCATGTCGCCAGCCCGTGCATTCGCGCTTGTGGTTGTGCTGTTGCGGTTTGCGAGGAGATGGTGCGCGCAGCGCCGTGAAGCCCTGCGCGCGGCGGCGTCAGCCGATGATCAGGAAGGCGAGCGTGGACACGTCGGCGGTCACGGTGGTCCCGCCCGCGGCGGTGGCCGTCACGGTGAACGCGGCCGTACCAGCGATACCCGTCGTGATGGCCGAGATCACGTACTGCGCGCCGAGGCCCGTGGACGTGTTCGGGTTGACCAGCACGGGCACGATCACGCTGGACGCGGTGAGCGAGAACGCGGTGCCCGCAGGCGCGCCGGCACCCGTGACGCCCTTGGTGCCGCTGGTGAGCGTGACGCCCGTGACCACCTGGATCTTCGCGTTGGCGTAGATGTTCGCCGCCGTCGCGGTGAACTGCGGGCCGAGGCCGACAAACGGCAGGCCGCTCACCGGATCGATCGCGAGGATGGGGCCCGCAGGCGACCGCGCGCCGCCACCATCGGTAGCGCCTACGGTCTGGTCGTCGATCAGGTAGGCCATCGCGCCGACGTTGAGCTGCGTGATGGCATCGGCGCTGGTGCCCGAAGCGAGCAGCCACACGCCGCTGCGAACCTGCGCCCCGGTGAAGCCTTCGGAGTCCGAGGCACCATCCGCACCATTGGTGTTGTCGAAGCTCCGTTGGAAGATGCCCATCGCGCGCAGGCCAGTGGCCGCGGTCGCAGGCTGGTAGTAGCCGCCCGCGTGCGTGGCGCCGGGGCCGATGACGGCGATGCCGCCGAGGCGGCAGTTGACGGCGCCCTTCACGGGGCAAATGGTGCCCTCATAGGCAGCGGGCACGGGGTTGAACCCGAACTGCTTGGTGTCACGAACAGCGGTCGATGCGATGGCGGTCATGGCGGATCCTTGCGGCGCGATGGCCGCGGTAATTCGTTGTGTGTGAGGCGCTCAGTCCAAGCCCGTCGCGCGCACATTCATGGCGCGACGTAGGCTTGGCGTGCGCGGTCAGTCGTCCAGATCGAGCGCGGTGAGCGCGGTGACCTCATCGACGCTCATGGCGTTGAGCATCTCGTCGGTGATGCCCGCGTCCTTGACCCAACGCTGCTGACGCTTGCTGAGCGTCGGCCGCACAGCGGGCGGCGTGGCGCCACCGGCGGGCTGCTCGCTTGCGGGACGCGCGCCCGGCGCGGGCGCACCGGGCAGAGCACCGGCCGCGTTGAGAGCCGCCACCTGCTGCGGCGTGGCGGGTGTGAAGTTCGCGGGCGGCGGAGGCGGCGCGCCGTTGCCGTGCGCGAGGGCGGGGTTGCCGACAGCGCCCTTGAGGTACGCGTTCAGGCCGACCACGCCATCGGCGTGGAAGATGCCGAGCGCCTCGGTACGCTGCGCGGGGGTCAGCCCCTTGTCCGCAACGGCCTTGTCAAGCGACGCGATGGCCTCGCGCTGCTTGCTCTCGACCTCGATCGCGTTGAGGCGCGCCATCGCGGTCTTGCCTTCCTCGGCGCTGGTGCGCCAGCTCTTCACGGTCGCGAGCGATCCCGTCATGCTGCTCTCGCCCGTGATGGCGCTGAGCTGGCGGAAGCCGTCGAGGGTCTGCGCGACGCTGTTGATCACGTCGGCCTCGGGAGCGCCCGCGGGCAGGCCGAGCGCAGCGCCGAGGGCCACGACACTGGGAACCTTGGCATTGAGCGCCGCGAGCTGCGCCGCGAGCTTGGCGCCACGCTTGGAGGAATCGGGCGCGGCGTCCGACATCTTGTCGAAGGCGTCGAGCGCCTTCATGATCTTGGCGATCGCCGAGTCGTCGTGCTTCGCGGCGTCGTCGCCAAGGGCGTCCATCGCGGTCGCGTGCAGGTGGCCGGGGGCCGCGAGCTTGAGGCGCGACTTCATCGCGTCCTTGTCGAAACCGTTGGCCTTCATGTAATCGGAGAGCTTGGCGTGCATGGTCGGGGCCTTTCCCTGGTTGGTCTGTTCCCAGGGGGCCGTCGCGCCCCACTGGTGATAGTGGCGTTGAAGGTGATCGCGGACCGCGGCCTTGTCGTCCGCGGGAATGCTGGTCTGGTCAAGGCGCTGCGCGGCAGCGATGACGCCTTTGCGCACGGTGACAAGCGCGCCGTCTTTCACGTCGTGGTGTGGCAGCAGGAAGTCGCCGAACGTGTGCTCCGCCCCGCCTTCGGGCTCTGCGACGTAAGCGAACCCAGCGGCGTACTTCTGCCAATCCATCTTGGCCGGGTCGCCGCTGCCGTCGCTGGACGCCCACTCGCGCAGGCGCTTCTCGGCCGCGGCAGCATCCCAATCGTCACCATCTGCCACGGGCCACGCCTTGTACGGCACAGCCGATAGAGAGGTGATGTCGGCTGCCATGTTGACGTCCACCACGGGTGCGCCCGCAGCGACCGAGAGCGTCTCAATGGTGCGCGTGAACACCACGGGCGTACCGATGCCCGCGCCGTCGCGCATGGCTTCGTTCGCGCCGCCAGCGGAGCGCTTGGTGTAGAGCACCGCGCGGCCGTCGAGCGCCACGAAGCAGATCCACGACTTGTTGGCGGGCTCGATCCACCCGAGCCACCGGGCAGAGCCCTGCGACATCGGGTCAACGAAGCGGCCCGTCAGCGGCGCCGTGGCAGCCGCGTGGTCCGGCGCTGGACCGGCCTTGACCTCGGGGTCAGCAAGCGCGGCTTCGGCCGTCGCAAGCGCGTTGGCGCGGCGCCAGTCGTAGTCGTCAGCGTCCACGACTTGGCAGTTGCCCATGCCCAGCATGGCGGTCGTAGCGGCGTTGGGGACGAGCGCGCTCAGTGCGAACATAGCAGGCCCACGGTGCAAGTCGTCGATGTCGTCCGCCGTGGCGTCATGCCGGTCGGCGCGTGCGATGTGGCGCTTTGCTGCGGTCTCGTGTTTGGAGACTTCGCTCGTGTGCGTAGCGCTGTGCTGCGGGTACTTCTCGGCAAGCTTGCGGTGGTCTTCGGCGGCGTCGGTGTGCTCGCCAGCGACCGCGCGGTTGATGTTGGCTGCCGCGCGGTGAAGCGCCGACGTGCCGCCCTCATGCGCTCGCGCACTGGCGATGTCCGCGCGACGTGAGATGCCAGCGCGCAGGACATCGCCGGACTCGCCGCCCATGCCGGGCTTGATCGCCTTGCCGAAGGTGAACTTGCCACCCTTGATGCGTTGCTGCGCGACGGGCGTACCCGCAGGCACACTCGGCGCGGCGGCGCTGACAGCGGGTGTCATGGTGCCTTGGCCCTTGCCGCTGGGCTTCATGACCACCTCGGGCAAGCCCGCGGCGGGGAGGCCACCGAGCGCGGCGAGCGTCGTCATATCGCGCTGCCACACGATGGGCTCGCCGCGTACGGAGCCATCCTCGTTGCGGTCAGTCCACAGGTAGCAAGAGCCGTCGCGATGCTGGAACGCGATCCAGTTACGGCCGCTGTTGCCAGGCGCAGGCGTGGTCTCAAGCGCAGGGTTGCCCACCGCGATGCGCCCAGGCGTTTGCAGAGCACCAGCGGGCTCGCTCCAACCGAGGAAGCCGCCATTCGCTTCGGGGTCAGCGTAGACACCCGTGAGCGGAGCGATGGCCGCAGGGTGCTGCGGCGCCTCGGGGTTGGGCCGCTTCGTCGCGGGGTTCTGCACGCACCACGAGATTGCGGCGCGCATCGCGAACTCGCGGCGCGTCTGCTCTGCGGCAGCGGCGTTGGTAGCATCCGAGATGGGCTGCTGCACGGTGGGCACAGGCAGCAGCATCGCGGGCTCTGCGGCGAGCACGGCCTTGGTCGCCTCGGGGTAGAGGGCTGACGCAGCAACCGCCATGTCGTCAAGGTTCCACAGCGACGGGTCATTGGTCAGGCCGACCGAGATCAGCCACGTGGGTACGTTCTTGGCCGTCTTGGCGAACGCGGGCGAGTAGTAGAGCCACTCCTTCGCTTCCACGCCGCGCTTGGCCGCATCGGTCCACTGCACGTCGGTGGCCCACAACTCGCCGTCGCGCACCTCGGGGATGAAGCTGCCCGCGCTCTTCGCGGCTTCGGCCGGGTTCGTCGGGTTGGGGTTCAGGCTGGCATGGTTGTAGTCGATGCTGACGCGTCGACCCATCTCCGCAAACCGCGCCATGACCGCCTTTGCGGCGGCGGAGGAAAACTCAAAATTCCCTTTTGTGCTCGGATTAGAGCCTGAACGGAAAATCCGAAACTCGGTCTTGGCCTTGCCAGCGTCGTCGGTCAACGCGCCAAGGCACACCACGTCAACGCTCAGTTTCAGCGTCGCGTTCGCCGCGTGCGGCTCATGCTTGTGCATCTCGGCCTCGTGGTGCTCTGCGGCGCGTGCGTGTGCTCGCGCAGCGGCTTCGTGGTGCTCTGCGCGCTCGGGGATCAACTGCGCCGCGGTCTTGTGCATCGTGCTTGCGATGCGGTTGGCCGTGGCCGCCTTGTCGTGCGCGGCTGCGCTCGGCTTCGCGTCGGCGGCCTTGCTCATGCGGTCGGCGCGGTCGCTGGCACGGCGGCTCTCGTCGTTGGCGATGTGTTTGTGGTCTTCGCCGTCGTCGAAATGCTTGCCCGGCGCGGTGCGCACGCCGCTTGTCGGCTTCGCGTGCTCGGCGCCCTTGCCGTGCGTGGGCGCATCGCCGTGATGGTCGCCGACCTTGATAGACGGCTGCGTCGCGTTGGGGTCGTGGTGGCTGCCGCCTCCGCCTTGCCCGCTGCCACCACCGCCATGGCCGCCACCAACGGGCGTCATCTCGGCGGTCTTGTCACCGCCTCCGCCACCCTCGCCGAACTTGCCGTCAGCATCGCGCGATTGGTTTGGGTTGAAGTCAAGCGCTTCGAGTTGCGCCGACAGCTCCCGCAACTGCGCGACGAGCGCCGCGGCGTTGACGACACCAGCGTCAGGATTCGCCGCGAGCGACTCGGCCACGGGCACGCGCTTGGGTTGCGATGCGATGGTCATGGCTCGGTCACTTCGCGTCTACGCTGTCAGCCGCGGCAGGCGCGGGAGATGTGGGGGCGGACATGACGGCTGCGATCCCAGGCGACACGTGCGCGCGGCGCAAGGCTGCAACCACGTCGTTGGCGGTGCGTCGCGGCTGGCTCGTCGCGCGAAGCGTGACGTAATCCGCAGCGATGCTTTTGAAATACACCGACGTCAGCGCAGACCGCTGCACGGCGCTGGCGCGCAACGCTTCACCATCCACGCGAACGGCGATGCTGCGCGGGTCCACGGCGAGGGCCGTGAGCCGCTCGTTGCGCAGATCGCCATCAGGCGCACGCGCCAGCCGCTTCGCGGTCTTGACCGCTGACAGCGCCATGCGCACGTCGCGCGCAGTCCAAGCGGTCACCGCCGTGCGCAGCAACCGCGAAGTCGTAGCCGCCTGTACCTGTAGCCGAACGTCGGCTTGCCGCGCTGCCCACGTCTCGACGGCCGCCGCGCTCAGCGTAGCGTTCGCCGTGAGTGCCGCGCGTGCGGTCTCTGCGGCGGCTTGCAGGCCGCGATGGCTGCGCGTGGCGCGGTGGTCCGCAGCGCTCGCCGAAAGCGTCACCACGTGGCTGCCGCGCGCCTCGCCGACCATGCTTGCGGCGATGGCGAGGCGCGCCACCGGCTCTTCGCCAAGCAGCGCCACCATGGCTTCGGCGGGCATGGAGAACACGCCGCCGATGAAGCGCGCGGGGAGATGCTGTTCCACGCACTCGCGGAACTCGGCCTCGCTACCGAAGCCAAGCCCAACCTTGTACTCGTCCGGCGCGCCATGAATGTCGACTTGCGCCATCCACCACGCGGTGGGTGCTTCGCTGTCAGGACCGCAGTAGACGTCAAGCGCCTCGCCGTCGCCGCCGAGCGTGCCTTCGATGAAGCCGTACGGCACGCGGTAGACGCGCTCCCACGCCACACCGTCCTCGGAGACGCCACGCTGCACGTAGCCAGTCGGCCGATCGATGAGCACGCGCAGGCGACCGCCGAGGTACGTGCGCACGGGCAGCGGCGCCGTGGGATACGCAGCGAGGTAGACGTTGGCCTTCTCGCGCTTCTCGCGTTCTTCGGGCGGCAAGTTCTGCCCATCACGAACACGGTGGCAGTCCACGCAAACGGCCTCCACCTCGGTGGCGTGCTCGTCGGCGTAGCCGTGTGCGTGGTCGTAGTGGTGAACCTTGTCGCTGCCCTTGTGCCCGCAGTCCTTGCAGGCGACGTCGTTGGGGTCCGGGAGTTGGCCGGACCGCACGAGATGACCGACCGCGTTGCGCGCCTTGATCTTGCGCCGCTCGCTCACGTCCAGCGACACAGCCGTGAATTGCTCTTGACCCTGCGCCTGCGCGGGCATCGCGATGGCCTCGCCGCCATCAACGGGCGGTAGCCCAATGAGGGCGCGGCCCTCGTTGCGAGTCAAAAGCTGGTACTGGAAGTGGTAGGCGAACACCTGCGGGCTGTGCAGCGCCGTAGCCGAGACTTCATCCTCGGCGCGGTCTTCGATGGCGACGGTGGGGATCTCCATGTCCGTCGCAAGCGTCGTCATGTCGACGGGCGCCAAGGCAAACGTCTTCTCGTTGGAGAGCGATGCGCCGATGTCGACGTAGGTCTTGATCACGTCGAGGCGTGCCTTGTGTTCTTCGGGCGGGCGCGTCTGCCACGTCGGCCACGGGGTAGCCTCTTCATCCTCACGCCCGTGGTTGAAGCGAATGTAAGGCTTCCAGACGTACTGGCGGAGCGCAGTAGAGAGGCTCTCGGCGTCGGCGTCCAGGTAGTCGAGGCGCACCAGGTTGTGGATCAGCGCCGCCGCGTAGCTGCCGCCTTGCACCTCGGTGGTGAGGTTTTGGCCGAGCAGCATGACCGCGATGTTCGTGTCGACGCGAACGAGGAACTCCTTGAACGCCTCCCACGACTTGTCGCGCGGCTCAACGAACTCGACGTCAAAGCCGTAGCCGTCCTTGTCCTTCGGTAGACGAAGTATGCCTTGACGGCCGATGTTGCGGACTTGCTGGTAAAACGCGTTTTTCGGCGCCGACCATTGATGGCCGGCGGGCTCGCTGATCGCGATGATCGGAATGCCGTGCTTCTCGCAGTACCGCGCCCAATCGTTCTGGCAGAAGTTGCGGTAGAGCCACGCCAGCGCGAGCCCGCGAATCGCCCCGCTCATCCAAGAGCGGTAGCTTGCAGGCTCAAAGACGAACCACTCGGCGCTGCCGGGATCGATGATGACTTGGCCCTCGATACCCATCGCGCGGTAGCGACGGATGGACCAATCGTAGTAGACGGTGTGCGCCCACCACGGCTCAAGCCGCGGGACCACGCGCCCGTCGTAGCGCTCCCAATGGATGCGGGCGAACGACACGCCGAGCATGATGGCGTCGTCCAGCAAGCGCTGGATCACCTGCTCGGGCAGCGAGTACCACCACAGCTCCGTGATCTCTTTGGAAAGATCCAACGCCGTGCGTGCGTTCCCGCGCGTGCTCGGCGTGAGCGAGAAACCGATGCCGCTCTTGCTGGCGAGTGCCCTGACGCGCGTGTTGCGACAGGCGGGGATGCGCGTGTCGCGCCCCATCGCGTCCGCAAGCGCGGTCGATTGCAGGAAGAACCCCAGCTCGTGCTGGTCCAGCGCGTCGTTGATCGACGGCAGATCCCAGTTGGTGATGTTGACGGGCTGGATCTGCGAGAAGACCGACGTGGGCGGCTTGTTGGCCCACACGACGGGCTGGTCAACGCCGTACCGCGTGTTCTGCGCCTGCGCGCGGATGGCCTGCACGCCAAGGCGCTCAACACGTGCCAGCGTTGAGTCCAAAGCACGCCATGCCTGCTCGGCGTTGGGCAGTGCAACGCGCGCAGCGTCGCGGAGGGAGGAGAGCAACGTGGCCATGGGTGGGGTGCCACGTGGGCTTGCGCGCGCAGCGTGCGGCAGTCAGCGCCTCGGCGGCACGTGACCAGATTGCCGTTTTGCTAGCAGCCGACCCGTAGGGCGCAAGTGTCTGATTCGCGCAAAGTGCGATGAAAGATACGCTGCGAATCAGCGCGAACGCGTGCGTGGCTGGCGCGTTTCGGCGGCACGTTGCGACGCAGCGGTTTCCCGCGCCTTTTGCGAGCGCGCAGCGTGCGCGGCCTTGGCCGACGCCTTGAGTCGCAGGTGTACCTTGTATGGTACGTTCTGCCGGCGAATCCAATCGCGCAGCGCGAGCGCATAGGCCCATACGCCGCGGTGGCCATGCTCGACGGGGAGCGGGTCGTAATCGCGACGCGCATCGTACCGAGCGCTCGTCACGCTGTATCCGCACTCCGTCGCGATGGCGTCCCAGCCCCACACCTTGCGCAGCGCTTCTGTAGGTGCAGGCGGCGTAGCCGTCTCCGCAAGTGCCGCACTCTTCGTACCGTCATCGGTTGCATCGCTCACGACATCGCCTCCGGGTCCCACGATTCAAACGCGCGCTTGCCAGCCTGCGTAGGCGTGCGGCGGCGCGGCTCACGTTCATCAGCATCGGTGCCAGTCACGCGCTGACGCGCAGGCGGCGTCTCACGCTGCGGGATGAGGCCCCACGCCACCAGCGCCTCAAGCAGCGCGCGCCGCGCCTTGGGCAGCGCGACCTTCGCCGCTTCGGTCGTGAGGTGCCGCGCTGGTGCAAGCGCGATGTCAGCGCGGCCTCGCGCGCTTGCATCCAGGCGAATGCGCTCGACGGCCTCCACGACGGCGAGGCGTCGGAAGTCGCGCAGCACCGCGGCCTTGGGCTTGCGGCTCTTGCTGCCGCTGCCTTTCTTGGGTGCTGCGGCGCGCACCTCGACTTCCGTGCCCACGTCGCAGTAGCGGATCAACTCCGCTTCCCACGCCGTAAGCGCACGACCGCCAGCGCACGACCGCGGCGCCTCGGGGTCGCGCTCGTTCGTCGGTGACCAACAGCCGCCAATGCGAGCGGCGGAGAGGCAGGCAAACACGTCACGTTTCATGTCGCGCGCCCGTGCGTTGCGCGCCGTCGTGGCGCCGTTGTGCGTGGGGTTCACCGCCATGTCGCCATCAAGCTGCACGCCGCTGGGCAGCCCGAACTTGTACTCGGCAGCGCCGAGACCGGCGAGCGGGTTGCCCTCGCCAAGCGCGCCGACTTGGCCGTAGTGCGCGAAGGCGAGCGCGGCGCGGTAGCCGCCAAACGGCGTAGTGTGCGGCTCGTCGTAGGACACCGCCTCGTACGCGCCTTGGTACTGGCCACCGCGCAGCACGATGGCGTTGACGAGGATCTTCACGACCACAGCGCCAACCTCGTGCACCAACTCGCTCACGTGCTCGCGCATGTAGGCGTTGATGGCGGCGCGCTGAAACGAGGTCGCCTGGTAGTGGTCCAGCCGCCCCATTCGCGAGTCGTTCGCCGCTGCGCACACCAAGAGCGCAGCGCTTTCGTTCACGCGATGCCCGGTGCGCTTGCGCACAGCCGGGTTGCTGCGCATGGCCGCGCCCCACGCGTCGATGGCGTCGGTCATCTCCACGATGCGTGCGACGTCTGCGCGCTTGGCAGACTCAAAGCGTGCGCCTTCCACGCTCCACGTCTCGCGGCCCGGGTCGCTCGGCTCGCCCCACTGCACAGCGAGGCGGCTCTTGGGTGCGTCGTAGCCACTCCACGCCGAAGCGTCGAGCATCGCGCCAAGCCCCCATGTAGCGGCCGTCGCGCTGGCCGCATGGCCGCCACCAAGGCGGTCGCGAAGCACAAGCTCCCAGCCAGCCAACGGCAGCACGCGTTCGCAATCGCCGGGGCCAGCACCGCTGTGCTCGTCGGTGCGCTGCGGAATGGGCACGTTGCCGTCAAGGTAGCCACGCGGCGGCGCCGCAAGCACGCACCCCGACGCGCAGGCGAGCGCACCAGCATCATCCCAGCGTGCGATGCTGAGACAGCACGGGCACCGCAGCGGGTCGCGACGGTACGGCGCGTGGCAACGCGGGTCCGCGCAGAAGCCATCGCTGGCCACAACCGCGTTGCAGGAAAGGCAGCGGCGTTGCAGCACGTGGTACGCGATGGTCAGTGGCGAAGTAGGTTGCGGCGAGGTCATCGCACCTACGCTACCGCATGGCGACGTCACGCGGTAGCGGGCGGGCTAGATCGGCATGTCGCCGGGCTCGTCGTCATCGTCGGTGGGGTCAGGCGGCTCCGGATTGCCAGCCGCAGCGATGTTGTCGGCCGCCTCTCGCACGCGGTCGGCGATGCGCGTCAGCGTGGCCTTGGTGTCGCTGACGGCCGACAACACGCGGGGCGTAACTGCGGTCACGGTGAGCGCAGCCACGCCGAGGTAGCCGAGCGCCTTGTCACGTGAGGCGGCGACGCGGTCCTCGGCGAGAGCACGCGCTTCACGCGCCAGCGCGCTCAGGATCGGCGTGAGAGGGCGCTTCCGAGGCGCGGCATCGCTCACGCGTCACCCAACTTGGCGGCGACGAGTTGTCCATACTCGGTCGACCAGTAAATGCCCATGGATCCCGCGATGATGCCACGCTTTTGAAGGCTATCGATGGCCTTGATAGCCTCCCCATAGGTGCTTTGCCCGCTGACCGCATCAATGATGCTGAACCATGAAGCGCTACTGCGCGGCAGCCACCGCACGATGGCGGTCTCCACGCTAGACAGCGGCCCATGCTCACCGTTCGGATTCACCGTGGCATCGCCGCACACCAGCGCGTGACCCTTGGCCGTCACCGCGTAGCGAACAGGGTCATGCAACGCCTCGTTGCCATCGCGCAGCATGGCCTCATGGTCGGTGTACGCAGACCGCACGAGTTTGAGAGACCACAGCCGTTGCAGCGACGCTCGGATGGTCTCGGGCGGCAACGCCAGTGCCGGCGAGAGCTTCTCGGGCCACGTGCTCGTACCGGGCTGTCGCGTGGCGCTATTGACCCAAATCAGCACGGCGAGATCGTCGGGCGACAAGTCCTCGGGGGTGATGTCTTCGGGGCTGGCGCCTGCGCTACGCGCGTCAGCCGTCGCGGCGGTCTTGGGCGCCTCGCCGAGCATGTAGCGCTCGCCTTGGTCACGTACACGACCCATCGCGATGAGGCTCGTCACTGCCACCGCCACGACGCTCCGCAGAAGCCCCGTGCCGTCCGCGATGGCTTGCAGCGTCGCGCCCTCGGCGCCTGCCATGCGCGCCAGCCACGCATACACCTTGTTGCGGTCCACGTTGCCGCTGTCGACCTGCGGCGATGCCGCCGCAGCGTGCACCATTGATGGCGTCACACCAGTGAACTTCATCGTGCCGATGCGACACCAGCCGCGGCCCTTGCCATCAGGCCCCGACACCATGCCGCGCTTCGCAAGGTCGCGCAGAACGCTGCGCACGCGCGGCTGACTCATGCCAGCTTTGGCCGCGATGTCGCGCGCGCTGTATCCAGTCTTGATACCGCCAGACGCGGCGCACTGGCGGCGAGCAAGCATGTCCAGCGCGGCGAGCACGAATTGCTCGTCGTGCTGCGTGGCGAGCGTCGCGTCGTGATGCTTCATGGCGGCGTCAGCCGCAAACCCAAGCAACGACGCCACCACGCCGCTGCCGCTGGCCGGGATGCCCACCACCTTTCCCACCGGCTCCGTGTCAGGCGTCGGCTTCTCGTAGACGGGCTGGCCAACCTCGGGCATGGGCAGGCTGCCGGGATTCTGGCCCCACACAACCCAAAGGGCGCGCAGCCGCGCCTCGGTCCACTGCTGAGACCGCAAGCGCCTGATGGCGTGGTGGTCGCTGTCGTTGGAGCGCCCGGCGCCCCACATCGCAGACGAGATCGCGGCCACCTCCGCCGAGGTCCACCCGCCCGCGTCGCGGATCACATCGTCGCGTTGGGTGCCACTCAGGCACCATCCACACCCATTACACACCTTGACGAAGTCTTGCGTCTGCGCCGTAGGCTTCGCGAGGTCGGCCATGGCGTGCTTGAGCGACTCCGCTGCCGCCTTGGTGCTCCCCGCGTTGACGTGGATCTCCACGCGGCCGACGTCATGACCGCCAGCACCGCCACGCTCCGTCATCTTCAAGTACGTGCGCATGGCCGCGACGGTGCTCGACAGGCGCAGCACGGCAGCGTCCAACGGCTCGCCGTAGACGACGCCGCACGACGGGCAGACCGGCTTGTCGCTCTCGTCGTAGACCAGCGGCGTCGCGCATCTGGTGCACACGTGGATGGCGGCGCCCTCGGCCGAGCGCCGCTCGCGCTCGGGGTCCTCGTGCCGCTTCTTGGGGCCGCAGTGGGCCGGGCCGACGCCCTGGCTCGTCGCGGGGCAGCAGGCGCCCCACCAGCGCGCCTCGCCCCCGCGGGTCTCCTCCAGCGTCGGGGTCGCGGTCAGCCATTCCACCAGGGCGTCGAGGACGTCGAATCGAAGCATGGGATCCTCCCTCAGTCGTCGAGGCGCAGCGCGCGCATCTCGGCGTCGATGGCCGGGAAGCGCCGGCGCGCGAGCGTGGTCGAGAGTCCGTAGTGACGGGTCCGCGGGCGGCCCGCGGGCGGGCAGAACTCGGCGAGGCACCGCTGGTCGTTGCGGAGCTGGTACTCCTCGTCGCGGGGCTCGCGGATGCGGACGCCGCCGGTCATGTTGATCCGCTTGTCGAGGAGCGCCTGGAACGCCAGCACGTACTCGGCGCGGTCGAGCCGCCCGCCGGTCCACGTGAGCTGGACGCGCGCCGCGGGGCCGTGCGCGGCGAAGTGCGCGAGGATGCGACGGTGCTCCGCGAGGTACGCGCGCGCGGCCTCCGGGTGGTCCACGATCCGGTGGATGGCGACCGGCGCCGGCGGGCAGAGCTTGAGCACGGCGTCGTTGAGGGTGTCGACGGTGGTGGAACCGGAGATGAAGAACCCGGCGCCGCACCGCTGGACGTAGCGACCGTTGACCCGGAGGCCGCCGTCGAGGGGGCCGAGGGCGGCCAGGCGCTTGCGGACGGTGGGCGCGTTCACGGCCGCCCCGTGACGCCGGCGTCGCGCGCCAGCTCGGCGATCTCGTTGAGCTGCTCGGCGTACCCCTCGGCGTCGGACGAGTCGTGCTCCGACGAGTCGAAGTCGAAGAGCTCCCCGTCGTCCCCGTCCTTGCCCCAGAGGAGCTTGGCGAGCCGCTCCAGCAGGGCGACGTACCCGACGATGTAGCCCCAGGCCGACTCCTCGGCGCCGGGGCAGTCGGAGGTGACCCACAGCTCCACCCACTTCGCGCCTGTCCCCTGCCCGCGCCGCTCGAGGACGACGCGCCCCTTCGCATTCGTTGCTCTGCACGAACTCATTGCTGGTCACACGCGCACGGCGCG
>ERZ650304.90-NODE-90-length-58223-cov-5.336216_pt1 | contig 58223 bp, 62 predicted proteins | sample MGYA00376240_ERZ650304 | MGnify/ENA primary metagenome ERZ650304 (study PRJEB26733, sample SAMN07839271) | wastewater metagenome | biome: small river; feature: stream; material: water | place: USA: North Carolina | collected 2016-03-01 ...
TCGTCGAGAGTGGCATTCTGAGACATCAGTATCCTCGCCTCATCGGCATTGTCGGTCTAATAATATTAGCTCCACGAAGTGCCCATTTTGGAATGTCATCCGTCGTGGGATCCATCGCAGGCTGCTGTTGTGTCTGCATCTGCATTTGTGGGCGCTGCGCGTAGCTGTTGCCCAGTGATTTGCCTACTGACGCACCCATCACGCCGCCCAATACTTTCATTGGGCCTTTGATGCGGTTTGCGAGCTGCGGAGGCAGATCGTAATGCTGGAGTTCATCGCTCAGGAGTTCGCCGCCGAAGCCGCCCAAGGCGCCGCCAATCGCGGGGCCAGCGATCGTGGGATCAAAGATATTGAACGCGTACTTCAGTAACATGGTTACCCTGGGGCGGCAGGGGCCGAGGGAGACATAAGAGACCCTGCAGCCTGGCCTGCCACTGCGTCGAAGACCCCGCTACGTATGGGGCCGCTCAGCTTGCCTGCCATTCGCGGAGCGACCTTCCCGAGGCCAGCCCGAATGCCCGGCCCAGCGAGGGCTCCCGCCAGCGGGGCGAGCATGCTGGCAAAGCCGAGCTTGGTTAACGCGTCAGCGTAGCCCTGGGCGTAGTGGGCGCCGAGGTGCGTCATTAACCCACCAAGTGCAGCTCGATAACATTGAGCGGCGCGGGCAGTACCAGGTTAATCTTGCTAATGACTCGGTCCGCAGACAGCGGCGACTGCGCGAGCGAGACGATGTTGCCGTCTGTCAGCGGAGCACCGATGCGCGACAGCGTACGCAGCCGAAGCGTCGTAAGCTGATCGTTGATCGCCGTTCGAATGAACGAAAGCGTCTCGGGCGTTACGTTGTACTTGCCCAAGAAGGCAGTCAGAACCGCGACCAACGACATCGCTACGTAGTCGTAGTTCTTGACGATCGAGTACTCACCGGACTGCAGAGTAGCGGGATCCGTCGTCAACTGGTGAATCGTGTACGGAATCGAGCTGGGCGTCTGCTGCGCGAAGACGTACCAACCGCCCTGCATCAGGTCCGTGAGCTGCGGATCGCTGAAGTAGTTGCTCGAGTGGTAGATCTGCGATACGCCCGCGATGCCCAGGAACGTGAAGCCCTGCTGCGACGGCAGACCGGAAGTCATGCCACCGACCGCAGAAGCGAGGTAGTAGCCGGGCTGCGCAGTGCCGCCAGCGACGCCTGCAACGTCCACCAGATCCGGCCAAACCATGATCGCGCGACGGCTGGAGAGTGACTGCGCAGTCGCAACCAGCGCAGAAACCTGACCGCTCTTGCTCAGGTTTCGCACGATCTTGTAGTTGACCGAACCCTGGGTTACGAGAGCCCCGCCGCCACGCTTTACACCGTGCGGCAGCTCATTCATCACCGTCGCAGTATCGTTGCCGTTGTTGACGATCTTGAGCCGGTTCTCGGAGATCACCGACTCGACGATCAGCGTGTCGTAGGTCGTGAACGAACTACTGTTCGGGTCACGCGGAATTCGAATCGTGTCGCCCGGAATTACCCCGGAGGTCACGAAAGTACCCGCAGGGTCGCGGAGAACCAGGAAGAGATCACCGAGGACCGATGAAACCACGGGGTTAACCGCGCCGGAAGCAACACGCGTTACGGTCAGGTCGCTGTTCTTGATCGAAAGCGTCGCGTTCGCCGAGTCGCCCGTCGTGCCAGGAATCACCTCCACGACTTCAAGGTGCGTGGCATCCGTGACCGACGCGACGGTATAGGTGCCTACGCGCGTCGTCGCGTTGGCATCCACCGTGATAATGACCTTATCACCGGGAACAACGTTCGAAGTGATGAGATTGAGGCCCGTCAGCAGGAAGGTGCGCACGCCCGTCGGAGCAGTGCCCGCATCGGCCAGGGCCGTGGCGGTCGCCGACGCCTCGAACATCGTCTTCGTGGTGGGCAGAGTGCCCGAGCCGATAACGACGCGGAAACGCTGCGGGCGACCCTTCACCTCATCCGGCAGCGCAAGACCGACGTTATCGGTCTTCCACATGTTGATGATGGCGAGGTCCGTCGTCAGCGGGATTAACGCGTAAACGTCGTCGCGCGAGTTGATGTTGTCGCGGACCTTGGTGTGACCGACGAGATCGTTGCTGTCCACGCCGTAGCAGAGTACGCGAGTCGTGGTGTTCTGCTTCGCTACGAATACGTTCGCAGCAAGCGGATTTCGCGCGTCGATACGACCGAGCTTCGCGATGATTTCTGCGGTGGACTGAATTTCGATGACGTCCTGAAGATCCTGTCGCAGCGACCGATACGCGACGTAGACCTGCGCGTAGGAGACGACCTTATCCGCACTGTTGGCCGACAGGGTTACGCCGCCAGCGATATGCAGGGCGTTACCGACAAGGGATACGAAAGAACTATCCACGAGTTTGTCGGTAAGCTTTCGCTCGATGCGCCATTTCTGCGAGGCGCCCGCAGCGTAACCTCCGTCAGCCGTCACGTCGGCGGTGAGGAGTAGCTCCGTATCGCTCGGGATCGACTGCACGGTGCGAACGATCGTCTTCGCAGCACCGTCAGTGATCAGAATTCGATCGCCAGCCAGCACCTTCTCAGCACCAGAGAGGAACGTGGTTGCGCCGACCGGAACGACACCGCCCGCCAGGTTCGTCGCAGCGAACGCCGTCGCAGTGATCAGTACGGTTGCACCCGTACCCGGAGTCTTGATCTCAATGAGCGTGCTACCGGCGATCAATGCCTCTACGCTGGCCACGGTGCAGGCGGCATCTGCATTCTTGAAGCGGAACGTGACAACGTTTCCCGCCTCCGTCATGGTGGTAGGAGTCGTGCCGTCTTGCACCAACGCGACCTGAATCGCGTTGCCGCCCGTGCCGACAGTCTTGGCCTGGACAACCGTATCCAGCTTGCCATCGCCGAGCGTAGCGAGATTCTTGAACGCTTTGACGCCGGTAACGGGGGCAAAAGTTACGCTGTTGGAATTCAGCGTCGTAGTTACGCTGTTTAGGCGACTGCCGATAACGACGCGAGCCTGATCAAAATAGACCTTGACGCTATCGGGATCGACCAGCGCACCAACGACGTTGTTGGGCAGATTCGTGGTGACGATCGCATCAGGCCCCGTCGGAGTCGCAGCATCCGCAGGCGCCGCTTCCAGCGTACCATAGGCACTGGTCAGCGGAATCGACGCCTTGTCCGCCGGATAGTCCTGAATGTGATACCCAGGACCGATGATCAGCGTCTGAAGATCGGGAGTAACCGCCGTAACAGTCTCGGCAGCAAACTCCTGATAGACAAGAACTACGGGGCGAATCAGAGGCATTTTGTGGGTCCTAGGTGGTGACGGTGGTCGCCGCTACTTACAGTTAAGTATAGGGCGAGTAATCAGGTGAGTTTTGGCAGTGCAACTCGCTCAAAGAACGTTGTCGCGTCGGCATCACCAGACTGCTCCAACTTCAGTGCCAACTCCTGCAGAAGCGGTCGCGTCGGCTTCGTTGTCCAGCGGACGTTGACTTGAACGCTGAACGTGATCGGAGTGATCCAGCTATCTTTGTCTTTTTGCATAGGCTGCGTGCGATTCAGAGTGACCGGCGTCATTTCGTGCAATCCAAACGTCGCCTGAATCAGGTCGCTCGACGCATGCAAATAGATACGAATGAGATCGCCAAGAAGGTAACTCTCTCCCTTCTTCGCAGCGATGCATTCGATGAGTATGGGCTGCGTATCCAGAGACCAGAAACCCTCTTGGCTTGTCGAATTGACTTGACCAACCCGATCGCCAACGACGGTACGTCCCAGTACCGCACCGTCGATATCTACGAAGACGGCAGGACGCTTGTTCTTATGCTCTTGGTCTTCGTTATATGCACTTTCGATGGCGATCGTGCTGTTCTTGATTTCGCGATCCCACACCCAAGGAAGTGAAGTGCCCACTACACTCTCTTGAAATCGGGCACGAATGACTTCGACGAAAAGCCCTATAACGGCGAGCGGCGAAGAAGGACGAATTCTGGGATTTTGGGTTTCTTTGGGAGTGGGAAGCCCGGGATTTGGTACAAAGTATGGTTCTGCCACTGTACGCCCCTATTTAGTCGCGTGCGCAGGCAGCGACAGTTTTGCACAGGTCCTATACTTCATTGCGCTTGAACATTCGAGAATTATTCGTACATATCTTAAGCTAGTCACGTCCATCGCTGGGAGTGTATTTCTTGTCTCCGCGCCGGTCGCGCGTCCGCCGCCAGGCATTCTGACATTCCTGGCGTGACTTTCCCCGATTCAATGGATCACTGAAGAAGTCGCGCGTGAACTGGTTATACTGGAACTGTGGCTCGATCTCTTGTTTTAAGTTTCCAGTCCGTCGAGCCACGTCTTGGCGCTTCCATTCTTCTGCAATTTCTCCGAGTGTAGCGCCTGGATGCCCTTGTATATAGCGTTGCAGCGGCACTGTGAATCGGAAGTTTGGCCCTAACTGGGAGGTGAATAAGGCCCGCATTTCCTGCGTGCAGCGAAAGCCTGCCAGAGCCTGCGTGTCTACTGGTTTCGGAGTTAGTCGCTCGCCTGTGCGCAGAAAGTGTTCGATGCGATCCGCAACCTCGCGCTTACCGCCAACAGTAGAGATGTTATTTTCGCGACAGAATTTCTGTAGTTCCACTTGCAGCCAGTAGCCGTCTCGGAAATCTTCTATACTGGTGCGAAGTGTCAATGGCTCGCGTAGCATCGCAAGCGTGTTGGCGTCAACCGAAGCGGTCTTCGCGGACGTCCTGGAATCGCATCGTGCTAAAGTCGTGTTGAACGATTTAAGGCCATTCGATCCCCATTTTGCCTCGAAACTAGCCTGGTCTAAAAAGCCTAGTTTCAGAAACGCGTAGTCAACTCCGTAGTTGTAGTGTTTAAGCAGCATCAGTACAACCGCGGCGTTGTAAGTGTATTCGCCGGAATCTCGTACTCGACAGCGTCGTGCGCCAGAAGCGATCCCGTCACCTTCTGGTGCACAGGAATTCCTTTCAACTCCGTCGTCGTGACCATTTCGATGAAGTACCGATCATCCTTGCGCAAATCTACGACTACGTCTCCATGCTCCAGTTTTGGATAATCCAGGAGCGTGAAGGTCGTCACTGCGCGATCCGTCTTGCCGTGCGCAGACATCTGAGTCTGTACAGGCGCGACGTCTTTACGTCCTCGAATCAGTACTGGAGACCAATACCCGCCCTCGAACGTGGTGCCGAAGCAGCTCTTGCAATGCTCTTGCAGTCCGTCTTTAGTCACGGGGTCATAGCAAAGCGTGCATCGAATTCCCCAATGTCTACGCTTCAGCACGGACAAGGAAATGCCGTTTAGTACTTTGAAGCCCAGAGCTTCATCGAACTGCATTTTGCGCTTCAGCAGTCGAGTACGTACGTCGAGATCCGGTTCAATGGGCGTCGGGTCGCCAACGACAACGGCCTTATGCCCATCAATCCCCGTGATTCGGTAGTAGACTTGCTTACTCAAACTGAGGAGGTTCAATCCCTCTTTCGTCGCATCGGGTCGATCAGTAACCGGCGCGTTGAAGTGCGCGTCTAGAAAGTGATACGCATTTTTTAGGTTCGACGCGAGCAGTTCCCACGGCCCTTCAGGACCGCCCGAACGCTCTACGGAGATCCAGTAATCCGTTACGTCGTTGGGCTCGGGCGTGATATCCCATTGCACAAAAACGCTGCTCGGATACAGCGCAGTGATTCGAGTGATGCGGAGTTTCACGAATTACCGTAGGCGAATACGCAGTTCTGCAAGCGCACTCACGTCAGGTTCAGCAGTTTTGGGTTGATGCAACCCAAGTTCTTGGGCTTCTTTAATGACCATTTCAATCGACGAGTACCCCATGTCTTCAAGCGCTTTTTGTTGACCTAGTTCAAACGCCAATTTAATTGGACTGCAACCCTCTTTCATGGATCGAACGGCCCTGCCTGCGGCAAATCCACCAACACCACCTCCGGCCACGCTACCAAATGCGCCACTCCGCAAGGCGGTTCCTTGGCTTGGTCCCATAGGACCGCCCATAGTGTTCGCGCCAGTAAGCCCCGCAAACCCGCCCCCGAGTCCGGAAGGCACACCTGCTAACGCGCCAGCGGCTGCACCAGAGAGTCGGTGTCCCGGACCACCTCCCAAGGCACCACCAACCGCACCGGATAGTCCCCCTAATGCGCTACTGGTTAATAGTGTAGCAAGAGGGTTTGGAGATGCGCATTTGGTCGACATCAATAACTCCTTTGTTATTCGATACTCGTCGTATCAAATTCGGACTTGAATTGATCGAACGCCTTACTGATTGCGTCAGACCCGATCGGTCCCATACCCACAGGCGGCGAAGTAAATTGCGGTTGCGCTTGCTCGTACGGATTTACCGTAGGACCGCGATTCTCGATCCGCCCTAGTTGGGTAGTAGGATAGGCTTTCTTTATTAGCGCCGTAGCTATATCCGCTTTCGACAGTAGGTGGCCTAGACCTTCGGTCTTTCCTTCTTGCTTCAACTTAGTTACACGGTGTCGTCCGTCAACCAAATGCCCGCTCTCATCGAACATCACAGGAAATGTCGTATCCGCGTCTGACAGTCTTTTTTGAGAAAAACCACGTTGCGACGACATCGGATACTTAAATTTCGTGATATCGATTTTTGTCGGCTCACGCGAGTTTACTACACCGTACAGTTTCTCGATATCGATCTTGTCCCCGGTAGGCAACGTAGCGGTATGTTCCGCCGTTTTATTTTCATCGATCCGAGAGAGAAACCGATTCGCGCACGTCTTGACGAGTGCACCGGTCGCATTGCCCCACTCATCCGCAGGCTGCGTATTTCGATTGAAGTTGCTGAATGCCGTGCTCGCGGTGGCTTCGGGGCGATCTTGTCGTCCGCGCGAGGGCGAAGGATCCGACGTAGCGCTGTTATACGAAAGACTGTGTGCATTCGTCGTCCAACCGTTGCTGTCGCGACGGTCTCCGTACATGCCCGGATTGAACGACCCATGCTTCAGTGCAACACCACTCCCGTTCGCCTTCTGTGTTTGACGGCACGGTCCGTAGTGCTTCTCGTGGCGGCAAGTCGTGCAAACAGCCCCCGCAAGCTTACGCTCGGGCGCAATAGCCGTAGTATTTACCTGCTGCGCCCCAATCTGTTTCGACAGCAAAATTGGGTCGGCAGGCGGCTGTGGAATTGAAGGCGGCGGACTATTACCGCCCAGCAACTTCGATCCGCGCACTACAGGCGCCGCACCCGCGAGTTTATACGCGTTAAGCATTCCTGCTTCGAAGCTTTGGCGCAACGCACTCACGGCGACACCTTGAAGCCTGGTTCGGGCATGGAGGACGTCATGAAGTTGTCGTCGTTCGCCTGAAACGCACGATCAATGACGCTGCGTTGGCGACGTCCAGTATCTGCGGGTTCACCGCGACCAGCCCCGCTGCACGACATTTCGGTGGACGCTCCCATGCCAACCTGCGCGGCTTCTTTACCTAGTTCAGGCATAGCTGGAGGCGTACCGATCGGTCGTACAGCGGGGCTCTTTACTCCTTGCGCTTTGAGCGGGAGAACGACATTTGCAGAAGACAGCGGAGGCTGTTTGCCTGCGTACTTCTGCAGAACATCACGAAATCCCTTCTCTGCAAAGCGCGAGAGCATACTACTTGAGGCGAGCCCGCAGCTCAGCGAGAGCGTTGGTGTCTACCGCTGCGGCGGTCTTCGAGGGCTCAGCGGGCTGCTCGTATAGACCGAGAGCCTGGGCCTCCTTGATCACTTCCTCGGCGGAGCTGTAACCAGCCTCCTTGAGGGCCTTCTGCTTGCCAATGTCGAATGCCTGATTGATTGGACTCATCGAACTCTCCTTAATTGCTTTAACGCCTTTGCCTGCTGTGTAACCACCAGCACCGCCGCCGAGGAGACTGCCAGCAATACCGCCGCTAGGACCGGGTCCTGGGCCTCTACCATTATCCATCGCTTTTTGAAGTAGCAGCCCGGACATTCCGCCGCCGATTCCAGTAGGAATGCCAGCCAAAGCGCCAGCACCCGCACCAGATAGTCGATTGCCTTCGCCTGCCCCCAAAGCACCGCCCGCAGCACCCGACAAACCTCCCAACGCGCCACTTGCTAGTAGTGCAAGTAGCGCAGGTCCTAGGCGAGTCCGCAGCTCGGCGAGAGCGTTGGTGTCTACTGCCGCGGCGGTCTTCGAGGGCTCCTCATACAGGCCCAGGGCCTGCGCCTCCTTGATCACCTCCTCGACGGAATCGTAACCCGCTTCCTTGAGAGCACGCTGCTTGCCGATGTCGAACGCGTAATTGATTGGACTCATGGAACCTTCCTTTAGGGCCTTGACGCCTTTGCCCGCGGCGTAGCCACCAGCGCCGCCGCCCACCGCACTGCCCAACAGGCCCGCGTTGATCATGCTGCTGCGTGGCAGCTTATCATTGATAGCATTGGCTGCATTGCCGCCCAGAAATAGGCCCGCTACGCCCGACGGAATGCCTGCAAGCCCACCCGCGACGCCGCCCAAAAGACGGTTTCCTTCTCCTGCGCCGTATGCTCCGCCGATTGCACCCGAACCGGCACCTAGCACGCCACTACTGATAAGTGCAGTTGGACTCACCCTCACCTACGCTCCTCCATAATTCTCGGTTCCAAACCCTGACACGTTATCGTATCCTGATCGATTAAACGCAGTATCCACTGCGCTTGCACGCTGCATCTCCGGTACGGGGTCTTTCCGTACCGACTTAATATACGGCAATTTGCCACTTCCGTGGGAGCCCATTCGCGAGTCGGCACCCATCGTCTGACTTAACTTGAAGCGCCGAAACGCATCAAGGAGCCCTGACTGATACGCGTTAGTGACCGTACCGCGCAACACTTCGGTATCCTGAGCCTAGTTGCTTGTAGCACGATTCCATGTTGTTCTGTGTCTTTACGCCACGCGACAACTCGTCCCACTCTGCCTTCAGCAGATTCGACAACTGAGAGAACGCAGACGCTTTGTCGGAGACGCCGATCGGCGCAATGTCTCCGTCTTGATACGTCGCTTGGTTGCGAATCTGCAAGAATGATTCAGAAGTCATCAGGAACTTCGCGGTGCCGAGCAGCAACAGATACTTGTGCGGAAATGTCGTTGGGTAGACGTTAGTCTGCGGCGTAATGGCGTTGTAGTTCGATACCGCCATCTCCACCGCGAAATCAACTTCCTTCTGCGAAAACTGCACCTGATCCAGCAGGATGTTGTTCTCCGCCTTGTCGCGTAGAAACATACGGATTTGATCCGTAGTGACAACAACGGGCGTGGTTGGCGTACCCGTTACAGGCATTAGCGAATGACTCCACGCTCCAGTCGAGCCGTCACCTGCACAAGCTGAGCACCACCCGATGCGGTGGTCACAATTCTCAGTGCCTGGCGATTCAGGAGCATGAATTTCAGTTTGGTTTCATCAAGAAACAGTTGGGAAACCGCCGTAGCCTCGTAAATCGTAAACTCTTCGCCAGCGATCGGAAGGCCCGTCGTGTGGTTGAGGTTCACGATCGAGATCGTGACGTTCGCATTGCCGTTCAGAATAAACTGAATTTGCGGAACGAAGATCGGCTCGTTTGTGCCAAAGACGAACAGCCCACCGACGGTTCCGACCGGATACTTGATGCAACCGTTTGACGCGTTAATGTCGTTAGACGCCGGATCGGCAGCAGGTAGTGCGCCATCAAAGAAGTTGCCAGCGCTAACCCGCTGCACGATGCCGGTAGGGACGATGAACGCTTCGGGTTTGTACGTAGTAGCCATGTCCGCCTACACCGTAACTACGGCTGTATCTGGGCCAAACTGATTGGTTTTTAGAAACTGAATCACGTACTCGAACCCTGGAAAAACTAGAATCGGGTCTTTCCAGCGACCGTCTACGCGAGTTGAGGTAGTACCGAGCGGCGAATCGAACTTCTTCGAATCGTAGTCCGCCTTGTAGTACACGCGAATCTGCGCGTCCTCGATCGGACTTCCGCCAGGCGTCAAGTACGAGAAGCTGTCTCGATAACCGAAGTTATGATCAAGAACAACGGTGTTGTTGAGTACGGGCGGAGTGTTCGCAGTAACGCCGCCCAGCGTGATTTCGAAGAAGGTCACAGGAATCAACGCGACAACGTCGCCCGACTTCAGTACCGCTCGAACTTCATGCTTGTACGATCCAAGCGGCAGTTCTAGTGTATCGATCGGGCGATAGAAAATCGAGTAACGACCTCGATCGCCGTCCGTGATCTTGATCTGCGTGGGGTTGATTGAAGTCTTCGTCAAGACCGCATCGCCGTCCGCGTTTCGGACGGTCTGCGTAATCTTGGCAAGGCAAAGATTAATCGGGCTGCCGTCTGCGTTCGCAGCCGCGAAATTCTTTGTTTCGTCTGTACCCTGAATCAGGGTTATTTGAAATGTGGCTAACACCTACTTAATTGTAGGTTGTTGGCTTAGCTGTTGCGGGGCTTGCGGCGCTTCGGAGTAGATACTTCCGTCGGTTCTTCGAGATCGGGAAGAGGGCCGAGAGCGTCGTCATCGACGGGGAGAAGTTCGGGAGTAGGCTCTGCGGGAAGGGCCTCCTCGGGAGTCGGTTCTACGGGCACTTCTTCCTGCGCTACAGGAACAACCTCAGCGGCAGGTTCGGCGATTGGTGCCACTTCTCGGCGCCAAACGAGCTTAACTTTGAGCGTAGTGCTAAGCACTTCATACGTATCGGGAGTTACCTCATTGCTCGTCTCGATACTAAAATCGACGCATTTGTCTTGCTTAGCAATGTAGTTTTCAACGATCTTCTGAACGCATGCGAGAGCTTGCGCCGGAGTTACGGATTCTTCTGACTCTTGATTCGGAGAGGCCACGTCCGACGTATCGAAAGTCGGCGCCGCCTCGGGCACGGTACCATCACCATTCAGCTTCATCACGCTGATCCACGGCGGAGTCTGATCCAGAAACGTCTGGACGTGTTGATGCGTTACGACGGAGTCGTAGCACCGACGGCTATCGTGTTCCATGCCCTTCGGAGCGAGGGATACGGGATGTCCGTTCACGTCGGTTACGCCCGACAGCTCGATGACGCTTTCGCGTTCATTGCGGATAAGAATTTCGATCTTTGACGCCATAACTCGTACTGTACTCCGTTTCCCGTAACACGTCAAAACAAAACAGCCCCCACCGAAGTGGGGGCTGTGTCAAGCGACCGCTAGATTAGACCGGGAAGTCGATGCGGCCCATCGCCAGGTTGTTGCCGAAGCCGATGCCGGGGGCGGCATAGGTCCAGAACTCGATGATATCGGCCTCCTGCTTGATGAACAGGGTGGCGTCCTGGAGCAGAAAGAACACGCCCAGGTAGTTCTGCGGAGAGAAGATGTAGGCGCTGCGACGGCCCACGCCGTCAACAATCTCCTTCTTCACCGTGGTGACGACGGGGATGCCCCACAGCTTCTCCTCGGACTCGATGCCCTCATCGTAGTGCCGAGAAGCGACGTCGTTGCCAACCGCGGTGGCGGGCAGATCAATCGCCTCGTAGTACAGCCCCTTGGTCATCACCATCTTCCCGATGGGCTGCTTGCGACCGATATGGAGCTGGAAGATCTTCTTGAAGGCGCTGCTGGAGAACGCAGCGGCAGCAAGAATCTGCGTCGGGTTCGCAGCAAGAATCCCGTTCACCGTGGTGGTGAACTTGAGATCTTCCTGGTCGGCCATGTCCTTGACCGAGTTGTCCGACAGGATCTTGCGGATGTCGTTCTGATACGTCATCAGCTCGAACTTGTTCTTGCGGAACCGCTCGCTCTCGGTCTTGCCGAAGTACACCGCGAAGCGAGGACCCGTGAACCATCGCTGAGGTCCCGTACCGCTGAAAGGTACGAAGGTGGCGACCGAATCGGGCTCCTTCTCGATGATCTTCTTCGGCTGATCCGAGTTCTCGTCACGATCCAGCTCGTCATCCGCGAGCATGATCGGCTCGATCACTTCACGGGCAAAAGACTCCTGGCGGATCTTCTGCCGAATGAACGCCGAGCCCTCGGCCTCAGCTTCCTTGGTACGCCCCTCGTCCAGCTTTCGAACAAAGTTCGAGTTAATGAACTGGGCGCTGACCTGGCTGGTCTGCGTCTTGTATGCACCGTTTCGCATTAGTATTCCTTATTGTGTGTTCAGTTGATCCGCTTAGAACATGCGGTCGGTTCCGCCCGTATACAGAACCGTGATGGTCCCGTCAACAGACCGATCGTCAGTGAGCACCTCACCGATGATCTGATCCTTGTCCACAGCGAGATCAAACTGACCCGCTCGAAACGTCAGACGCGCACTCGGAACGTACGCAGCGCCCGCGACAAAGTTGTCGGGATCCAGGCGAAGCTCCATGTTCTCGCGAACGGCATTCACCTTGCCGACGTACGCGCCGGAGAAGTCATCGTTGCCCTCGACGACAACCCACACGGGCTTCCCGGCAGCAACGGACCGATCCGGCGTGGTGGCGAGGTTCATGGTGCCGTCCACAGCGGCGGTAATCACCATGCCCGAGGCAAGGGTTACGCCCGTGGCCGGAACATGGCAGCGATCGATACCGGCGCCGACGCCAGTGCCGTGCCACCCTCGCATAACGTTGAACTTCTTCGCGAGCTTTGCCATAACTTACGTACTCCTGATTTAATTTTAGGACAGGCACCAGTTGGCGAACTGCGCTTCCGCCGCTTCCGCCGCTTCTTTCGTCGTTCGGGGTTGCGGCACTTCTCGCGACGCCGACGGACCACCTAGAGTCGTGACATGCTCAGCGGCACTTTTCTGAATGAGGTTGCCGATCAGAGCCACAACAGATTCATCGCTATTTGCCAGCTTCTGCCGGACTGCATCCGGCATTTCATCGCCTGTAGCAGCGCTGTAGTGTGTGGCGAGAGCTTCAATTTCAGCTTGACGGGCGGACGCCTTCTTCTGGCGTTCCGTGTTCGCCTGAGCTTCGTTCGCATCTACATAAGCTGCGAGCTTTTCAAGGACGTTCGCAACTTGATTCAGCGTAGCCATTACTTGGCTCCCAGCTTGTCTTTGATGAGTTTAAGCGCCACGGCAGCGCGGACGACGTGGGCGCACTTCAGTACGGTCTGCGCGTCAAGCTTGTCTTGCTCCGCTCGAATCTCCGCAGCGATCTTACGCAGCTCATCACCCATTGCCAGTGCCTCGCATAAATTGAGTTAAGTCGGCGTAGGACAGGGTGGTTGGCTGACTTCGAATATCGCTTGCCAGCTTGAGTAGCTGATTTGCGAGATCGGACGTAGGCTGGGCAGCGAGTTCGGAAACAACGATGTGCTCCGCCAATTTGGTCTGCTTTGCAGCAGCCACATCAGCGAGAACGTCATCGACGTAAGAAGATAGCGTGCTCATTACTGACCACCTGGCAGAAAGCCCGTGCTTCGCGCCATATTAAACAAGTGTTGTGTCAGCCGTGGCGTCGCAATTCCGGTCGCCATGCCTGCTCCAAACGCACGGTTGCGCGTCTGAAGTCGCTTCTTCTCGTCGAAGTGCTTGGTGACTCCGTACGTTCCCAGGCCCGCCAAGCCAGCACCAGCCAAACCCGTCCCAACCATTTTCAGAGTGTTGGGATCGATGCCTGCGATCTTTTGCCGCAGTGCTTCGTACGAGTCTATGTACTTTGAGTCGTACACGCGCATTACCCGTTAAGAATGTTCCCCATATCCTGGAAACCACGGGCAAACGTCTCGGTCCCGGTGTTGTAGATCGCCTCGATACCAGCGTTCACGCCACGCTCGTACGCCGCCTGCTTCAGAGTGGCGAGCTGAGTCATGGTCTGGGTGTAGCCGAGATCGTGGGCTTCCTTGATGATTTCGGGATGAGCGGAGGCGAACTTCTCAAAGTCAACGTCGCCCGTGGCGTTGGCAACCTTCTCCGACGCCGCGTTATACTCGGCCATCCGCGCCATAAACCCGTCGGCCACCGTAACGCCATAGGCGTGCGCCTCCTTCTGGAGTCGCGCATTGTCCTGCTCAAGCACCTGCGCAGCGACCTTCTCCAGATCCTGGACAGGAGTCGAGGGGGCAGCCGAAGCCGTCTTCTCCGACGGAGACGCCAGCGCCTCACTCAGCGCCGTACGAAGCTGATCGACGGCGGTATTCGTGGTAGTAGCCGCCTTCACTGCCGCGACCTTCTCAGTAGCGGGGGCAGTGGGGGTGATGGCGGCGAGAACACTAGACAACTTACCCATGCGAAATTGCTCCTGTGTCTTTATTGTAGGTTGGCCAAGATGCTGGCGCCGAGCTTCAGGCACACGTCGTCAAAGTCGAACCGAGCCCCTTCAATCGAGTTGAACGGGCTGTATTGCGGAAGGCAACGCGTCGTAGAAATCTTGGCTCTTTTTCCGTACCGACGGTGTTCGTCAACACTGTTGACTATATACATGCCCGTCTTTTCCGGATCTAGAAGCGGTGATAGCTCAGTACGATCCGGTACGTTCAAGCCTTCGTCGGTTGCCATCATGCGCGTCGGACTTTGCCGTCCGGACAACGCAGCAGCGCCCATTGCACCGGCACGAAGACCGGGGTGCATCGACAGTGCACCGTAGGCCCCGAGAAGCAGACTGGAGGCCCCGAGCGTCTTCATCAAACGCTCTTTTGCGATGGCATCATGCGCCGAAATCATTGCTCCCCGAGTCGTGGCGCGAGTTGCGTGCGTCGCCGGATCTGTGACGTGCAACAGATCCGTGTTCGGCAAATCCTGCGGGCGGACGCCGATGGAGTCCGGAATTGTACGGGCCAGCAGCTCCGATAGATTCGCCCGCTTCGTGTATTTTTCCAGGACTTTGGCCGTCTTGCTGTCGGCCTCAGCCCCTTGGAACATCGGCGTATTCGATAAGTTATCGAACAACGCCGGAGACTGTGCAAAGAGGTTGAAGACTTCAGACTGATGCGCAAGAAAGCTACGGATAAGCTCCGGAGATACTTCAACGCCATCCGAGCTGAGTTTCTTAATCACGAGAGTGAGAAACTCGGGCGTGGTGAGTAGAATACCCGCTTTGGATAGTGCAGAGAGCGTCTGAGCGAGCGGCGCAGCACTCAACTCCTTCGCGGGAATTGACGGCACTTCGACGGCTTTGTCGCTGACCCACTGCTTGAACTTACCGAGTCCATCCATGCCGCTGGACGCTACCGGCTCACCCTTGACAATCTTCGTGATGTCGCTCAGCTTCGAGAAGATCGCACTCTTCTGCGAAGCTACTTCCGCTACATCACCGAGTTCCGCACTCTTGTAGCCCGACCACAGCTCTACGCTGTTCGCAACTTTCTTGAGCGTGAATCCCGTGCGGTCAGCCGGACGAAATACGCGAGAAATGTCAAAGAAATCGGGAGACGGATTGTAGACGAAGTTCTTCGTCCCGTCCGGATTAACTCGGTTCATCCCCAGCTTGATGTCGTCGCAATACTCTTTGCGCGTCGGCGCCTTGTTGCCGCAAAGAGAGCAGACATCATACTTGATTCGGCAGCCCATCGAGACGGCGGGAAAGTCCCCGTCGTTAACGCGTTCAACCCACTCCGGGTCTTTGTCGTTGTCGATAACGATGAGCAGCTCGATACGATGCATTTTGGGGTTCCAAAATGCCTTCTTGATGCGCCCCGACGCCTTCGCCGGATCCTTGTTTACGTGGTGCTTAAACGCGTGACCCTTTTCAAAGGTTTGGTAGTGCTTGGTGACTTCTTCGCCTGGCGCCACCCAATACGCGTTTTTGGTCGTGGCGTTTCTGCGAGCTGCGACGGGATGTTCCGAAAACGCATCACCATTTCGGTTGGCGCCGTAGGTCTCAGACGCCCCCAAAGCAAGAACTAGCATATGCGTTTTGCCGGGTTCCGGCATTACGTTCTTGATGTAGTCCATCGCCTCAGACGCGTGCTTAGTAATGCGCCCGAAGTCTTGCTTGTTCAATCCAAACGACAACACCGGCTGAACCGTTTGTTCACCGGTATTAAAGTGGTCGTCTAGAAGGATTACTTTGTTCATTGGATAGACCTAAGCAGGTCTGCTCCCTTGGTGCGATTGATGAGTAGGTGAATCAGTGTAGCGTCCGTCGCAGTCTTGTTCAGCTCGGATTCCAGCACGTCATCAATCAAAAGCAGCTCGGCAAGCTTCTGCGTAAACGATTCATCCGAGTTGAACTTCGTACGCATGTAGCTATTATAGGGGCCGGTCTGCGGATTATTCTCGGTGAACGAGGTTTCAAATCCTCTAGGCTGCATCGCAGCGCTAATTCCGCGCCCCATAGCGTGCGCACCACCAAGGCCCAACGCAGTCATTACGGCCTGATTGCGTGTGTCGCGTACGACGTCTTTGGCCTGGTGATTCGCATCGCGGAGAAGCATGTGCCCGGCAGCAAACAGGGGTACGCCAACGCCCAGCCCGATGCCTGCGCCCATACCGAGTCCCCGTTTCAATCCCTCGCCCCAGTTGCTCTGCTTGAACAGACCAAACGCGCAGAGATCAGACATCGCTTTCTTCTCGAGAAGACGGCGCCGTTCTACCGGATTAGCGAGACTAGCTTGCTTCTCCAGAAACCCTGATAATAGTAGGGCTTCGTGTAATGTCATGGGATTATTATAGCGCGTGGAACATTTGCTGCGCAACCTGCGGATTAGCCTGAATACCTTTGTGCAAGGTATGCAGCAATCCACCACCCGCGCCGATTGCGCCACCCACCAGCATGTTTCGCTTCTGAATCTCCGGGTCGTCGGGACTCACTGCGTAGGCAGCAGCGCCACCGAGAACCGCCGGAGCAACGGACCTGCGAATCAGCGTTCCCCAGGGGTTGTCCGCCAGCTTCACTTCGCTGCCAGACTGCAGCTCACGCATCGATTGAAGACCGTCGATAATGTGCTCCGCCTGTGCCCGCTTCACGTAGGCTTGTACACCGATCAAGTACGCGGCTTCCTTGAGCGTGAACTCGTTGAAGCCACGCATCGCAGCAGCGACTTTCGAGAACTGCCCTGATTCAATCGACTGAATCAGTGCGGGAGACATAAGATTGCGCATTAGCGTGGGCTCCTGCTCTCGTTAACCGACCGCTCGGCGTCTGCAAGAACGCGAATCGAAGCAAAGCTGACTCCGCCGCCGCTGACGCCCGCTTCACGAAGGAACGAGCGAACCGCATTCTTGTCGGTAGACAGCGTCGGCGCAAAGCGAGTCATCGTGCCGTAGGCTTCGTGCAGTTTCTCGTCGGGGATATTCTTGATGATGGGATCTTCCATCTTCAGCGTCTGGATAAGGGCTTCTCGCGCCTTATCCGCACCCATTCCCTGAATACCCGACACTGCCTTCTGCGCGAGAGATGTGAAAGCTTCGCCGATCGTTTTACCGAACTGCTTGCCCACCTCTTGCGCACCCGAGACAGCGCCCTGACTGAGCATCTTGCTGCCGAGATCTTTACGCTCGGTAAACGGGATCAACCCAAGCATATCAAGGATTTTGTTGCTCCCGGCTTCGACCAGAGGTTGCGCACCCGCACGCGCTAGTCCCGCCATTCCTTGACCTGTAGCACTTCCGGCGTACTCGCGGTTTCCTGGCATGGGATTGTCTTTAGGATCAAGGGCACCCCCGGCCAGGGCCTGCAATAGCGGACCTAAAAATCCTTGCGGATTAGCCGCATGCTTCGTCGCAGCGGGCTCCTTATCCGCGTCCATCAACTGCTTGTACGTAGAATCGCGTACCTGACTGCCGTGCTGAATGGCCCCAGGAGCCATGAACGCGGTACCAAGCAAGGCGCTATTCGCGGCTACCTTCTGCTTAAGGTACGCGTGCTCGCCGAGCTTGATTACCGTATCGCGCAAGTCTTCTGCGGTAAGAATCATTACGTCCTCACGTGTGCGATGGCGTCAGCCGTTTTCTGCGCCTCTTTTACGATCGCAAGCAAGGTGTTGAACTCCGCTAGTTCCGGCGAATCATCGTAAATATGGTTCGAAAGACTGGCGCGTTTCTCGTTCAACATCTGCTCGTCCAGTGGACCTAGCTTCAGCACTGTTCGCAGCGCAGTGAGTACTGCACTGGCTTCTTTTGAATTATAGCTGGGTTCACTGCACACGTCATACTCAAACTCGGCGTACGAAGGCCCCTGCGCCTGCCTGAACCGTATCGCCAAACTAGCTAGTTTGGTATCGAATGACTGCTCAAGTTCAAGCGCTTGATTCTCAAGCAACGCGGAAACCTTGCGACGACGGTTCGCGACCTTCTCGTTGTCGAGTTGGAGAGCCGACGCCGTCTTGTTTTTCTTGGGCGCCTTGACTTTTGGCTCGACGTCCTCGGGCGTCTCCTCTTCTTTCGGACGCCGAACATCCGCCATCTCGTTGGGGACGTCGCACTCCGAATCTGCCGAATCAGAGTCAGACTCAACACGCGCACCGGATCCATCAATAACGATCTTGATGACCCGCGCAGCGTTAACGGGATCGAACTCGTGCATCAGGTCGCCAGCGCCTTCCTGCTTGCGCTGGTCCATTGTCTTCAGGAACGCCTGAGTATTGACCAGCTCTACCAGCCGCTCGATCTGGTCCGCGTTGAGCTGCCCACTCTGCGCTTCGTTTGCCGCAGACTCGTCAAGACCGGCTTTGCGGGTGAGAAAGTTCTCGACCACCCGCTCAGCGATTTTGTTCAGATCAGATTCCGCAAGCATCGGCATGAGTCACTCTTTAGTGAAGAAAGTTGGCGGGTTCAACTACTGCCAGCTCAGTAGTCTCAACCGTAGTCGTTTCAGCTTCCGTCTTGGTCAAATCTCGATGTTTGAGTTTGATCAAAAGCGCTGTCATGCTGTCGGTATCGTCACGCGTTAACAACGATGCAGCCTTGATCGCGGTCTGCATGTGCGCGTGCGCAACCGCTGCTTCGGGACTGCGCAAACCTGCATTCCTTCCAGATTTCCCGCGATAGAACGCGTCTGCCATTGCCTGGCGAATCACATTCTTCGGAGAGACCTGCGCATGCTCAAAACCGAATCGCCAGGCCAGGGCCGCAACACCGCCGTTGGCCGCATCCACGAGCAACTCTTTGCCCCGCGGAGTGCCTTCATACGTGTTGACCCACTCCCAGCGGCTTAACATGTGCGTAAGCACTGACGCGTCAAAAAAGAGGTAGCGATACGCATCCGCGACGGCGCCTGGAATCTGTAGCAGCTTTTCGAGCGTTTCGTTATCGGTGTTGGCGAAAACCCACGCTTGCATGATTTCGCGCTGGTATTCCGAGGAATAAATCGCGTGCGCAACGCCAAGTACGGCGTTAGGCTCATCACCGGTTACATGCAAATAGAGTGCACGTTCCAGTGAGTCTAACGCCGTACTTGACGATCGCGCAATCGCGTGCTTAACGCGAAGTACTCGATGGTACGGATTAGGCGGACGGGCGAGTATTTCGGCTTTCAACGATTTCGCCCGTCTGGTTCAGCGAGAGAACCAAATCGCCCAGATCTTCAAAAGTGCTCGACGACCGCTCCTCGAGCTGATCGAAAGTCGTATCGCCCAGGCTTTTCTTCAGCTCAGTCTCCTGCATACGCAGAGTCAGGAGAATACGCCCCAGGTTATCGAGCGCCTTCGTCAGATTCGGCACGTACTCCGCAACCTCAGTCTTGAGATCCGGCGACTGCGCCAAGCTCGCAATTGAGGCCGCATCGAACGCATCCGAATCCTGCAGTTGCGCAGCCTGATCAAGGAACTGTGGGCTGATTTGACTCTCCAAACCAGTCGTGTTCAGGCTGTCGTCCGTCATCATCGGAATCATGGGACTCTGCTGCCCCATCGACGGATCCTGCATGCCGTTGAGCATGGAAGGGTCCTGACCCTGCATCCCGCCGCCCATTCCGCCTTGCATAGACGGGTCCATTCCCCCCATTCCACCACCCATACCACCCTGCATTCCCTGCATAGACGGATCACCGCCACCCATTCCGCCGCCCTGCATCGACGGGTCCATCCCACCCATTCCGCCCTGCATCCCCTGCATGGACGGATCCATTCCACCACCCATTCCACCGCCGCCCATACCCGCCATTCCCTGCTGTCCCGCCATCGAAGGATCCATCATTGATGGGTCTTGCATCGACGGATCACCTTGTCCGCCACCCATCGGCTGCCCCGTCGCCATATTGACAGACGGAGGCGGAGCACCCATCGCTTGCGTTTGCACGGTTGGCATAACCGGTGCACCCGTCGCAATTTCCTGCGTGCGCATCGTCAACTGCTGGAGCATCTGAGACCGCTCCTGCAGCTTCTGCATCTCCGCTTCAATCTGCTGCTGCATCTCCATCGCAGCCAAATCCGATGGACTTGGAGGCGGAGGAGCCTGCGGCTGCGGAGGCCCCATCATGGACGGATCCATCGACGGATCCATCGAAGGATCGGCATTGGGGTCTTGATCCTCAGGTGGCGCAGCGTCTTTCTTGGGCGGCTTCTTGGCCTTATTCTTGTCTTTGGGAGGCCCTGCATCGTCTGCCCGCTTCTCCAGCGAACGCTTCATGTTCGCTAGAGTTGTAGCGCCCATCGAGTAGAAATCGACGCGATAATCGTTGGCGACTTTCTCCAGAAGAAGCTCAACGCGATCAACGGGAAGATGGTAGCGAACCGCCAGTGTTCGCAGCGCGGCAACTTTATTGACCGGATACCCACCGTCAATGCCGAATGCGCCTTCACGCGTATACGTGATAGTGGCTTTCTTCACGTTGTTCGCGCTGATCAAGTCGGTCGTGTACCGATTCAAGTCCATCGGGTTCTGGAAGAAGTCGCGCGGATTCAGCTTCTCCTTGAGCGGAATCCAGATGGCGTTCTTCGGAATCATCACGACGTGTGAATTACGGGGCGCCTTGAAAGTGCCGCTGTGCGCCTTCTCGTCAAAAATCAGCGTTTTCTCTTGGCCCCACTCATCCGGTTTCGCAGTAATGCGGCGAACACCGTCAGTCCCCGTTGTAATAGACTGAATACGAATCGGGCAAGTGCTCTCGAACGTGTTGTGCGTGGTGCGGATAAAAATACCGCAACCCATCTTCGGTTCGCCCTTCACATCTTTGAACAGCCGAGTGTGCACCGTAGACCCGTTCAGGTCATCAGCAACGAGCTTCTCACCCGAGAGTTCGTCACTTTCGATGTAATCGCCTGAGGCGAGAACCGCCAGAAACCGAGCGGCGTTTCGCTCCGTCAGGTCGGCCCGGGGCCTGCCGTACGGGTATGCGCGGTCGGTCGGATTCGTGTGACCGGGAATGCGAGCCCGAGGCGCATACCGATCGCCGTGCGCGAACAAATCGATCGGGTTGTGGATAATCAGCGCAGTCTCTTCGTCGCCGTTTCTGCGGTGAATTCGGTAAACACCGCTATCCACAGGCTCGGAGACGGCAGAGTACGCCTGAACCTGAATCGCCTCATTCAAGTTCTTTCGCGTATCTTTTGCGGCGTAGCCCTTCAGTCGGACGCCCGTAAACGCCTCGGGCGCAGCAGCGCCGAATACCCGCTGGAAGTCCTCAGCCTTCGTATCCTTGTCTGCAATCCACAACGCGCCGCCGTAATTCTGTTTGGCGGCGATCTTGGTTGTGCGCAGCTTCAACGCCTTGGAGAGCGGCTCTTGACCGTAGGTGGCTACCGCCATCTTGAGTACGCGCTTGTTTCGCTTTAACGCGTTAAAGTAGGCGACCTTGACGTTGTTCGGAGCACGCTCAAGAAATGGCAAAAGAAGCTTGCGTGGCTGCTGACGCGTCGACTCGATTCCGTCGATATACGATGCATACGAGAAACGCCCGGTAATCGGGGGCACCACAATGTTGCGGATATCCACGTCGCTGTACAACGTATCCGGCGTCTTGATGCCCTGGCCCATATGGCCCAGAGTCATCTTGTCCAGCTCATCCATCCACCCCTTTGAGAGGGGCAAAAAGACGTTCAGTTCCTTGTCGTACATCGTGTCCAGCGGCTTAATGAGATTGCTGGATAGAATAACGGGAACGTAGAGCATACGGGATTGGCGCTGCAGAACAAACGCGCCAACCCCGTTGCCCTGGTCTGGATCAACGCTGAGCACTCGAAAGGTGACGACCTGATTAATCAGGTCGGGGCTCTTCGCCAGTAGCACGTTTTGCGCCATCTCTGCGAAACCCTGCTCAAACAATTGCGACGTCTGGTCACTGCCAGCGCCATTCTGCATTTGCAGTTGCTGAGTTCTGGGGGAGATAGGGGGCATGCGTATCCTCAGAGATGGATGGATAACGTGTTACAGGCTCAGGATGCGATCGAGAAGCGAGGCGTCTTTCTCCTTGTCCTTGTCGTCGCACTTCTTCTTGTCGTCGGCGTCGTCATCGCCGTCGTTCTTCTTCTTGTCGCCGCCGTCGTGATTCTCCATCGACTGGAGCAGATCACCCAGCTCAGCGGCCTTCGGGCGCTGATTCGCCTGACGACCGTCGTAGCGCTTGCCACTGGCGGTCTTGCCGGGAGTAGCGGGGACAGAAGTCGCAGCGGCGGTCTTGAGGGCGAAGATGTGCTCCGCCTTCTTCTCGACGCTCATCGGAAGCAGAATGCGAATCTGCGCGATCTTCTCATCCTCACTCAGCGAGGCCGGAAGGTACGGCATAACCGCCTTGGCAGTCTTCTTGAACAGCTCGATGTACTCGGCGTTCGCAGCCTTGTTGGTGTGTTCGATCACCGAGTTGGTGCCGCTCGGGCTGTTGCTGGGACCAGCCGGATTCGGCATCTCCTTGCCGATAATCGCGCTACCGCTCGACAGCGCAGCCATCGCGCCGAGATCGCCCGTGTTGGGCAGAACCGCGTAGCCCGCAGGACGATTCTTCTCGTCCATCTTGCCCTCCGCGGTAGTCGGCTCGTCGTTCCCCTTGTCGTTCCCCTCCATGTTGGAGCCCTCGGCGAGCTTACGCAGCATGCGGTTAAACGACGCGGTGCGGCTCTGCTCCTCCGCCGAATTGGAGCCCGACGGAGTGTTGCTCGGACCCGCAGGCTGATCGGACTCCTTGCCAACAGCGCCTGGCTTGGTGTCGACTTCGGTCTTTCCGAGCGAGTCCTCGGCGAAGCCCGGAGGACGATTCTTCTCGTCCATCTTGCCTTCGGCGGTGGTCGGCTCGTCGTTCCCCTTGTCGCCGCCCTCCATGTTGGAGCCCTCGGCCTTCTTCATCAGAGTCACGACCTGCGCGTGCGCCAGCTTCGCAAAATCGTCAGCCGAAGCCAGCTTGGCGCGGTGCGAAGTCACGCACCCAACCTTCTTGAACTCGCGATCACCATCGAGAAGATACGACGCAATCTTCGCGGTGATGTTCGGATTAACGGGTACTGCCGAACCCTCCTTATCCATGAGGGGCAGCTCACCCAGCCGATCCGCAATGTAGTCAGCCGTCTCGCCAGCCGACTTCTCATTGGGGTAGCTGAGCCGATTGGACTGAATCAGGGCCGACTGGACACCGCGGACATACGCTCGATTAAACATGCGGCTACCTTACCTTTGTTTAGCTACGATCTACTGTATTATAGCACCGACGATTTCGGCTGCTGTGGTGCAATGGGCGCGTTAAGGGATGGCGTTCTGCCTGGCAATGATCCCTGAGGCGCTTGAGGCTGCGGCATCGTCAGCGGAGACGCTGCAACCATGCCACCCAGGACCGAAGGACCCGCGATCTTGAATCGAGACAGCGTCGCAATAAATCCACGCTGAAAATCACTACGCATAGTTGTACCTCGGATTGTACTGCTGCGGTCTCTGCTGCGGCATCGGTTGCTCTTGCGGCTGTTCTTCGTACTGTGGCATTTCTTGGCTCGGATAGCGTGGCTTGCTTCCTAGGAACCGCCCTAACTGCTTACCAACAAATGCTCCAGCACGACCAATATACGGTGCGCCGAGCATACCTGCAATTGGTGCGCCGTACGCATTTCCGAGTCCTTGACCGACAGCACTCAGTGCGTTGGTGAGTCGGCCTTCGTTTGGATCGCCTTCGCCCTGCAATGCCTTATACGCGTGGTAAGCGGGAAGCCCGACGTTTTGGAGTCGATTGGCCCAGACGCCCGCTTGCGAAGCTCGATTCTTGACTTGCGCCCAAGGCGTGTGTGGCGCCTCACCTGGGCCGGGCGTTGGCAGCGAAGGATGCATTGGAGGCCACAACGTTTTGCTGTGGTGCAGCATGCCCTCTTCGGGATGAAACAGCGTACCCGCTTGATACTGTTGATACGCTTTTCCTGGTGAACCGATGGCCTGCGTAGCCATATCCTTGCCGAGTCCCAACGCCTGCGATTTTAGAGAATCGAGATTGAACGCGAGCTTAACGCCATACATCGAGGCGACATGGGAGAGCCCAAGCAGGTATGCTTGATTAATACTTTCCATCTTCGCCTTGTCCAAACTCGCTGCCCGAGGCGTATGCAGGCACTGCGTTCACCCCGTGAAGTTCACTTGACTCACCTTTGTGAGCACCACTCAGGATCGTATCTTTCAGATACCGGTGCGCAAGACGTGCCATCCAATCAGGATTCAGCAGCGGATTGCGGGCAGCCGTACGCATAATCGGCTCGATTTCGGGCACGTTTTGCGCAATGGGCACGGTCTGGATGTTCTGCTTCAACAGCGTCTGCTGCATGCTGTGCGTTATTGGAGTACCTGCGGTAAAATGTAGCACATTATTCGCAAGCGTTTCTCCGATCGCATCATGCGTGCTCATGGGCTTTTGTTGATCTTGAATTGCTCGCTTGAAGCTGTTGTACGAGACAACATCATCTTTGAGAAACCCAAAATCATTGTCCGTCGGAGTGTTCACAATGCGGACGTAATTCATCAAGCCCTTGGCGAGAGTCTCAAAATGGCGCTTGTCTAGCTCCGTGCCTTTTTCTTTATAGATTGAGTGAAGCGCGTCAACCATGTACTGGCGACCAGCACCCAGCCCTTTGTGTTCCACAACTTCATCGGGCTTCGGAATACCGTTGGAGAGACGATCCCCCGCCTCTACTCGATCTCCAACTCCTACGATAACGCTAAGATCCGGACCCACATAATGCTTCGTATTATCGACGTGGACGTACGTACCACCCTGCGGCGCTGGATCTATTTTCTTGATCGTTCCGTCCTGTCCCGCAAGAATGGATTTGTACAAAAACGACTCGGGAATCTCCAGAAGTTGGCGAACGCCTTTGAGCCCCTCGACGGTGCGTTCCTTGGACTTAGCCAGATTACCGCCGTGCTTCGCGCTAAGCGCAAACTGCGTAAGCGGCTCTGCCATTGCCTGCGCAGAACGCATGCCGATGTTCGTGCCAATCGGGTGTGCGTGCCCGGACTGGTTAAGCCCTGCGCACTTCTGGCAGACACCTTCGTGCTGTTCGCACGTCATCGGAGAGCGAACGATGGCAGTCGGACTTAACGTGTGTAGCTCTTGCGCAACGTGGGGAGTAATCGCGGTATTATACGCGTAACTACCGATTGGGTGCGCGAGATACCTGTCGATGATGTGCGAATCATCCGTGTGTAGCACAACGCCATTGTGCGTTCCGCAGTCTATGCGCGTAATGAGCTGGTCGCCAACATTGTTGACAAGAATCTTGGCCAAATCACCCGGGTCTGAGACCGCAATGTTAGACCGAATCGTATCGAGACGCGCTTCGTTTCCGGTGATCCAAGACTGCGCAGGACGCAAACCTTCCGAATAACTGCGGTTGATGAACACCGGCAGCACATTGTCGTGCTCATCGCGAGCGGAGATCGGCGACCCGATGATTTTCATCAACTGCGCTGCGTTACCACGACCGCCAGAACGCACCATTTCGGCCAGAGTGCCTTTATTGGCCTTGGTGTACTCGATCATTTTGCTATTCGCTTCTAGCAAAATGTCTTTCTTAGATTCCTCGGTCTTCGCGGCGTTGAAACGCGTTAAGAGCGGATTGAGCAAAGCGTCGCGCTTTACCTTGTCGGGCTTCACATCTTCGAGACCTGTAGACACGCCTTCTAGCGTAACCAGCTCGTCGCCCAGACGCTTCAATCGCGTCACAACATCCGAGTATTGTTCAGGAGTGTTCTTCGCAATGGACAGCAGGATTTTGTTTAGGTTGCCTTTGTTCAGGGCACCCGAGTCGTGATGTTCCGTCGGAAGAATTTCATTAACCAGATGTTGACCAAACGTACGCATTAGAATACTGCGCCTGAAGCCGTGGGCTGACCCATAGAGTTCGTCCGGCTGCCCGCATCGCCGCCCGCCAGGTTCGTTGGACCACCCCAAGCAGTGCTTCTATCAAGCTTGTTGGTGGTTCCGTCTACCGCGGGCTTTTGCGGATCGAGGTCGATCTCGTTCATCTGCTGCACAAGAGTATCGACGGGTTCGTTGCCACCCGTCTTGCGCATCAGACGGCTAAACCCATGAAAAAGACCGCTTCGAGGTTTTGTAATCTTCAGTCGCGCCTCGTCAGCGGCGGATTTCATGAATCCGTAATGCGATAGCGCAGATCGCATTCCGTTGAAAAATTCAGTTTCAATCTGACGCATACATTTAGTATAGCGTTAAGCGCTGCCGATTTCAACAGGATCAGACAGAGACAACGTGCCCGCGTGATACGCGCTCATTGCTTCGGCGGTGGTTTTGAACTTCTGTACGGGTACATCATTCTTATCCATCGTGGCTCGGTGCAGACCAACGATGGACTCCATATCCGGCGCAATGTTCAACGGAGACGACTTCTTTTCACTGAAGATGAGGTGCGAGAGCATCATCTTCTTGACATCATCAATGCCGCCCTGCGTCACCGGAGCGTGAATCTGCACCGCGTCGCCGTCGTAGTCCGCGTTCATGCCCTTCTCCGCGAAGGGGTTCAGTCGAAGCGTCTTTCCGCCGATGAGTTTCGGCATAGCCCCGATGATGTTGTAGCGGTGCAACGACGGCGCACGATTCACCATTACTGGACGATGCGCCGCCTCAAGGAGAAGCTGCTCCCGTGCGACGTGATCCTTCTCCTTCACCATGCGTTCGGCGTCCAATGCGGGGTAGCCCATCGTCACCAAGCGACCGATCACGAACTTCGCGTACATGCCCCAAAGCATGTCTTCGGGTACGCCCAACTCGTCCATGCCAAGTGTAGGATCGGGCGCAATCGTCGCACGCCCCGACACGTCCTGCTGGCGCTTCATCAGCTTCGCCTGAAAGAATCCATTGCCGGGACGAGTGCCCGTAATCTGCATGATAAAGCCCTTCGCACCGCGCTTCTCGGCAGTCGGGCTCACGGGATCATTCACGCCGAATACTGCACCAACGGCGTCGTAGAGGTGCGTGCGCAGCGGCGCCAACTCGTTGTTTGGCATCAGCGGCTTGTTGGTCTCCAGCGTCTGGTTGGCAAGAATCGCGTCTCTGTAGAGCAGGTTCGCGTCGCCAACGAGCAGCCGTCCGTCGTGCTGTGGAATAATCGGGCGAATGATCGGAGGCACAACCGCCAGCTTGGAAATGACGTACGCGTTATCCGGCGTCAGGCTCTGTGCCTTCAGCGCCGTGAGGTATTTGATCTGCTTTACGGTTCCATCAAGCGCAGCGCCCTTCAGTCGGTTGGACCGCGCACGCAGATCCGCAATCTTCGAATCAATGTCGATTTTGCCCAGTTCATCCTTGAAGTACTGCCCGCCGTGCGTTCTGTGCAGCGTAGTGAATTGCTTCTGCGTAAGGCCCAGAAGACGACGCACCGGCTCCTCAAAGACCGGATTTACCATCGGCTCGTGGAGATTTACGTGCGACCAACGCTCACCGGCTTCGCCGCCCGTGATGTTCGGATCGAAGAGCCCACCTTCCTCGGGGTACAGGTCTTTCGCGCGAATCATCTTCGCGTTATCGAGCATGCCACTGCTCATGGCAAGCGTGTCTTTGTCGGTCAATGGACCAAGAGTGAGCTTGCTTCCGCTCTTGTCTACTTTGACGCCCGCGCCCTGCAGCATGTTCAGGAACTTGTCGTAGGCGAACGACGTTTTGGGCGTCGGAGTGGGCAGGCCAAGCTGAACAGCACGCCAAAACTCGTCGTTCTTTTGGCTCTTCATCGTAGCGGCTTCCCGCAGAACGTTTCGAGCGTTGTGCGAGATAAGGCTATCGAATTCCAGCTTGCCGATGGACTTAGACCCGCCCTCGCCACCTCGGGCAGGCTGCTGATTAACGTCGTATTTCTCCGAACCGTGGCTGCTCCAGTTCGAGTCCGTCGTCTTGAAAATCTTCAAAATGTACGACTTACCAACGAAGACGCCCGGGATCGACTTGCCGGTGATCGGGTCAAAGACAGTCTCTTTGCCCTTGAGCCCGTGCTGCTTCAGCAGATTCTCCGCGTATTCGACGTTGTCGTGATCCGCGAAGTTCTCAATCTTGATCGGCTTACCGAGGTGCGCAGCGACCTTGCCCACCGACGCCTCGCAGATCTGATTCGGGTTAATACGCGTATTGATGCCTGCCGACGTGAACAGCAGGTCAATCGGTTCGCCCTTCTCGTTCTGAATCATCTCGTTGTTCGGGATGATTTTCGAGATGACGCCCTTGTTGCCGTAGCGCCCGGCGAGCTTGTCTCCGACGGAGATAGTTTCGCGCGTCTTGACGGTGACGCAGATGCGCTGCGGCGTATGGATTACATCAATCACCTCGCCAGGATGCGCATGATCCCACGTCTCGGTCATTTCCTGGTACGGCTTAATCAGCGTCTTACTGAGCTTTCCAAGCAGGCTACTCGTGCTCGACTGCTGACTCGGACGCACCGCTGCGATGAGGATGTCTCCAGGGTTTACAACGGTGCCAGGAGTTACCGTGCCATTATCCGCAAGCTTGGCGTACTGCGCGTCAGTGTACTTCGCGCCAAAGAATACACGGTGCTTCTCCTTGCTCGGAACGACATCCGAGGTGAGCTGCATGACGCTCTTGTACATGTGCTCGGACACAAGAGAGTCCGCAGCTTTCTGCGACACAACGAGACCGTCGTTACTGTTCAATCCTCGGTAGGCCATGTAGCCGACAGTCAGATTACGTCCCAGCGCTAGTGTGTCATTCTTCGTAAAATTGCTGTCAGCGAGTGGCTGCCCGGCGCGTACAACGTCCCCCTCCTTGACCTTGATGGTGTTGTGCAGGAACGTCTTCGCTGCGAGCGGAAAGTGCGTATCGTACGGTAGCTTCAAAAGCCCCGTAGCGTCGGCAACCTTCACGCCGTCATTGTAGAAGTACTCGCCCGAGTCATTGAAGAAGTCTCGGTACGCAGCCCCCTTCACTTCATCTGGTTGAATGTAGATGTACCCGTCGTCGATGTGGTGGACAGTCCCCGCAACCGGGGACGTAGGCACAACAAAGCGAGCCATCTCCTCTTCGACGCTGAGGTGCGGCTGCCACGACTGCACCTGTACGAGAGGAGCTTCACGGTGCACAAGAGATAGCGCCTGACTCTGGTGCTTTGACGCCATGATTGTGCGGTTGCCCTGCATACCGTTGACGAAGGGCAACAGGTTCGTGGTCGGCCCGTACAGAAAGCTCGGGTGGGGGACTTGATGCGTTACGTCCGCTACCGGCACCTTGCGGACTTCGCCATGATCCATGGCGTCTACTTCGGTTCCAGGCGTCAGTTTCTCGTTGGGAAACGCGATGACCGACTTCATCAAGTCGGACGGGTTAAGCCGCTCACGACCACCACTCTTCACGTTGGTAAAGGCGCCGTAGAGATTTCCCTTCTCGTCTCGATGAGTAGAAATAGCAGTACGAATATCAATACCGGCCTTGAACGTCTCAGGAGTACGGCTGGGATCCATGATCCCAAAGTGCGTGGAGTGCAGGTTTCGCGCTTCCGTAGGGATGGCTCGCTCATTCGAAATTGCACCCTCACCCAAAGACGTAACGCGTACTGCCTGGTCCAGCAGCTCCATGGGGTTGATCTGCATGGGAATCGCAGACAGTGCAGACGTCGTCAAAAACCCACGCACTGACTTGCTGAAAGGGGCAGAAGGGATCGCCTTGCGAATCATGCCGTCGTGCGCTTCGAGCTTCAGACCCATCTTGGACTTCAGCGAACGTGCGTCAAGACCGATACGCTCCTTGAGAAAGTCGTCCACCGAATGGAACGTCTTGAACTCCAGACTGTCTCGATCGTCGGTATCGACGCCGCCACGGTGAATGTCCAGAAGCTTCTTCGACGCCGACAGCAGCGTCATCGGCGTAACACGGTCGTATGGATGCCCGAGCGTCTTCTGATTTACTTCGGGATCCATCATGGCAGTCTCATAGTACATCTTGAGCTGCCGAGACTTCTCTTCCGGGGTAGTCGTGTGGTTCCGCTGACCTGGCGGAATGACTTTCTGGTACAGCTTATCGATAGACTTATCAAGCGGACCAGTCGTTGACTGATTCATGTCCGCAACTTCTTTGCCCCAGTGCGACGCAATATCCTGGTGCGGAACACCGAAAGACCTAAGAATCGGGTACAGAGGAATTTTGGTCGTACCGTACTCGATGTTGAGCTTCCCTTCCTCCGGATCCATCGAAAGCCGGAAGTGGGCGCCCTTCTTCTTCACTAGGTTGAAGGCGGCTTCCAGCTCCTCGTTGCCTCGGCGACGCGCGTACACGCCAGGCTTTGCACGAATCTGGCTAGAAACGCTGTAGTCGTTACCGTCCAAAATAAACGTGTGCCGATCTGTGAAGAACGGCATGTGCATAAGTGTAAACGTCTTGGCAGTATCGACGACGTTGCCGCTTTTGTCTTTAGTGACAAGCGTTCCCTGAATACGCTCGTGCAGCGTACGTCCTTCAAGGATCGCTTCTTTCTGGTCCTTTGAGGAGAAGTCCTCCGCCACGGCTCGCGGGTTCTGCAGCTCGAGTGTATACCGACTCGTCTTGATCGGAAACACGTCCGTTAGCGCGGAGAAGATTTTGTTACGAATACGCTCTCGCTGCGCCCCTGCATCGAGAAGAACCGGAGTCAGTTCACTCATTTGCCAACCTTTATGGTATAAGATACTACCAAATGCAGCGCTGCTTTGGCTCATTCTCAAACGAGAAAGGAGCTAAGGATGCATATTGGTCCGTTCCCCGGCACGTAATCATCACACCATATTATAACATGGTATCAGAGCGATAACACCCTACTCAGATCTTGGGCGCGTCTGCAGCGTTCCCAAGGTCTTTTTTTGGTTTCACGACTCGCTCTAGCCAGCATACCGCGATGATGAAGTCACCTTCTTTGGTGAAGTGCTTCTCTTCCCACCTCGGAATCCCCTCACCCCGAAGGCATTTATTCAGGATGTCCTCGTACTTATCTGCGTCGTTCGGCAGCATGCAAATAGCCACATGCGCAGTGAAGTCGTACTGAATCGTTCCAGGTATCTTTGCAGTGTCTACTGTCTCAACGACTTTGTATCCAGCAGGTTTCGCTGGATCAAACGGGCTGGCAGAGCCGCCCATTGAACTGAGATCGGGCGCCTTTTGGCTTTCCGTAATAAGATCTGCGAACGAAATGTCTTTATTGGCCATTGGAGGGGTCCTGCTGCTGTTGCTTCATCGCCATCATATTCTGCGTGTCGGCATCCCGCATACGCATCGTAACCACTGCGTACATAACCGCATCCTCGGCCTGCAAGGCATGTAGCTGCGAACGGCGCGTACCCGGGTCCAAGCCCTGCATCTGCTGCGCAAGCTGGTCTGCCTGAGCGATTACCGCTTGCTGGTCATACTGAATTGTCTGGCTGCCCATTGACTGCTGCGCCTGGACCTGCGCAGCAAGCGTATTCTGCAGCTTTTGAATCTCCATCTGCAGCTTTTGCTGACGACGTACGCCCGCAAGTGTCTCTTGATCCAGAAGATCACCTTCCTTGTTCGGATCAATATCGAAGGGTTCGCCCAGGGTTTTCTTGGAAATCCAGGGCTGTTGGTCCGGACTCGCCTGATTCAACTGCAACAGCAACTGCTTCTGCTGTACGTCGTCAATGAACTTGAACGGCGCGAGATCCGTCTCAATTAGCTCCCAGCCAAGCAACTTCCCGATACGATCGGACAGCCACTGTAGGAAGTCTTTGATATCTCCGGTCTGAAAAATTAACTGGTTTTCCAGGACTCGCAACTGAATCCCGGAACCCAGCGCGGAGAAGCCTCCGTAGATGAATTCCTTGGGAATGCCCAGTGCCGCGATGATGTTATCCTCGGCAGTCTGAACTTCACCGAGAGTCAGCAGCGCACGGGCCTGCCCACCAAGAAACGTGACGTCGCACGGAATCGGACTCCACATGATATGGAGCGGATCTCTACGCCATTTCTTGACGCTTTCTTTCATGTTGGCAGACCAAGTCTCTAACGAGATTTGCATCACCGGATCGCCGTTGCTAGACGCAGCACGCGGAGAGATGATGCGCATGGGGACTACGTAGTCCAGCGCAATCGCCTCGTTTGCCTTGCGCAACACCGCAGCGTAGAAGAAGAGCTTGATGGTTGACGCAAGCGGCGGAAAGCCCCACTGCGCTTCGATACCTGCCGGGGCGTCCATCTTCATGTGAAAGATCTCGCCCTCATTGAACTTGAAAATCTTGTCGTCCTGAAGTGTCTTCAGGAACTCCATGGGCATGGTGTTGATGACGTGCTTATTGCCCTTGGCTACGCGTTCCTTTAGCTCCTTTGGAATCGTGTAGAAGTATTCGCTGTGCCCGGTGATGGGGTTGTAGTCAACATCCATCAGCTTGGGATCCCAGCGAATGATGGAAATCTTCTCTTCCTCGAAGAGCTTCTTGTCGCGCACTTCACCGCGCACACCCGCGCGTTTGCAGTGCACGCAATCAAAAGTGAACAGCAATTTCTTCAGATTGAACTTGTATTCAATCATGTTGATGTTGGTCTGTTTGTGGCACTTCGTGCACTCTAGAAACCGAATGAATGGTACGTAAATACTATGAAACGAGTTGCCGTAGACGTACTTGTCAATGGCTGCTCGGTGCAGTGCCCGAAGCGTGCGTAGCCGCTTTGTATGCAGCTTCGTATACTTTCTCTTCAGTGCTTCGTTGGTTGTGGTATAAGTAATAGAGGTGATCGGATACGTCGCGAACTTCGTCAGTGCGCTATAGACCTGGGCGCAGTTGAAGTAGAGATACTCGCAAAGTCGAAAAAGGTCCTTGAGTTTTCGCGGCGCAAACGCAGTCAAAAAGTCAAAAAGCGGCGAGCCGTGACTGGCGGTATCCGTCCCGCGCATATCGCTGACGGAAAATGAGGAATCGTAGCCTTCGATCATGGAGTTATTATAACATGGTTACTGTCGCGAAGTTCAAGTCACTGACTCCCGACGAGAGTCGGTTAGGTCGCCACTACGACGTCGAGTTGCCGTACGAAAATAGCCCTACGCACCGATTGGTGCTGTACTTAAACGGCACGCGAAACGAGTTGGGGGCGCTGTGGCGGCGCGAGCAGGCGGTGTTGGCCGGAGAGTTGTGGAAAAAGCACGGCATCATTCCGAATGAAAATGGTGATTACGCGGAATTGTTCTTGTGGGGGCTCATTAATAACTGCGGTCACTGCGTGCGACGGATTCAAGTACGTCGGATCTGGGACGGCGTTCGAGATCTGTGGAGAGACCCATGAGTATCCTAATCCGCATGGGGACCTCCGGAAACGGCGTCCCCGTCTTTACTGCACCCAACTCCTCGACGGAGCTTAGCCGCCCATTTGGCGCCACCTTCGACCAATCCAAGTCGCTTTGGATGTACCCGGCATATTTTCCAGTGGCCGGAATCGTCCTTGAGGACATGAAGGCCCTCGGGCCTACGCTCGTTTTCTCCGATAAAGTGTTGGCGTATCGCGAGACGTTAACGCGTATCGCAGAGGCGTACGCCGCAACGACGCTGCCGACGGGCTTCACTTTCGTCACGCCGCCCTACGCGCACCAGCTTTTGGGGCTCGCGCACGTCTATTACATGCTGCGGGCGGCTCTTTTTTACGCTCCGGGGCTGGGCAAGAGCAAAATCGCGATCGATTTGCTTCGGCTTTTGAAGTTTACGGGCAAACTCGAACGCACTTTGCTCCTTGGGCCTCTCGTGACGATACGCAATTGGGGGCACGAAATCGACGTCCATTCGGGCGGAGAGCTGACCTGGACGGCGGTTTTAGGCACTCCAGAGGCCAAACGCCAGGCGATCGAGACCAGTACGTCGGATATCCTTCTTGTCACGTACGATACGGCGAGTCGTTATTGCGATACGATTCTGGAGAAGTACGACTATCGCAACATCGTTGCGGACGAATCGCACAACATCAAGAGCTGGTCTGCGTCTCGCACAAAATCAGCCGCGGAGTTGAGTCAGAAGGCGGATCGACGCGTCATCATGACGGGCACGCCGACGCTCGGCAGCCCAGATGACCTCTACGGCCAGTTTCGGTTTTTGGGCACGTACTTCATGCCTGAGCCGTACTTCAAGTACCGAGAACGCTTTTTTGAGTTCTCCGATTCAAATAAGTACGCCATTCTCGGGTATAAGAACTTGCCGATTCTAAACCGACGTACGCTTCTGATTTCTGTAAAGAAGTCAAAAGAAGAGTGCCTCGATTTACCGGAACGAACGATTCAAGACATTTCTTTTGATTTGAGTCGCGACGAGAGCGTTCTCTATAACAAGTTAATTCTCGAGATGGGTCTGGACTTGTCGCAGCTTCGAACTTTTTTGGCTCCGGACAGCTTCGGTGTCAAGAACCTCGTGAAGCTGGGCAGCACTTCATACGAGGTGCCGTCGATCGCAGTCTTGTTGAATAAGCTGGGACAGGTGCGGTCCGGTTTTCTTTTGACTTCGAACGTCAATCCGACCATCTGCGACGGGTGCCAGCACCTCTCCGCATGCGTCTCGGCGCGAATTGAGCCCTATACGAAGGCTTGCCAGATCATAACAAAGCCGCCTGAGCCGACACTGACGGCGGTTGCTAAACCCGCAGCGATCGAGGCGCTGTCTGATCTGCTGGACTCGATTTTAGCTGAGCCGACGAGCAAAATCCTTATTTGGGCTCGATACTCGTACAAAGGGACGGAACTTGACGCAATACAGGCCTTGGTTGAAGCCAAGGGCGTTGGATTTGTACGTGTGGACGGTAGAACCGGCTCCAAAATACAGGATTTGGTCGATAAATTCAATACGGATCCCGCGATCCGTGTCTATATCGCCCAAATAGCGACAGGTGTCGGTATCACACTGAACGCCGCTAGCTACATGATCTACTTTAGCATCGACTACAGCCTGGGAACGTACCTTCAGTCGTTGGATAGGAACTACCGGATTGGCCAAAAATCCGCAGTTACGGTGTATCGACTGATCGGTAGTGGCACAGTTGATGGCGCGATTCTTCAGTTACTGGATTGCAAAGTGGAGGTTGACCGGATACTGACGACAAGAATAGATAATTTGCCGTCTACGATGCATCGTGGTACAGTACGAGCCAACGTAATAGAGCACAACGATGAAGCATGACATTACGTACGAGAAGGCGGATATCCTTCGGCTCGTCGCAAACGAATTGAAGGCTAAGGGGCTCGCCGTCGAAGACGGCACCTCCATCGCCTACAAGGGGGCGCTGAAAGTCAAGCTCAGCGTCGTCGTAGCGCCGCCCGAGACTGAGGTGCCGACAAAGGCAACTCGGACAGTCCTGGCTCCAGAAGCAGGTGGCGACATACGCCCCAAGCCAGTACCCGAAGAGACCATGGAGGATGTCCTCGCAGCCAGTCGAGGGATTGGAGGGGCAACGCGTTTCCCTGAAAGGCGGGTTAAATGACCAACGGAGCGGAGGAGCTAGACGACATTCTAGACCCCATAGGCGAGGTCCCGATCGACGGGCCTCCTTTGTCGGAGTTGCTTCCGAAGGGATACCTGTCGGTCTCCCAGGCGACGCTATTCATCAAGTGCGCACACCAGTGGTACCTCAAATACGTCGAACGCGGGGCAATACGCGTGAAGCGACGGATGATCGAGGGAAGCAATGTGCACGCAGCGGTCGAAAAGATCTTGACCGACAAGAAGGAGACAGGTAAAGTACCTGCATTGGACGTTGCATTGGATGCCTTCTCTACCGCCTTCGAACAGTCCAAGGCGACTATCGACGACTGGGAAGGCGTCAATCAGGGAGAAGCGAAGGACAACGGCGTCAAGCTGACCCGGCTGTACTTCTACGAGGGCGCCCCGAAGGCGACTCCTCTTCAGGTTGAGGAGGATTTTCGAGTCGATTTGACGTTGACAGATGGAGAGAAGCTGCCTATAGTAGGACGCATAGACTCCGTTCAAGTTCAACTCGACCGACCGGAGATTGAGTACGATCCGAAGGCGCCGCAGCTTCAACTACTGCCGCGCCGAGTCCATGACCTGAAGGTCACCACCAACAAGTGGGGACCGGACAAGCTCAAGAATGATTTGCAGTTCCACGTCTACGCACACGTTACGGGTGTGCCCGATGTGCAGGTTGATCAGCTAGTAAAAGGGCGTGCCCAGGTGCTTCGCCCTCACTATGAGGTTGACAAATACTCCGTAACACCGCAAGATACAAAACATGCGGTGAATGTACTCGAGGGTGTGGCGAAATCCATCACCCGAGGGAATTTCCCTCTAACCGACCCATCGAGTTGGTGGTGCTCGGAAGATTGGTGCCCGATGTGGGCATCGTGCCGTGGTCGTAACAAGTAAACGCAAGGACGAAATACAATGAGTGCTGTGACTGCTCCCGTTACCCAGGATGCCCCGAAGACCGCTCGCAAGCCCCGGAAGGCCAAGGATCCCAACGCCCCGGCCAAGCCGAAGAAGGTCCGCACCCGCGTGCTGCTGGCGATCTTCCTGGGCGACAGCCCGCTCGTGAAGGAGTTCCGCGCCGAGAAGCGCCCCGAGGGCGCCGATGAGAACTGGAAGGGCCGCAGCGCGAAGTCGCTGTTCAACGAGTGGTACAACGACGAGGAGCGGGCGAGCGAGCGGCCCACGACCGTTCCCGTCCTCTTCGAGGGCGTGAAGATCCGCCTGCAGTCCAAGGCGTAAGCCGCTTTCTGGCTTGACGAGCCAGTAAGTATAGACTAGAGTGAACCTCGGGGGCTGGCGGTAACACGATCGCTGGCCCCCGAGGTTTTGTCGTATGGAGAGTCAGATACTGATGGAAAAATACGGAGTACAAACCACCCAAGACGAAGACAAAACCGCAACGGAACAACGCATATGTCCAGTATGCGGACGAGAGCTGATCGCCTCGGCACAAACTGGTGTAAAAAAGTGCCCCTCGTGCGGCACAGAGCCATTTGAAAGTCAATGAAATCTTCGATTTCCGAGCTAGAGTCTGAAGTAGTACGTCGCTATCTGCTGGTTCAAGCAGTGTGGCTTACTGCCATGAATCGCGTCGGAACCATCGAAGAATGCGCAAAAGAAACGTACTACGTGATCGGCGAAATCATGGATGGCCGATCGCTCGAAGACCTGTCTTGTAAGCTGCTCGATAAGCAGCAAATTCAGAATCATTTCGATAGCAATTACGGTAGGTAGACTATGGGCCTCAATCTCGTTCGCCTTGCGGCGAAAGCAATTCATATCAACAGTCAAAGCGGCACTTTGATCGGGCTCAATCTCGCCCGCATGGCGCTTCAGGCATTCAATCCTGGTATCATCTCGTTGAACCCTCTGTTTAACGTGTTTATCCGTGGCCTGAACTACATGGAGAACATACAGGTAGACACCTTGATCTTGCGCAAGATCCAGGCACTTCGTTTTGAAGTCACCATGATGCATCCCGACTGCATCGAACGAGCGCAACTCAACCAAAAAGTGGCGAAGCTGATTAAGCTGTACCACGAGGCTTACGCGTAATGGCTGAAAAAGAAATCTCTCGATTTCAAGTCGCATACAAGCAGATTGTCAAGGACCCGGAGTTCAACTACCGAAAGAGCATTCCGAACCCGCTTCCGCCTGAGGTTATCGCGTTTGTCCAGGAGCGACTGGCTGCGCACCGGTCGCTGAAGAAGCAGGACGCTGCCGCTGCGGATAGCACTCCGCTCATGGATTTTGACGCAGCGGACAAGATGCTGGGTCAAACCAAGACTCCGTTGAACCCGGCGGAACGCGTGGCAGTGTACAAGCTGCTGCAGCTCACTGCGGATATTCACCGCCAGGGCCTCACCAATCCGGTGACGGTGCGTGAGAGCGGTGCAGGCGCCGAGGGCAATCGCACCTACTTTCTGGTCGCTGGCGAGCGTCGTTACCTGGCCTGCGGACTGCTCGGTCTCACCCAGATTCAGATCAACGTCAAGAAGGGTAACACGTTTGACCTGAAGCTTCTCCGCCTCACGGAGAATATGCAGCGTGATACGCCGGACGCCTACGAGGAGGCGGCGGCGATCGATGCCATGATGAAGGAGAAGGGCTGGAATCAGGTGCGCATGGCAGCCGAGCTGTCTTGCTCTCCGGCGATGATCAGCCAGCGGTTGCTCCTTCTGACGGGATCCACGCCGGAGCTGAAGGCGGCGGTCGAGACGGGTCGCATCAAGGCGACCAGCGCACGCGAGATGGCGAGTTTGCCCGCGCCCGAGCAGAAGAAAGTGCTCGACGAAGTCGTTGCGAAGCAGGACGCCAAGCAGAAGGTAACCACTGCGCAGGTCAAGGAATCCGTCGCGATCGAGAAGGCCAAGCTGAAGAAGGAGGAGCCTCCGGCGAAGGCTAAGCCGAAGTTCGTTGCGGGTGGTTACGATGACGACGGCGATGACGAGGATGAGGAGGATAGCACGCCTCGGCCCGCCAAGCCGAAGGCCGCACCGACACCCGCGCCTGCCAAGGTTCCCGAGGATCCGATGGCGAAGTACCGTCGGGCACTCGGAAATCCGGCGTTCATTCCCAAGACGCGCGAGGAGATCGTAGACGGCATTCTGCTCCTCAAGCAGCGTCACACGAAAGCGTCCGCGGACGGAAGCAAGGAGGATTTGGTGCGCAAGCTCACGAATCGCATCATTGCGTTGGAGTGGGCGCTGGGCGTTCCTAGCCGCAATCTGTAAGCATGAAGATCGCGGAACTACTGACTGCAACGGATGGGGCCGAACTTACGCTGGACGTGAGTTCGGCCCCTCCGGCTTTTAAGCAAGTATTGCTGAGGTTGAATAACCTCGAGCTTGCTACTGACGACGTGCTCGTAGCGCTACTCGCTGCGGCTCCCATCGATCAGCACGGAATCTACGCGGCGATACGTAAGTACGTGAAGGGCTGGGAATTTGACGCGTTAAATATAAGCGCCCTATCGATTCTTGCCAAAGACGGACCACTGCCGATCGCGATTCTTCAGATCGATTTGTTCACCGGCGATCTGGTATTTATTGCCCGACAGGGCCGTGAGTTGGTCGTCGTTGATTCGTTGCCCGCAGAAGAGATTCTGCGGCTGATGAAGATCGCCGGAATGACCGAAGAACGACTTTGGGACATCCTGTCCACGAAGATCGGTGACACGGTCAAAAAAGGGACACTACCCTACCAAGAACCGTCGTAGACGTTCCAGTCCGGTGATGCGGACTTGACGGACTTGTTCCGTCGTTAGAAACAAGAAATTCGCGATCTGGTTGTCGGTTCTCGGCTCGTCCTTCAATCCGAAGTACATGCTGATTACCGACTGTTCTTGCGCGGGCAAGCGAATCAACTTTGACTGTAGTTGCTGCAGCAAAATACCGCTGATCTCTGATTTCTCGTCCGCGTCTCGTTGCAGCAAAAACAGTGTTGTGTTCAGCTCGGTTTTTACGTTTTTCCCGGGCTCGGTCAGAATCGTTTCCAGGTGGACTGTCAGCCCTTCAGGTGCAGGTGGGGCTTCTAGCTCTGCGTCCAATCCAAGCTCTGCCGATTGCTGTGCATGCAACTTCGCCGCCTTGCGTTGCGCTTTTTGCCGGTAGACTGGAACGTGTACGGATACTTCACCGTACCGAGAGTTGTGGATCACGTTCTCAATCCAGAACGCAGCGTAGGTAAGAAACCGCCAACGAGGCACACGATTTACGTCGTAGCGGTTGAGTGCCTCAAGCAGCCCTAAGTTTCCCGCAGCGATATATTCTTCTAGCTGCTGCTTTGTTCCAGCATAGCGTTTTGCTCGCTTTATGACGAAGCGTAGGTGTGCCTCTAACAGAGACTTTTTCGCAGCTTCGTCTTGGTGCTGTTGCCATCGGAGAATAAGCCCAAATTCCGTGTCTGCGTCCATTCCTGGATTAATCGCAGACAGCTCTTGGTGGTAACGAGCAAGACTTCTTGATATTTGCGGCATGTGCTTTATTAGAGCAAATATTTGCTTGCCTAGCAATGGGCAATTTTATATACTCATTGGGTATTAACGGATAACGAATCAACGGAGTAACGGATACATGAGTACTGAGTTGGTTACTACTCAAAAGCTGCTAGTCAAGCTCCCCAAGAACGTGGATAAGCCGCAAGAGCAGCTCGACCTGCAGTACGAGCAGTCCCTCGCCGCCCTGGTGGCGCTGAAGGACGAACAGACGCTTCCGGCGGAGATTCGTCAGCACGCCGATCGACTGACGAAATGGCTGAACCGGGAAAACGATTCCATGGAAAACATGGACACGAGCACTCGACTCACGCAGATCGCCATGGTGCAGCCCACCACGCAGCATGCGGCGAAGCCCGACAACGCGAAGCCGGGCGACCTCTTCTCGACTGTGGGCGACCTGATTTCGCGTCCGTTCAAGTTCCGCGTGCTCTACGGCTTTCGCACGCACGTCCGGTTCCAGCAGGGTGAGAAGGCGCCGGTTTGCGGATCGCCGGATGGTGTTCTGGGTTCTCCGCTGGGCAAGTGCGACCTTTGCGCCTTCGCCCCGATGGGTACGCAGAAGATTCCCGGCACCACGACTCCGAAGCCCTGGAATGATCAGAAGCCGAGCGAATGCGCGAATCAGCTCACCTTCCTGGTGGTGGATTCGACGTACTCGAATCTCTACGAGATTCAGTTCTCCAAGACTTCGATCAAGGCGGGCAACGTGCTCGCCACGCTGGCGAAGGGCTCGGGGGATAAGCTCTGGAACAAGGAGTTTATGCTCGAGACCGAGAAGCAGGCGAACGCGAAGGGCACTTACTACATCCTGAAGGTTTCGCCTGCGGGCAACCCGATTGATGACGGGCACGACAAGGTATGCCTGGCCCTGAAGTCGTTCTACGTGGCGGGGCGTCAGAAGTTCCTCCGGGTTTTCTATGACTCCTACAACAACGCGGATCAGACGGCACAGCAGGCGGAGTCGGGCTTCAACCCGAACGGCGCCCTGGCGGGTCTGGATGGCGGCGTTGAGGAGAACCTGAACGCCCCGGTGCAGTCTCCGGCGACTTCCGCCAAGACTCGCACGTCCGCGAAGCCGATGTAATTAACCCGTGATGCCGAGAAAGGGGGCGTCGGCCTAAAAACCGATGCCCCCTTTCTTTTTTTTGAGGTCACATGGTCCAACTATCAGAGCTAGCTCGCAAGTACGCACCCTGGTCAACTACGAAACTAGAGCAGGCGAAGACCTGCCCCGCGCAGTTTGAGCGGCAATACGTGTTAAAGCACAAAAAGGAAATTCAGGCGCAAGACAATCGCGTCGGAATTATTGCGCACCGCATCATTGAGTTGATGCTTCCCGGATTGTCGTTCACCGACGCGCAGGAAACTGCGATCAAAGAGCTTCCCGTAACGTCCAACGAGTCGGCGGAGCTGCAATGCCACCGAGAGGCGATTGAGCAGTTTGTTGCTCGATTCTCCGCGTTCCGCCAGCGCGAAGGCGAGAAGCAGCTCTTTATTGAGCAGAAATGGGCGATCGATTTTGACGGAAACGCGATTGAGTATGCGTCGCCGAATGCATTTTTCCGAGGCATTGTGGATCTAGCGCTTTTGAGTAACGCAAATGATTTGTGGATTATCGATCACAAATCTGGTAAAGTTGCAGATCTAACATATAAATCTGCGCAATTAGACTCATACGCCATCCTGGGGTCCGCGAATGTACCCAACATTGTTGGTACAAGAAGTGGAATAAACGCGCTAAGCAACCCTCAAGCGACGCGGTTACAGTGGTCTAATTACATAGATCTGAACCAGATTCGACGAGGGCTGCTTCCGTGGCTGATGGAGTACGTCAATCAGTGCGCATCCAACCTAAGGACTTTCGATGCCAAGCCAAAGAAGCCGTGGCCTTGCAACTGGTGCCCGTACAGCCCATCGTGCGTACCCTACCAGGGGCTAACTAATGGCGCGAAAAAAGGCAAATGACGTAAGCGTACGATTCAATAAAATCCAGCAGATTTGGTCGGAGCTATCCTTCGATGACTGGCTCGTCTTTCTTCAAGAAATGTGCCCAGAGAGTGGCTTTGTTCGCCATCAAGGCCACATTAAAGGTCGTTGTATCTATCATGAAGGAGATAATTCTCCGTCTCTGATGGTGACGCCGAGCAAAGGCATCGTAAAATGCTTTGGCGGCGCCTGCAACAAAGTCATCACAAACCCCGTTAAATTCGTCAGCAGTGTGCTGAAGGCGAATTACGGGGACAGCCTCCTCTTTTTAAGTCGGCGCTACGGCCTTCGCGCCATTATTCCCGATGCGCTGGTCACACGGTATCAAGAGTACTACCAGCATCAGCAAGACAAGAAAGCCGTGGCGGATGCCATGCATAAGCTGCTTCTTGCCGCCTATGCTGCGCCCGACGACGTAGAGTCTACCTACGCGAAACCTCTGATTGAGTGGCTCAAGTACCGTAAAATCTCGGAACTCGAAATCCACAGCCTTGGAATCGTTCCGCCCATTCTGTACCTGGAGCGAGAGTTGGGTGGTGCGGATAGCACGGTAGCGAAATTCGCTCGCACGTACTTGTCAGCGGTGTACGAAGGACAAGCGTGGCTTGGCGCCCTCGTATTTTTTATGTACGACGAGCCAGACAACATCTCTCGATTCAAGCTGCGCAAGCCTGCGTCGAGCGATTTCCAGTGGATTGACGATCGCTTTGATGCTGAGCTGAGCAAGTTTCGCGGTTTCTACGGCCTCAACTACTACAAGGAGTTCTTCGGGGATGCGCACAACCCCAAGGCGAAGTTCGCAGTAGTTGTTGAGGGTGAATTCGACGCTATCTCCCCGATTGAGCAGCAGGCGAAGTCGGGCGAAGTCGAGTTCATTGCTCTTGCCACAGGCGGCAAAGGTACGCAGCTTGATCGCGGCAGCGTGGATCGTCTTGTCAATTTGGGCATCACAACGATCGGCATTATCCCTGACCGGGACAAGGGCGGCGTCGGTTTTGTTCAGCACATTCTTTCGCAGTCTCAGTCGGATGCGCTGAACTTCAGAATTCTGCAGTGGCCTGATTTCGCTGGTGAAGACCCCGAGTCTGAGGATCGAATTAAGGATCCCGACGAGTGGATAAATCGTCGAGGCTACGCAGAATTCTCTCGATTCATTCGTCAAGAGGATAGCTACCAACAGCCGCATCAGTGGGTGTTTGAGCAAATCTCTGAGCTGATGATGCGAATTCCGCCGGACGACATTCGGCAGAAGTCGCGCCTGGCGATTGAATGGGGTAAGTACCTTCAGAATCCGGTGGAGTGCCGGGCTTTTTGCAAGAATCTGCAAAAGGCATTTGAGCTGGATGACGTCGTTCTCTTTCGCGAGATTCAAGCCCGTGAAGAGGACGAAGACGCGTACATTGTTCGAATCCATGACACGTTAAAGCAGCTCTTCTACGCTGTGGGTGTTGAGGCGATTGAGCACGGAAAGCGTCGTGTGGAGCTTTGGCATAAGGCCACCCGCACTACGGTATACGCGACGTTGAACGATGCCAAGGGCATTGAGTCAATGCTGAGCCTTTACTACGGTCCACTGACTGAATTTATTCGTGTGGAGGTTGGCGAACCGACGTTTCTAATCGCGGGCGAAGACGATGCGAAGCTAAGCATTCGCGCACGTACGGAGCTGTATCGCGAGTACGTGAATCAGGCGATGCTGCGCCTCGCCAAGGGGCTGCTTGACATTCACCAGACTGTTCGCAAGGCTCAGGGCATTCACTACATGTCCACGGACGCGAATGGAGAGATGCTCGCCTATATCGTCAACGGGCGCGATGTATACCGACTGGGAATGACTGAGTCCTACGTCAAGGCGGAACCTCTGGAAGGTCCACAGGACCAAAATGTCCTGTTTCGCATTGATGCGGATGAGACGTGGCTGCCCGCCGTAAAGCAAGCCTCGGACATTGAGACGGCGAGCATGGACGTGTATAAGGCGTACGACAGCGTAAAGGAGATCATCAACATCGGCTGGGGGTTCAAGAATCAGGCGCTTGATTCTCAGTTTCTTGCCGCGTACGTTCTCTGCTTGCAAGTCATGAGTGTCTTTCCCCGACAAACGAGCATCATGCTTTGCGCAGAAGCCTCTTCAGGTAAGTCAAAGTTCACCAGTGGATTGATCGGAGGTCACGAGTTCCCTAAGATTCAGCTCGTCGCTGCCAGTAAACAATTAAGCCAGTACTCTGCTGCAGCAATTCGACAGTCTACGGACGGTTCGAGTCTTGCACTGTGCCTGGACGAGTTTGAGGACTACGGAAACGGCGAATCTAAGTCAGTCAAGACTCGCGCAGTTTTGGAGTTGTTCCGTGACATGATTGCGGAAACGCCCGTCAAAGTCACCATCGGTACGCTTAGCGGACACGCAAAGACGTACCATTTGCGCTATCCGGTCATCTGCTGCGCCATTCGCCCTCTGCGCGATGAGGCGTCGCTTTCGCGATTTGTCTCTATTGAAATGGCAAAATCCGCAGATCGTACGGATCCGGTGAATACGCTGATGGCTAAGTTCGGCGAAAAGTATATGCGCGATCTGCGCAACGAACTTTCGGTGGGACTGATTCGCCATATGCCAGCTCTTCGGCGTATTTACGGAGAGATCTCCACAGAATATTCAGCAGGCGCAGGGCTACCGCCAAAGACGGCTTCCCGTTTCCGCGAAGCGTTGTACCCCATTCTGACGATGTTGAAGTTTCTGGGTTTGAACTACAAGAGCTTCGCGTACGATTTTTGCGTATCACGAAGTGAACAGCTTGCGCAGATTGCTACGACGTCGGAGAACGAACAGATCTTTGAGACCATTCTGAGTTCGCCGTTTCGAATTCAGCAAGGAGATGAGCGAGTCTCAGGTAGGACGACGATTCGCGCAATGCTCGCAGATACGCGTCCCCAGGCACTCGACGAAATCAACAAGACGAAGTGCGGAGTATACTACGACATTCAAAACCGTTGGTTGATCGTTCACTGGATCGAAGCGCTTCAAGGCGTACTGTCTAACTCCGTGAAGTTCGGTAAGGAACCCTCTGCGAGCTACCTGAAGACCATCTCAACGCGATCTACGTATAACGTGCCACCCGAAGTTGTCGAAAGTGGCCGTGTGCTGATCCGCATGAAAGGTTGGATGGGTCCTGGTATTCGACCTGAGCACTGCTCTGTTTTCAACGTCTCGCACTTGATCGAGGACGTGGCACAACATCGCCGTTCAGGGCCTGCATCAGCACCTCCTCCTGTTGTCGCCGCACCATCGCCCGCGCCTGCGTCTCTTCCCCCCGTACTGCAACGTTCGGGGCGTCGCAGTGTCCTAGAGATGCTGACGCAAGAAGACCCCAACGCCATTCAAGGCGACGACGACCTCAAAGTCTAAGGAGCAACTATGGCAGCGAGAAAAAAGCTACCCGTAGTTCCTGCGCACAGTGACGCGGACGCAAGTCCCGACGACCAACAGCACTTCGTCAAAGGCCCCGTGTGCGACGGTTGCCCGCTGCACGATATGCCGCGCATCGCAGGTATGGGCGAGTCTCCCACGGATATCATGCTCGTTTCGGAGAGTCCGACATGGGCCAGCGTGAATAATCACTCGCACTTTATGGGGAAGGGCGGGAGAATCATCAAGGAAACCTGGAAGAAGCTTGTTGCTCTTGACGTGAACTCGGGTGGGAAACTCGGTTTCGCCAAGCTGAATAAGTTTGATACCTACGCTGTTCAATGCCAGTCGGAACCAGAAGACCTCTCACAGAGTATCATCGATCGCTGCGGCACGTACCTACTCTCTGCGATTCGGCACAAGAAGCCGAAGATCATCGTCACCTTTGGCGCGAAAGCCCTCAAAGCTGTCGGCATCAAAGCAGGAAAGTTTGACGAGACTCGCGGAAGGCTGCTGCATACATCGGTAGGCGGAGAGCAGTTTCTTGTCATTCCGACCTTCAGTGTAAGGGCGCTGCTCAAGTCATCTGGCCTCTACAACCTGTTCCACGGCGATATGCTTCGCGCGATGCGTATCGCCACGCAGGTTGACGAAGTTCAGATGAATACGCCGATCGCGGAGTTGACGAGCAACTACCGAATTCCACGCACCGTAGAGGAAGTAAAGGCAGTATGTGAGGAGATTCTTGCGTATGCAGTGGAAGGGGCAGTCCCCGGTAACTCTGCAATCGCAGTGGACACCGAGACCAATACGCTGTTGCCGCATGCTCCTGGCGCCAAGGTACTCTGCATCTCGTTCGCATGGGATACAGGCAAGGCCACAGCGATTCCTCTTTGGCACAAGGACGCGCCGTATGCTGCGGAAGACGTCCTTCCGTACATTCAGGCAGTCCTCGAGTCCGAGAAGCCGAAGGTTTTCCACAACGCGAAGTACGATCTCAAGTTCCTTGAACTGACGCACGGATTACGCGTTAACAACGTAGCGTGGTGCACACTTCTCGGCGAGCACTTGATTCGGGAAGATCAGTCCGGAAGTTATTCTCTGAAGGTGCTCGGTCGCAGTTACTTTCCGCAATTCGCTAACTACGCTGACCACATTCACGAAGTCGCGTCTGCGCTGGGCGAGCACGACCTGCTAGCGGAACAGGAGCTAACCCTTTTCTCAGGCAAGAAGGCGAAACTGCGCAAGATCGAAGTCGTGGAAGTTGCTGCCGAGGAACCGCCACGAAGTACCGCAGTAGAGCCGGGTGACGACGCTACGGCGGAAGAATTGTCGGCGTGGTTGGACGCACTCACGCTTGATATGGCGGCGAAACCCAAAGCCAAGAGGGCGAAACGCACCAAGAAGGTCGTTGAGGAAGTTGTAGTTGTTCAGGGGGCAGAAGAGCTTGGCGATATCCCTTCCTTGACTAAGGCGGAGATCGTCGCGCACGTCCAGGGCAGCAAGAAAGAGCAGAACAAGAAGATCAAAGAGGCCGTTAACTACGAGAAAGTGGAGCTGTACGGCGAAGAAGGTCTTCTCGTCTACGCTGCGGTAGACACCGACTTAACGCGTAGGCTTTTGCGCAATCAGTTTCTGCGGATGAAGGAGGAGGACTTCCTTTCGCAGGGTCGGTCTTTGATGAAGACGCACGCGGTACCGGCATCCCGCGTGCTGGGGAAGATGGAGTATGGCGGCGTCAAGGTGGATCGGGACTACCTGAGCTATCTGGACGAGAAACTAGGGGCGGTTATCGAGCAAAAGTCCAAGGAGATTAGTCGTCACTGGCTTCCGTCGTGGGGAGAGTTCAATCCGAATTCGACGCAGCAGTTAGGTAAGCTGTTGTATAGCGAAGGCGTCTTTGATTCTAGCGGTGAGCGACGACTTCGCCTGATTCCCGGCATTGTCGACATGAACGAGAAGTCTCGACAGTGGAAGACGGACAAGAAAACCCTTCGAGGAATCGTCGAATATACGGAGAAGAACTCGGGCGAGCCGTGCCCGTTTACCGTCTCTCTCCTGGATTACCGGACTGCGCACAAAGTCAAGAACGGGTTTCTTGTTGAAATTCGGAACCTATCGGAACTAGACCAGTATCTCCATACCAACTACAACATTCACGGCACTTCGACCGGCAGAACCAGCTCCAACGGCATCAATATGCAGAATTGGCCGTCGTGGTCTGCCGGGTTCAACATCAAAAAGCTTCTTATCACGGACAATCCGGAAGAAGATCTATTCGTTAACTTGGACTACAAGGGCGCAGAGATCCGAATCTTTGCTGCTTATTCCAACGACGAGCGGCTGATTAACGCGTTGCTCGACGGCATGGACGCGCACTGCTTCTTCACCAGCGCGGTTTACGAGATGCCGTACGAAGAGGTACTAGCCGCAGCGAACGACACGCACCCAGACAAGAAGAAGGCGAAGTACATCAAGAGCCTTCGAACGATCATCAAGCGAGTCGTGTTCGGTATTCTGTACGGTGCGGGCGCCCACAAGATCGCAGAAACGGCAACCATCACCCTAGAAAAGGCGCAGGAGGTTATCAACCTTCTGATGTCTATGTTCCCTTCGATTCGAAGCTACGTAGAAGAGACTCGCGACTTCATTCGTCGCTACGGGTTTGTCGAGACCTTCTTCGGTCGTCGTCGTCGGTTTCCGCTGCATGGCGTTGGCAGCTTCTTTCGAAGTCAGGCCGATCGCCGCGGCGTGAATATGAAGATTCAGTCCACGTCCAGCGACATCGTTATTAGCCAGCTCGTTGAATTAGACGAGCACGTTCAGGAGGTTGGTGGTAGAATCGTTCTTACGGTTCACGACTCAATCGGTTTACTCGTTAAGCGCAAATACGTAGAGCAGCTTCCGGACTTCTTGCAACACTACTGCGTAACCCGCGTCAAGGAAAAGTATCCCTGGCTTCCTGTGCCCTTCTCCTGCGATATCGAGGTTGGAGACAGCTACGGGGAGGTTACGAAACTCTCGGACTTCATCGCTGCCAAGAAAGCGAAGGAGTTATCGAAGGCGAAACAACTCGAAGTTCAATTCGACGAGGAAGCGATGGAGGAGTTGCGCGACTTTGAGAATCAACAGGTCGAGTCGTTACGTAGCGCGTAATAACTTCACAGGACGGCGTAAATTCGGGTATAAGGACACAGCAAAGTAAGGGTCGAGAGTAGGTTGCGGCACCGTCGTCCGCTGGCCGCACCAGTCCTCCAGCCGCCACTCTCGGCCCTTACTTTGCGCTTTTGAGGATACGATGCAAAAGAAGGCGATCAACGAGTGCAATCTCTTTTTTTTCGATTGCGAGACCGGTGGGCTGGATCCCAACGTCGCTTCGATGATTGAAGTCGCATGCGTGGTGACGGATCCCACCGGGGAGAACGTCATTCACGAGTATTGCGCCAAGGTGAAGCCGCTCAAGCTCGTGCATCCTACTGCAGCGGCGATCAACGGCTATACGCCCGAGGTTTGGGAAAAGGAGGCCGTTGACTCCGTTACGGCCATGGCAAAGCTCATGGCGTACAGCAGAAACTCGGTCTTTATCGCTCACAACGTCGCGTTTGACTGGGCGTTCTTTGAGCAGGAGATGAAGCGACTGGCGTATCGCTGGCAGGGCGACTATCACAAGGTGGACACCGTCGCCCTGGCCTGGCCGTTCTACTCCAGCATGCGAGTCCCGAACGTGAAACTCGTGACGCTACGCGAGTTTTTTGGCATTGAGACGGGCGACGCGCACCGGGCGCTGGCCGACGTGCATGCGTGCCGACAACTCTATCTGAAGCTGATGGGGCTCTATAACGGTGCCATTCATCACGCCTACTCTTCTCAGGCGTAGAACGACATATCCTTATTGATCAGCTTCCACGCAATCCATCCAAACAACTGAGCGTGCAACGCGTCGTCCGGCTGAGTCGGGGCGTGACGCCAGACTTTTCTGCCCATCGTCGTTGTCTCCTCATACACGTTAAGAATGTCGGAGATGGCAGGACGCATCGCGGCTTCGTTGGCGAAGATGGCCCCTTTCTTCTTCAGAAACATTGCGTAGTTGTCGATCAGGCTTGTTCGATCCGCGTGATACGACAGGTTGTCCGGATTCCATTTGATCGGTGAACTCATCGCCATGTACCGGACCTGAATCCAGCGATTCGCTCCTAGCGCATCTCGAAGTAACGCGTTAGCGAGCTGACCTTCGCCCGCGTCTCCGCAGCCCATTGCGCAGCCGTAGGAACGGAAGATCTCAACGATCTCTGGTACCCATCCAGTGCAGTGACCGCTCGGGAAAATCTTGTAGAACAGCGTCTTGAGCTTGCCCGTCGCAGTCTCCCCCCAGATATGAATGATCGTGCGAGACTTGATGTCGCCTTCAGACCCCTTGATCTCGGCACCGCCGCCGGACCAATCAACACCGGCAAAAGTGCGCTTGATACCCTTCATAATTTGGGGTGTGGCAAGCCGCGAGATCGGATAATCCTCGCACAAGCTCTTGAGAAGCGGCTCGGTTAAAAGCCGCTCGCCTGACGCGGTGGATACGCCGAGCACTTCGTTTGTGAATTTGATTTCGCCGTAGCCGATCGGCGGCGGCGAATCCATCTTCATCAGAATTCGTTCTTCCCAAAGCTTCTGCGCTACCTGCTTTTCCGTCTCGCTGTTCCAGGCTGCGGGCACATTCTCAGGCATGATTGGACGCGAGATATGGAAGCCCTTGATGCCCGCTCCGGGGTTCATGTCCACCCAGTAACCGAGGCGGGGGTTCAGCGGTTTGCGGCACTTCAAGCACTCAGGGCCGAACTTGCCAAGAGGTTTGATTGTATCGACGTAGGTCTGGCTGCGGCAGCCATCGCAGCGCATGACCCATTCGCTCTGCGTAGACACCGACCAAAGAAACTCAATCGTATTCTCTACACCCTTTGGTGTACCGGCGTACATGGAATAGGCTCCCTTCAGGGAGTTATCCATGCAAGATTCGATAACCGGTACGACGGGCTCATAGAGCATATCTTGAATTTCATCAAAGATGCAGCGATCCGCAGAATAACCTCGCGCACGGTCCGGGTCGTCCTCTGCGTACGTGAACGCCATTTCGCTGCCATTCTTCATCATGCGCAGAAGAACGTTGTTGATTTCGCTGGTGTCTACGTAGTTCTTGCGAATCAACGTCGAGTAATTCAGAATCTTCCCTACTCGAGTGTGCGAGTATTTACGTGTCTGTTCCTGCGTTGGGGAGATGTAGTACGATTTGAAGAATGATTCTCCAATGCACTCAGATGTTTGAAAGGCTGCAGCCGTCAGGCTCTTCGCAACCTGCCTTGCACATTTGAGCAATGTACGCTTGAAGCTGCCATCGTAAATGGCAATGTGCATTGGGTAGTTTTCAAGAGAGAACGAGTGGCCTTCCCATTCAATAACGCTTTGGGCCAACTCGCTTCGATACAGCGACACCTGTTCTACAGTAGGAGACATAGTATATTGAGCGTAGCACCTTGGGCACTTGAAACAAACCTCTATTTATTCGGTCGCGCGTTTTTCAGTAAGCACAATTGTCTTCGATGCATGACAGAGTGGCTAGAGCCCTGCCAGTTCTGTGGTAACCGTGGTTGGTGGATCGTAAGTAGCTTGAACGCGTGGGGAAGGCTATCATGATGCACGTATACCCAGTAAACGGCGTTGCCGAAGAACTTCGGTTTCAGTGGCAGACGTTTGAGCAGATGCCGGGCGAATCTGCGCCTCGGTTCTTCACACCTTCAGACGATGAAGACGAACCGATAAACGCGTTCTTCGACACACCCGAACAGGCGGAGGATTGGCGAAATGAACTCTTGAATAACTACGACGATCCGGAAGACGTGCCTGATTGTCTAAAGAATTGGGTCCTCGTCGAAGTAAAACTCCGCGCTGTTAAATGGTACAAGGATACGTAGGAGGACTTTCATCATTGAGCGACGTAGCAAATAACGCCACGGACGAAGCCAGCCCGATCGATCGGCTGGACATTCCCTTCATCGGGCCTGCGGACTTCCGCGAGCTGATCGACCTCGCGGCGGAGGATACCAACCTGGTTGTTTGTGGCGTCGGTCCCTCGGGGATCGGCAAGAGCCACATCATCCACCAGGCGGCGGAGGCGCGGGGGTTGCCGTTCGCGAACGGGCACAAGAAGGGTCCGTCGTTGATCCTGAATGGTCCGCAGATGTCTGCCACGGACATTCAGATTCCGACGATCCCGCGCAATCACGAGTCGGAGGTGGACGCGACCATTCTGTACTTCGATGGCCGCATCAGCCGAATCTACGAGCAGCTTCTGGCGCATGAGGAGGTGTTCAAGGAGACGGGGAAGCGCAACATCCTCCTCATCGAGGAGATCAACCGCACGCGTGATCCGTCCGTCACTGCGGCGCTATTTACGATGCTCGGCGATCGTCGCATCGGCAGCGTCCGGATCCCCGACTACGTGCAGATCGTGGTTCTCATGAACCCGTCCGACGGCGCGATGCGCGTCAACGGGTTCGAGGCGGATCCTGCGATGCGCCGCCGCATCACGATCGTCGCAGTCGTGAGCAACGTGCGCGACTTCTTGAACCACGCCAGGTCGAAGCAGTACCACAAGTCCGTCGTCTCGTACATCGAGGCGCAGCCGAAGCAGCTCTACGACGAGATGGGGGCGCGGTCCGGCAAGGTGTTCGCCTGCCCGGCGAACTGGGATAAGGTGAGCCGCATCCTCAAGGTGCTGGACGCGCGGAAGAAGCCGCTGTACGGCAATCCGCTCGCCCATGCGTTGATCTCCGGGAATATCGGGATCACCGCTGCGAACCGCTTCGAGGAGTTCCTGCGTGATTCGACGGTCGTGATCGCGCCGTCGGACGTCCTGGAGAACTACGCCGTCGGTAGCCGGGTTCGCGACGCGGTGCAGAAGGCCATTCCGAACCGCACCGACATGATCTCGGAGTTGTGCGCTGGCATCGCGTCGCACATCTTCTCCGAGAAGAAGCCCCCGGCGACGTTCGCCAAGCAGCTCTCGCTCTTTCTGATGGACCTCAAGGAGGAGCAGTTCAGCCACTTCCTCAAGACCCACATTCCGGCGGAGGGGCGTGAGGAGGGGAACCGCGTGTACGCGATGAACCTCAGCCAGACCATGGCTCGGCACCCGGACTTTGGGTCCGCGGCGCGTCGTCAGCGGGAGTTGGAGAAGACGATGAAGGAGAGAATCGCGGAGGAGGACAACAGCAGCGCGAACTAGGCGAGGTCTCGCTGGCGCTGTAGCGTCTGCTCCTCGACGTGCGCTTGCACAAGCGTCAAGTGCATGAGCTGCACGTCGAGGGCAGTTTCTTTGAAGGGATGTTCAAGGAGGTTCGCAGTTATTTTTAGCTTGGACCAGGCGTCTTTGACTTCCGTCTTTAGACTTCGAGTTTTGTTTAACGCGTCAAGTGCATGCTGCGAAAAACTCAGTTGTTCCGGCGCAAGAACGAAACCCGCGCGGTGCAAAACCACGGCTGCGTACTGCCCCGGCTCATGGTCGAATTCGTGGGTTTCTTGCGTGAGTTCTTTCGCCTCGACCACCGCCCAGGCAAGTTGCGCGGGCGTCGCTTCGTCCAGTCGATTCGCGTTTGGTATCGCGTTTGACAGCGACAGACTCGTCTTCTCAAAGACGATCGCGTCCCAATAAAACGACGGGCAAAGATGCAGCGCAATCACTGCGTTGATCTTGGACTTGTTGATCAACGGGATATCGATGCCCATTCGATCAAGCGAAAGCCAGATCGATTCCGGCTCAAAGAGCAGGTAATCCGGAAGTACTGCTTCAAGCGCTTTCCGCAGTCCGGTCGCCGTAGTAACGGGCGCAACGAGCTTCTCCCGTGCTTCGGATAGTTGCGTAGGACTCTTTGCCATTACCGAATTCCGACGTTACCCAAGTGCCGTGCCAGCTCGTTCTTCATGTCTACGGGCAGAGTGTCGATAATGGTGCCGATCTTCGCAGAATCAACACCACCACGACCGTCCGACGCCTCACGCACAAAGTCATCGCCGAGCACGTCGCTGTAGAACGTCGCGGGTAGAGACGCCAAACGCGTTAACGCGAAATCGCGTCCGCCAATCGAGACATTCCCCGAAGCGAGCTTTTCGGTGTTGAACACGGTCATCATCGGATCAAGCAGCTTGCGATCGTAGTGCTTATCGATGCCCGCATCTTTGTCCAGAGTCGCGAGTCCATCCGCGAGTTTGATCAATTCACTGCGGGGCTGCCTCTCCAATGGCGCCTTGTTTAACGCGTTAGCGAGCTTCTCATAAGCAACTTTGTGCTCGGGCTTTTTCGCCGCTTCGCTGCGAGCAACGATCCAGCGCTGCGCCTCTTTCGTAGAGGAAAGCGTGAACCCCGCAAGCTGCTGAATCGGCGTCGGCAGTTCAACTTTGAACACTTCCGCCTTCTTGACAAGACGGGCGCAAGCTTCAGCGCGACTCTCAACGGAGAGCTTCTGGTACTCGCGAACGAGCTGCTGTGCGGCAGTCTTTACGTCCGCCGCAGTCTTCACTCGCAGGCGCTTGTGCTCCGGCAGCAGATAGTCGTCGAGATTTTCAACGGCAGCCGCGGTCTTCGTTGTCTGAAATACTCTCTCCGGAATCCCAAACACGGCGCAAGCGAGATCTACCTCTTTGCTGACGTCCTCGGGGACGTGTGCGCACTTCTCCAAATAGAGCCGCGACATGATCGTGTGCTCTTTGGTGTGCACCGGAAACGCCCGCTTCTCTGGCCAAGCAAACGCGCTATCGGGGAGTGTGTCTCGCTCCGCCTCGTTCACGTCCGCTTCTTTGATCAAAGATTGCGCTTCATTTCTGCCCTCTAAAAGAGGTATAAGAATAGAGAACAGCGGATCTCCATATTGATCGATAACAGTCATGGTTTTATTATAGCAAATTCAACGAGGCGTACAATGGACTTAGCGATCGGAAAACACCTCGTCTATCCACGGTACGGACTCTGCACCGTGGAGGGGCTGGAAGACCATCCACAATATGGGCGAATCGCGCTATTGCGTGTGCAGTCCAACAAGGTACAACTCACCATCCCTCTTGACAAAGCAGAAAAATCTCTGCGCGAGGTACTCACGCCGGACGCAGTACCTGGGCTGTACGCGTCACTCGACACTGGGCGTACAATGGTCACAGCGGGCAGCATCAACGCCCGGTATAGGATATACGCGGCCAAACTCGCGAGTATGTGTGCCCACGAAGTTGCGGAGGTCTTCAGCGAGCTTCTTTGGCGTTCGCGTAACAGGACGTTATCTGCGAATGAGAGACGAATGCTCGACGAGGCGGAGAAGCTGCTGGTGCAAGAGTTGAGCTTTGTGTTGAATCAGGAGCCCGATGTCACCGCAAAACAACTATCTGTTCGGGTATAAGTAATAAATGTTCAAACCCACTCTAGACCAGCTCGTCTGGCATCTCACCCAGACGAAAAATAAAGCCTTCTACGCCGCCCTCCTCGCTTCGTGCGAGCGCATCCCCAATCCCGGATGCGGGAAAGTGGGCATCGGCATTCGTTCTCGCCGATTGATCCTCACCTATGATCCGGACCTGATTGGCGAGCTGCCGATTCGTACTGGCGCCATCGTTCTTGAGCACGAGGCGATGCACGTTGTGCTGGACCACGTCCCACGCTATCTGGAGTTTCTGGCCGAGTTAACGGACGCGGACGATCGTGACAAGGCGAAGATTCTCGCCGGGGTGGCGATGGATCTCGCGGTGAACTGCATTCTCCGGCACGATCCCGAGTACGCGGGATCCGAATTCAACGGCATTGAACCGGAGAAGCTCGCTGCTGAGTACCGTGAGTTGGGCATCGAGCTGGATGTCCCGCCCGAGAAGTCTTTCGAGTATTACCTCAAGTCTTTGATGGAACACGACGAGGTTGCGGATCTCGAGTTCCTCAAGAAGCTGACTGAGCAGCTTATCAACTCGCACGGAGGCTGGTCGATTCTCGAGGACGTTGGCGACATCGCCGAGGTCACTCCGACGGAGCTGAAGAGCATCGCCAAGCAGGTGCGGGCCAAGAACAAGCAGATGCTCCGCAAGCTGCGCGACCAGATGCGCCGCACGCAGGGACTCATTCCGGGAGACGTTTCGGAGTGGCTTGACCAGTATCTTGTGCCGGACGCGACGCCCTGGTGGCACCTTCTGGACACCAAAATCAAGGGGTCAAAGCCTGCCAAGTTCCGTGCCCGACTGGAGGAAATCAATCCGGGAATGATCTGCATTTCCGAGCAGACCACGCTGATTCCTCCGATCTGGGGTCAGGAGTTGGATCGCTCCTACCGCGTGCTCGTCTGGATTGACACCTCCGGCTCCGTCTCCAAAGACGAGTTGGGCAAGCTGATGTCGATGCTCGAGGCGCTGATGCGCGTCGATCAGGACATGGAGGTGCGACTCATTCAGGGCGATACCGGCGCCCGCTTCGACCGAGTGTACGCGGGCAATCAAAGTCTTCCTCGTGAGGCCCACGGACGCGGCGGCACGGACTTCGACGCGTACTTCCGCTACATGAAGAAGTACGTCGATGACCTCTCGAAGCGCCCGGATCTCATCGTCGTGGCAACCGACGGCGGCTGCTCTCCGGTCAGCCTGAACCTGCGTTTTGACGGGATTCCGCTTGTGTGGTTGCTCACCGTCGGGCCGGAGAGCTATGAGTCGAAGGCGATAAAGCAGTCGAACTACGGCGAAATCATTCACATGAGGTCGTAGTTATAAAAATCCAGGAAATCCTGGTATAAGTCCTTGGACAACAACGAGTTAGTGTGCGGCATTAACTCGTTACACACCTTGAGGAGGACGACGTGAAGAACCCATTCAAGAAGAGCTTTGGTCAGCAGGTGTTGGACGCGGCGTTGGGGATGGTGCCGGGCATGGAGCGCACCTGGAGCGGTGGGCGCCGCTTCAATGGCGCCAAGGCCGTGGGCCAGGTCGCGATGACCGCCGTCATCGGCGGCGCCCAGTTCTGCGGCAAGGCGATCGGCGTCGCCGCCGTCAACGCCTTCCAGAACCGCAGCGGCAAGGCGGCGGCGGGTGAGGCGCCCCAGCAGCAGCCCGCGCCCCGCCAGGAGACGACGCGCCGCCCCGAGGGCCAGCGTGCGCGGCACGTCCACGTCCGCGAGACGGACATCGACGAGCAGGCGGCGGGCTAGTTCCAGTGCTGCGCGGGGCGTACTTCGGTGCGCCCCGCGCGTCTCTTTTAACACTTTAATCGCGCGTAACCGCGCGTGGAGTTACGATGCTCAAGTTCCCCAAGAAGGCGACGCTCACCATCGCCGGATACAAGATCCTCACGCTCGAGACCAGCTACTCCCCCGCCTTCGGCCCCGCCCAGGCGCTGTGCCTCGTCGGCGCCGCGTTCGTCAGCTCCGCCCTGCGCCCCATCGCCACCGAGATCGGGGGCCAGCTCCTCGACGCGGTGCGCGACCGCATCAACCCCCGCGCCTCGACCTAGGCTACTTCTCCCCTCCCACCTTCCGACTACCCGCTGCAACGGCGGGTTTCTTTTGGCGTCCCGCAGAAGAAGTGACGCAGTCAAACATACCTGACTTGGTCCAAAGTATTCTGCGGGGCGCCATCTTTCTCCTATGACGTCGGTGTGCACTGCTCTAGACGGTGCGTTGTTGTTTGCGCTTTAACGCCCAACTTGGGGCGTGCGCACCGACGTCTCTTTTTTAGCTGTACCGCAACCCAACTTCATGGAGATTCTGATGCGCAAGATCCTGTTCCTCTTCCTGCCACTCGCTGCGTGTGCGCCGCCGCTCAACGAGCGACTGACTCCGCGCTTCGCCATCGACGCGTCCGGCGCCACGGTGCCGCTCGGAACTTACTTCGATAAGGTGCTGGGGCGCACCTGCTCGCCGCGCAACACGCCAACGGGTGTGCGCTGCGTGACGGAGGTCAACTACGGGCCGGTCTGGTACACCACGCCGACCTGCACCGGGCCTGCGCTGACCGATCCGTTCTACTTCGTGGACGAGTACCTACGTGCGGCGAACCGGGATGACGGCGCACTGTACGAGGCGTGCCGCACCGCTCTGGGTTTGAATGGCCCTTGGTTCAAGATGTTGCGTCCTGATCGCTGCGCCCCGATCGAAGAAGCGGTGAACGTGGCCACCTACGTCCAGGTCTGCCCCGTGAACCTGACGCAATTCCCACTCCTCAACCCCTGAGGAGCCCCGTCCGGTTAGTCGCCGGGCGGGAGTTCTTTTTTAGCTAGCAGAGTTAGCAGGCGCAGACGGAAGTGGGGTCGAAGTCGGGGCAAACAGCGAGTACCGCAGCAAGAGCTGCGGCTTCGGCAGCGAGAGCGTCTGACGCTTCTTTTTTGAGTGCGAGAATTGCGACGCTAGAAATATACAGCGCTGTCGTATCCGCCTTGCCCGATACGGTTAACGCGTATGTGTTGATCGACGATTGGTACGTCTGATGATTCGTAGTAGCTGTGTTCGCAGCGGCCAAAGCGGTAGTCGCGGCGGTGATGGCGGCAGTGAACGTGGTGTTATTGCCCGCCGCTACACCCGCGGCAATGCCTTGACTCAGATACAGAAGATCGGAAGAGCACACGTCTGAACTCCA